>Ga0123355_10003675_pt1 | contig 22119 bp, 24 predicted proteins | sample TergutEmb28metaG_3_FD_89872 | JGI IMG/M metagenome (GOLD analysis project Ga0123355, IMG submission 89872) | Embiratermes neotenicus P1 segment gut microbial communities from Petit-Saut dam, French Guiana - Emb289 P1 | ecosystem: Host-associated > Arthropoda: Insects > Digestive system > Gut ... | reverse complement strand
CTTTACAGGAATATGAACATCCTGTAAGATATGGGTAAGCAGCTTGCGATGAGATTTTAGCGCAGTCTTGACAAAATCTTTCGAGTATGGTGTAGATATGCGCGGGCTACGTCACGAATGTCAACGAGGTGGGTGCCGCCATTCCAAAATTGGACGGATGTCCAGTGTTGGGCTGGTAAAAACTGGCCGTCTTCTTGGGAAGTTACGTTGATCTCAAGCTGAGGGCGAGCCCAAACATTGTCTGGGTTCGCTGCCGTAGAGGCAAATGCCATCATAGGGGCCAGCGAGAAAATCAAAACCAAGGAGAGAACCGCGGCAATAAGCCGCCTGGGGTGTTGCTTGCTGTTCTTCGTCATGCGAAAAACCTCCTTTGACAAAATAGTGTGAAGTTTCTCTAGCCCGCTTGCAATGATGCATGCCAGGGGTGGGGTAGCTAAACCGCACTGGTTATGTTTATTATATCACGGTTATGGTGTAAAGTCAATATATAAGTGAAAAGCCGCCAGACACTTATAGTGAATGACGGCTTGAGATGAATAGGTCCTATAAGGGACTGCTATTCCATACTATAGAGGTTCATGTAGAAGCCGGAAACTTTGTCGGCAAGGAGCTTGGAAAGGTCGAAATCGTAGAAGTGGCGCGGGCTGTGGTTGCGCAACTGCTCCATCATATGCTTAAGCACATAGACAGATATAAGGGCATTGGCGTCTTCGCGTGCGCCTGAATAGGCGATGCGCATGATCTTCTTGCGCTCTTCCGCGCCAACTGTAAGTGCTTGGCGCGTATAGGATAACTGAATGCCTCCATACCATTTGATGTCGCCTTCGTCGACGGCTTCATCAGGCCACCCAGCCAGCTCGCCAGTATTGGCGATTTCGGGGTAGCGGGCCAGGGTTGCCATTTTTCCGCGGGCGCAATTATTGCCTTCGCCAGCAGCTGGGGTAATTTCCAGGATGGTGTCGGGCTGTTCGTCGCCTTCGGCAAGCAAATGTACGATCAGTAAGCCTTCGCTGAGGCCGGGCACTTTGCCAGCGATAAAGGATAACGCTTTTGCGATCTCGGAATCGAAATTGCCGTCGGGGTCGCCAAGTGGGCATTCGGGTGGGTGGATGCTGTGTTTGACTGAGACTTTGATAGGTTTCATAAAATGAAAACCTCCTCTATAAGTTTTTTAGTTGCTACAAAGTAAAAATCGCCTAAGTGGCGGCTCTTACTAAGTCGTCATCATTATAGCATAAACAATACGCTAAGTCAAGCTTTAGCGACTTGAGCGGCTACTAGGTGGCTAGAATTGCTTCTTGGATTTCTCGAGGCGTTCGATGCGCTTAGCGATTGGGGGGTGGGTGGAGAAGAGGGCTTTGGCGCTGGTGGCGTTGATATACATCGGTGCCATGGCGGCGTTTGGCGGGTGCTTGGGCTTAGGGCCCTGGCCAAGCTTACGGAGGGCAGAGATCATTGACTCGGGATGGCGGGTCATCAAAGCAGCAGAGGAGTCGGCGAGGAACTCGCGCTGACGAGAGACGGCGAGCTGGACGATGGTTGCGATTAAAGGGGCGAGGATCGAGGCGACAACAAGGATGACAACACCAATGGCGCCACCACTGTTATTATTGCGGTTGCGACCTCCGCCAAAGAGGCCGATGCGCCAGCCAATCTCAGAGATGATGGCGATGGCAGAGACGAGACCAAAGACGATGGTAGAGAGGCGGATATCGTAGTTTTTGACGTGGGCGAGCTCGTGGGCCATGACGGCTTGGAGTTCGTTGTCGTCCATCATGTCGAGTAGACCAGTGGTCGCGGCGACGATGGCGTGTTCGGGGTTGCGGCCAGCGGCGAAGGCGTTAGGTGATGGGTCGTCCATAATGTAGACCTTGGGCATTGGCATGCCCTCTTGGATTACGAGGTTTTCGACGATATTATAGAGGCGGCGGTTGTCTTTTTTCTGGATTTGCTTGGCGCCAGACATTGCGACAGCAATACGGCCACTCATGAAGTACTGGAAGATGGTGTAGACGAAGGTGAGGGTAACGACGAGGATAAGGATAGAGAAGTCGTTATAGATAGCAGAGAAGAGCGCGCCGATACCAGCGATAAAAAGGATGAAAAAGAACATTAGGGCGATGGTGCGACGTTTGTTGCGAGCGATTTCTTGGTACATGCTTAACCTTTGCTAGCCTTGGGCTGGGTTAGAACTTGACCTCTGGAGCTTTCTCGATCTTGGCGCGGTCGGTGACTTCGAAGTAGTCGCGGACGGCGAAGCCGAGCTTGCGGGCGAAGACGTTAGTAGGGAAGGTCTTGATCTTGGTGTTGAGGTTCTTGGCGCCGTTGTTATAAAAGCGGCGAGCGGCCTGGAGCTTGTCCTCAGAGTCCTGGAGCTTCTGTTGGAGATCGAGGAAGTTGGTGTTGGCCTTGAGCTCTGGGTAAGCCTCAGCTAGGGCGAAGATACGGCCCAAACCCTGCTCGAGGGCGCCTTCAGCGGCTGCAGCCTCTTTGACGCTCTTGGCGCCGAGGGCTGACGTGCGGGCCTTGGTGACAGACTCGAAGGCTTCGCGCTCGTGCTTGGCGTAGCCCTTGACGCTCTCCATGACATTCGGGATGAGGTCGGCGCGGTATTTGAGCTGAACGGTGATGTCGCTCCAAGCTTCGTTGACGCGCTCGTTTAAGCGAACGAGGCCGTTATACGCCGCCCACACGAATAGCGCGCCGAGGACGACGATGCCGAGTAGAATCCAAACTATAATCATTGCATCCATATTAACTCCTTAAAAACTTTCTTGTATGTTGATATTATATCATATTTTCGAAGCAGGGGATTGGAGGCTGTGGTTAAAGTTTTTGCGAGGAACCGCTTGCCAGTCTTCAATACTACGAATGCAGATCTGGAATGCGTTGCATAAATAAGCATAAGCACTATACAACATTTCGGTTTTTTCTGCAAGTACTTTGTGGTACAATGAGGTTATGGATAACTCAATGCTATCAAAAGTGTTCTTCTCCGACTACTTTGGCGTTGATCGTGCAGCGATAAATGCCTATGGCGCAATTGATATCTCTCTAGTGAATGACACTCCACTTTTCATCGATCCCTTCTTGATTTTTGAAAGCGATAAGGATGAATACAAGGCGCTACATAATGGTATCGTTGACTACCTGCACTTCCTGCAGGCACGGCAATTTTCAGGAAGCAGCGGAGAATTTAGCCGCCTCCTGCATTTTGGCGAAGTGAAGCAAACTTGGCTGGGTTACTCACTTTCTGGCAACGCTGGGCAGGGGCTTGGTCGAAAGTTCGCCGATGCTCTGTCTAAAAGAATACATCTGATTGTCCCATCAGACGATTGCAGCGATAGCATGATAGAGACTGGTGTCCACCTAGAGAAGCTCTGCCTACTAGACAAAGGGATAGGGAACGATAAGGTCAGTGACTTCACGGCAAACTTGATCAAGCTATTCCTCGCAGAGTACACCTCGCAGTTCGCCGTTGAACATATAGACCCTCAACTCCTCCGCGAGGTCCCGGTGGAGAAAGCGGTCTTTGATTATGAAACCAAACGATGGAAGCCAAAAAAGATCCTTCTGCCATATCATGCTGAGACCAGGGACTATGTCCTGCTAACGCCGCGAGATATACTTACAAAGAATGACCTGTGGATCAACAATACGGCATTCTATGAGGAATTCTGCGACTTGCCTTCTAGGGTGTCCAATGAGCAGCTGCGCGAAGAGATTAACGCGTACCTACAGTCGCTAATCCCTCGCGGAGGCGGCGGGAACAAGAAGCCAACTAAAGGCGAGCTGTATGATATATATGGAAGGGTAGCACTTAAGTACCCCATCCTAATCGATGCCTTTATCGCGTCCCGCGAAGAGAATGGAGAGCGGGCAACCGAACAGAGTGCGCAAGAAGTTGATTCAGTGGAACAGGTGTTCTCCTACGGAGCGCGCGACACAATAAGCCAACTGGGCAAAGATACTCTATTTTTCGCCACGCCACGCCTCTCCAACAGCTTTGACGAAGCGATGGATAAGGTTGGCATCTTAAAATATCAGATCGAGAATAACGACCTCTATAGGGTCTTTTATCATAACGGCGAGGTCATCATAAACGAGAATGGTCTTCAAAGATTCTTTAAGCTGATCTGGGCAGCGAGCAGAAGTGCTTTCGACATAAACCCCGAGACCAACCACGGCAAGGGTCCGGTTGATTTTGCGGTATCATTTGGTGCTGCAGATAAAACGTTAATTGAATTCAAGATGGCTTCAAACCGACAGCTAGAAAGCAATCTCGCCAACCAACTGAGTGTATACGCTCGAGCAGACGTCGCCAGCAGAGAGGTGACGCAGTTGACCGTGATATTTTTCTTCACAGAGCGTGAGTATAATCGGGCTACAGCGATACTCCACAAACTGAAACTAGACCAGTCTGAGAACATTGTCCTTATAGACGCGCGTGCCGATAATAAACCTTCAGGATCTAAAGTGAAGTAGACGAAGACGTGTCTGCGCTGGGCTTATCTCTCATAAATGACTGGCTTCCGCAGGCAATTCGCTAATATATAAGTGTGCTACCTTTTAGTGGCTAAACGGTGCTCATTTTATAAACACCTAATTTAAAGACTTCAAGATTGGCTGGTGGGTCAGCTGGGACTTGAACCCAGGACACCCTGCTTAAGAGGCAGGTGCTCTAACCAGCTGAGCTACTGACCCACAAGCTAAGCTTGAAATCTTTCTTATTATAGCATATTTGGGGAGATATTAAGTGCTATTGCTTTACTCGCCCAGTAATGATCTCAGTTTCTCGGTATCACTGGCTAGCAAGGATGTAGAGTGGTTAGTCCGAGCGGCATATACGCTATTTAGCTTCGTCCATTTAGTAGAGGCGCCTCGGTTGATTTTATCGATCTTCTTAATTGGCGCAAACTCACTTTGGCGTCCAATTTCGAGTAATTGCTTTGCGAGGTCGACATACTCTTTATATGTTGATGTGGGGTAATCGCGTATATTGTCTCTCACGACCTCAAGAGTATTCCGCTTTGAGCCTATGTAGTCGCTAATAGAGAGTGACTGTGTGACTGACTTAGCCTTTTCGACGGCACAGGCATAATAAAATTCGGTTTTTCTAGATGTAACTTCAGAACGATACTTAAACTCCTGGACAGCACTATGTATCGCCTTTTCGGCGCGGTCTATATCTGCAATATAGTAGCCAAAAACAATACCGAAATCTTCAGGTATATTTGAAGCGTTCATCCCTCGGTCCTCTATTGTCTTCTTTTCAGTCTTGCCGATCTTAACAAGATGCGGGAATAACGGGCTGCGCACACAGTAAATTAAACCTTTCTTCATGCTTGATGTTATATCATAAAAGCATTATAAAGTCTATGCGAAACGAAACATGGATTGTTGTGCGCGCTCTTCATCGTGTGGCAGGTGGCCTAGGTCTGCAGTGATGTCATCATGAGCGATAATAGCAATATCTTGAGCTGGTCTACTAGAGTGCTCGTATACGCGGCGCGATAAAATTTCGTAATATTCCTCACTCAGCTCGAACCCCACATAGTTACGGTCAGCATTTATTGCTGCAATGGCAGTAGTGCCAGAGCCCATGAATGGATCCAATATCAAATCTCCAGGATTGCTGTGGATATTTATTATTTCCTCTATAAGCTTGACTGGCTTCTGTGTGGGGTGGTAACGCTTAAATGCCCCACCGCTCTCTGAGGCATGGCGCATAACTGGGCTTTGGTATGAGTCAGCTTGGCGGTTGAATGTCCATTTAACTTTGTGCTTCTTTACAAGCCAAACCATCAACTCCAATGATGGCACATAGCGCCTGTCTCGATTCCGTGGCATCGGGTTGGTTTTCTCCCAGACTATTATATCTTTAAACTCGAACCCTGCCTTCACTGCAATATCTATCATCTCGGAAACTTTTTTAAAATCGTTGAAGGCTATTAGCGACCCGCCATCCCTGAGCACATCAAAGGAGGCTTGGATCCACGGGGTATTATCAAACTCTTCATCCCAAGCACCGAAACTAGTGCCGGTTCGAGCATTCTTGCGATCTTTCATTGTGTGGAAGTTAGAGTCGCGGGAGATGACGTATGGCGGGTCAGCAACAATCAAATCGACCAATACGCCCGATGACGCCAGGTCTTGCATCCCAACAACGCAATCCTTATTATGCACCCTATTCACATAACCTCCGCTTATGAGCTCATTATATCACGCGAGACGCCAAGATGCCAAGCGTGAAACCTGCCAGACTAGATTGTGCTATACTTAGGTTAATATGTTCAAGCTCTTCAAGAAAAAGACAGTGCCAAACTTATGGATTCTTACTGAAGAACGACCAAAGAAAGAAGTCCTAAAGACAATACTATTGAAGTTCGTGCAAGATAACGGGATTTCGGGCTTCATAGATAATTTACGCGTTCTGCCAGTTCTGGAGAAAGGGAAATTCACCTTTACCTACGAGCTCGTTGGCTTTCGATGCAACAAAGTCAATAAGGTCTTCATAAAAACTGTCAGTGGCTCGTCAAGCTTCGTTGATTTTCTTGTGTTTTATCAGGCCAAAGAACCAGACCCAACAACCGATAAGCCAGATTACGCCATAGAAGAAACGAAGACCGATGACCAAGAAAGCCGTAATACTGGCGTCTACCAGAGATGCTCTAAGTTCGTGTATATCAACAGCTTCTTCCCCAGGACGCGTAAAATCATGCTCTACAACCTCCAGATTGGCCAGAAGGAGAGGCCAACGGAAACCAATATCTTCGGCACCAGAATGCTGCTGACGATCGGTGTGGAAATATTAGGGAAAAAGCTAGACGGTAAAATATTCAAACCATTCTCGTCCATAGAGGAACTGATTGCTTCTAAGGAATCTATGAGGAAGGCGCCGTCTGGCAATGTACCCATAGAGATCAAGCGTGAAGGTAACATTATCTTTGTCTCTGGCCGCTTAGTCAAGTCTGATAGGCTAGCGCACGATCCGAATATTGGTGCATTGAGTGCTATATCAGATACACTACGTAAGCTAGGCTGGAAGGGCGAGATAGTAATGACTAGACATGGACTGGGACAAAAACACTTGGAGTCCAATAATAAATTCATACTAATAGCCAGCCAAATAGGTATAAAGCTTGACGGTCTAACCATGCCAAAAGCGAAACCTCATGCGCAATATTGGCGATACGATACAGAGGGCGAGAAAATCGGCACTATTTTCATACATCTTGTCGTCGAAAGCTTTACGGAAGCATATTCAATTTACGAGAACCACGCTGGTAGCGAACGAGGGTATTTTGTTACATCTTCTGGTGAGTGTGTAACGGTGGATAAATACACAGACAGAGTGGCCTATAAGAGTGGCGAGAAGGATAAAATCATTAACTTGCCAGACTTGACGATTCTGGATGTGAGTCGCAAAGAGATTGTGAACATTGAGGGGGAGATGTACAAGAATAGACTAAAAGGTATTGAACAGATATCGCTATTTGATGCGTTCGAGAATCTTTATATTAAAAAGCAATACCCAGGTCTCCATGTGGTGCGTACTGTCGTGCTGTACGGCGGACATAGCGAGGCTGAAATGCTTGCAATAGAAATCGAGATTGGCTTCATATTGAGTCGGGATGGCGACCTAGTCCTTGGCGTTAAAGCGCCAGGTATATTTAAAGATGCAATCGAGCGCCTGCTAGATTTTTGGGGTTAGCGTGGCAGAGAGCTTCATAAAATCACCACTAAACTACATGGGCGGTAAGCATAAGATTCTTCCCCAGATATTCCCGCTCTTTCCGAAAGACATAGATTGCTTTGTGGACTTGTTCGCTGGTGGTGCTAATGTGGGCATTAACAGCAACGCAGACAGGATAGTACTGAACGACAACCTCGTGTACCTGATTGACATATATGAGGTTCTGCGTGACAACACTAAAGACGACACTATCAAGACTATCTACGATACGATTAAGGAATATGATTTGTCGCTTGATAATGCGGATGGTTATAAGGAGTTGCGCGAGCGTTACAACCAAATCAAGAGGCCAATGGACTTACTGGTGTTGTCGTTTTTCTCATTCAGCCATCAAATACGCTTCAATGGCCAGCACAAATTCAATACTCCGTTCGGCAGAAATAGGAGCAGATATAACGACACTACTGAGAACAACTTGACGGCTTTCATTGACGCACTGCAGAAAAAGAGTGTGGCATTGTCTAAAAAAAGCTTCGACGATTTCGATTTCTCCGCACTGACAGAAAGTGACTTCGTATACTGTGACCCACCATACCTAATCACTACGGGTACCTATAATGATGGGAAGAGGGGGTTCACCGGATGGGGCAGAGAGCAGGAGCAGGCATTACTGGATGCACTAGACAGCCTAGATAAGCGTAGAATAAAATTTGCGCTATCAAATGTGCTGACACATAAGGGCAAGACAAACGAGCTGCTACAAGACTGGGTGCAAACAAAAGGGCATAAAGTAAACGAGGTGGCAAAGAACTATGCGAACTCTAGCTATCATACTAAAGATAGAGACAAGAAGTCCACAAGAGAGGTCCTAATAACGAACTACTAACCTCGCTGACCTAATCTTACGCTTTCAATAATCTGCAACTCAAACCTATAACTATCACCATCATACTTCTCGAGGAACATAGCGAGTGGGCGAACGTAGAGGGGAGAGTCGGCGTAAAGGCCGCGGTAGATGACGAGTTTTTCGCCCGTCTCGGAGTGTTCGGCGAGATCTTCGACGAGGTAGAGGTCGCCTTTGTAGTGCTTGTAGATGCCTTTGATTTTGAGCTTGCGGGGCTGGCTCATCATCATCGCTTTTGCTTCTCGGATGCCAGAGTGGTGAAGATTTCTTCGCCGTAGCGGCGCTCGAGGGCTTTGGCTAAGACTTCGATTTCGTTGAAAGTGGTGCCGTCGGGGTCGGTGCCAGCGGCATCGTCGATGGTTGTGTGGAGGAAGACTTCGATGTCGCGGCGGACGTTATCATTTAGCGAGACATGGAGGGTGTCGTAGAGGTGCTCGAGTTGATCACGAAGGACTTGAATGCCAGGTAGCGGCTCGGTGTTGAGGTGTCGCCTGATAGTGAGGGCAACACGGCGAGCCGAGGCGCGTTCGAGATCAGTACGGCTACGACGGTCGCGCTGGGCAAAAAGAGCTATAATGAAAACTACTAATATAAATACAAGAAGCAGATTGACGATAAATAACTTACAGTACATAACTAGTAGCGGCTCCTGTTACCCAATAGGGAGCAGCCGCCATCGTTGCAGGCGTCGATGAACTCAGACCAGACTGGATTGCCAGCGACGACCGACCAGACGAGACCGATGATGACTAAAATCGCGCCGATAGCCATGCTGTATTTGACCCAAGACTTCATTTTGACCCCGCTTTCTTCTTTGCTTTGACTGTAGCCTCGGTGGCTGACGACTCACGAGAAGACGACTTTGAACTATGCTTTCTAGCGCCACGAGCGCGGTGCTGACGAGCTAGATCGTCGATATGTTCGGTGGAGAAATGGACGCTACCACGGAAGAAGCGGACGACGACTCGGCAAAACTCAAGAGCGAGTGGAACGAGGACGAGGAGGAGGCCGAGACCGAAGAGCACAGCAGCGAACGAGACAGCGCCTTGAGCGAAGAGGGAGATGGCGAGAATAGGCGCTGATATGGCAATAGCGAGCAGGGCGACCCAGATCGAGAAGGCGGTGACGATGACGGTAATCCAGAGGCCGAAAATGACAGCTAGGATACCTATAACTAGAGCGACAACACCAATTGTCAGAGCGAGCGCCAAACCGAATGCGCCAGCGGCCAAACCGAGAATAATACCAAGTAATATGATAAGCAGTGGCACGCCGAGCGGAATAGCTAATGCTAGCAAGATCCCTAGGAGGAATTTGTTTTTCATGCTTATATTATAGCATAACTAGAGCCAAGACTTGAAGGCGCGTTGGAAGAAGATCTTGGCGATCTGCACCGAGATGATGTAGAGGGCGAGGAGCCCGATGAGAGGTAGGGCGAAGATAGGCGGGATGGTGCGCATCTGGAAAGCCTCGGCGATTGGAGTGAAGACGATAATGAGAGACACGATAGTAACGATGGCGGTCGAGATGATGAATGGCTTGGCGGGCGGAGTCTTGAAGAGATTGAGATGAGCGGTGCGGGCGATCATCATGATGAGAACCTGAGTAGTGACGCCGACAATGAACCAGCCAGCCCAGAAGTACGGGATTGTCGCCTCGGTGTGCCAGCCAAAGGCGAAATATAGGATAGCGAAGCAAAGTATGTCAAATATCGAGGAGACAGGGCCGATAAAGAACATGAAGCGGCGGATGGCGAGCGGATCCCAGCGGCGAGGCTTCTTTATGTAGTCTTCGTCGACGGTGTCGAAGGGGAGACCCATCTGCGAGAAGCTGTAGAGGAGGTTCTGGGCTAAGAGCTGGATTGGGAGCATCGGTAGGAATGGCAGGGCGGCGGAAGCCACGAGCACTGAGATGATGTTGCCGAAATTACCAGAAACAGCCATCTTGATATATTTACTGGCATTACCGAAGGTGCGACGACCTTCGATGACGCCCTCTGTGAGGACGTTGAGGTCTTTTTTCAAGAGGATTAAGGTCGCGGTTTCTTTGGCGATGTCGACGGCGTTATTGACAGAAATGCCGATATCCGCCTGGTGGAGGGGTGGAGCGTCATTGATACCATCGCCGAGGTAGCCGACTGTATGCCCCATTTCCTGAAGAGCTTGGACGATACGGGCTTTGTCTGCGGGGCTGAGTTTGACGAAGAGCTCGCATTCTTTAGCCGCGATTTTGAGGTCTTCGTCGCTCATCTTGCTAACGTCACTACCAGATAGGGCGTGCTTAGTGTCGATACCGACTTTCTCACAGACGTGGCGGGCGACACCGAGTGAATCACCAGTAAGGACAATGGTGCGGACACCGTAAGACTTAAGGCCTTCGACCGCTTGCTTAGCTGAGGCTTTTGGCGGATCGAGGAAACCAATGAAGCCAGCAAGCTCCATGTCTTTCTCATCGCTAGGGTCATAGCGGTTGTCTTCGGCTTTTGGTAGCTCACGGACGGCGACCGCTAGGATGCGGAAGCCTTTGTCGTTCCATTTGGCGTAAGTCTTTTGAGCAACTTTGAGTTGCTCAGGAGTGAGCTTTGAGATAGAGAGCATTTCTTCGACCGCGCCCTTGGTGACCAGGAAGCGTCGACCAGATTCGTTAGTAAGAACGACTGAGAGGCGGCGGCGTACGAAATCGAAAGGTATCTCACCTTTGCGCTCGTATTTAGGCAAGACGGAGGAAAGGCCGTGCTTCTCAGCGCGAGTGATAACAGCGGCGTCGAGTAGACTGCGGAGCCCAGTTTGGAAAGATGAGTTGAGGTAGGCGGCGTGAAGGACTTCTTCGCTGTCGTGGCCAGCGATGTCGAGGTATTTCTCGAGGATGATTTTGTCTTCGGTAAGAGTACCAGTTTTGTCGGTGCAGAGGATGTCCATTTCACCAAAAGTCTGAATGGAGCCGAGGTTCTTGACGATGACTTCGTGCTTGGACATTTTGACAGCGCCGAGAGCGAGGGTAGAAGTCATGATGACGGGAAGCATTTCAGGAGTTAGCCCAACAGCTACGGAAACAGCGAAAAGGAGGGACATTGACCAGTCGCCTTTCAAGAGGCCGTTGATGACGAAGACGAGTGGAACCATGACAATAATCATACGAATGAGCAAGCGAGAGACCGAGGCGATGCCGCGCTCGAAGGCGTTTTTACCTTTGTTGTTGTTTAAGGTCTTAGCCATAGAGCCGAAGTAGGTGTCGTTACCGGTGGCGAGAATGACGGCAGTGCCAGTGCCAGAAACGACATTGGTGCCCATAAAGGCGAGGTTGCGCATGTCTGTAAGTGAATCATGGTCTGAGATTTTGGCTCCTGCTTTCTTTTCGACTGGGACGGATTCGCCAGTGAGGGCAGCTTGAGCAATGAAGAGGTGCTTGGTGGTGAGAAGACGGATATCAGCAGGTATCATGTCGCCAGCCGCGAGCTGGATAGTGTCGCCAGGGACGACTTCTTTGATTGGTATCTCTTTGGTTTCACCGCCGCGATAAACGGTGGCAGTATTTGAGATCATTGAGGCTAGCTTAGCGGCGGCATTATGAGAACGCTGACTCTGTATAAATGAGACAGTACTGGAGATCGCAATCATGGTGAAGATGATACCCATGGCGAGCCACTCGGGATCTTCGTGCCCTAGAATAGCGGCGAAGTAAGTGACGATGATGATGAGCATGAGAACGACATTGAAGGGGTTGACGATGGCGGCGAAGAGGCGGGAAGCGGTTGTCTCGCGCTTATCGAGAGTGATCTCATTTGGGCCGAAACCATCGAGGCGCGTGAGGGCGGCGTTATGCGAAAGCCCGACTGGTTCTTTAGTGGCTTCATTAAACTTGATTTTATAACGAGTGACAACTTCGCGATAGGAGAGGAGAGCGGCGCGCTTGAGCTTGCGTTCGGTGAGGTCTTTTTTAGGCGTTCCCACATTCCGCTTAAAAATAGGCATAAGTAGGTATATTATATCACAGAAAACAGCGGAGAAAGTATGGTGCAACTAGTGAAAATGTGGTAGAATATCAGATATGGGAACAATGATAATAGCGGAAGAAGAGATTGAGCGCTTGGCAGAGTTGTCGAGCCTATCACTAACCAGTACCGAAAAAGAACAATTCAGACAAGAACTGTCAGAAGCCAATCAGCATGTCGACTATTTGAATGAGTTAGATACAGATGGCGTCGAGCCGACCTATCAGGTGGGCGACCTAGAGAATGTATGGCGACCAGACGAAGTAGTGGAGTTTGAGGCGAAGCGAGATGATCTGCTGGCGTTAGCTCCAGAGACAGAAGATAACCAAGTGAAAGTACCGAGGGTATTATGAAGTACGCATTAGACAGTGGGATTCAGAAGAAAGGCGACAAAGTTGACGCCTATGAAGTACAGAAGACGCTAGAAGGCTACCATGCGCCAATCACAGCAACAGTGGTCAAGCGACTAGAGGAGGCAGGCGCAGAATTAGCACAGCATGCTGGCTACGAGGCAAATATGGTTGCAGTAGAGAAAGGTATGGCGACATTTGCGCTAAATACGGACGTAGGTGGCGAGGTGATGGCGGCGGCGGAGAATGGGCTGTACGGCCTACGCCCAAGCTATGGAGCAATAAGCCGTTACGGAATGATTGCAAGCGCGTCGTCGATGGACGCGATAGGTGTCACGGCAAAGACCCCAGAGGATATCAGAGAGGCACTGATGTTAATTGCAGGCCCTGATGGTATGGACTCGACGGTGTTTGACGACCTGGCGACTGGCGCGAAGTCAGGCAGCATGCGAGTGAGGGAGCTAGAACTAGACGAAGTCCGAGTAAAGACGGCGGAAGTGGCACATATGGTAATCCGAGCAGCAGAAACGGCGTCGAGCTATTATCGATACGATGGGATACGATTCGGACATCGAGCAAAAGATGCTAAGAGCCTAAAGGATCTGTATAATAAGTCGCGCGCGGAAGGCTTAACAGAAGACAGTAAGAAATGGATTTTGTTTGGTACATACGTGCTGCTGGGCGAGAATATTGAGCGATGTTTGATAAAGGCACAGAAGGTTCGAACGATGATTATCGAAGCGCTAGAAAAAGAAATGGTGACAACAGAAGTCTTGAGCGGATCGGATCTAGGAGTGATAGCGGCGCTAGCTGGCCTGCCAGTAGTAATTACCCCAGAAGGCAAGCAATACATAGGAAAACGGAAGAGTGATCTGGCATTACTGCAGTTCGTTGCTGACATGAAGGAGGCGAAATGAGCGACAAGTACGAGATGACGATTGGCATCGAATGCCACGTGCAGCTTGCGACTAAGACGAAACTGTTTAGTGGAATTGATAACGACGCGCGAGACAAAGAACCAAACGCCTGCGTAAGCCCTGGCGACTATGCGATACCAGGGACTCTACCTGTGCTAAATGAGGCGGCGGTTGGGTTGGCGATCCGTGGCGGGTTGGCGCTAAAAGGTAAAGTTAACTTAAAGTCTCGGTTCGACCGAAAGCACTATTTCTATCCAGATTTGCCAGGCGGATACCAGCGGACACAGTTCTTCCACCCGATAATTGGTGAGGGTGAGGTGGTGCTACCGAATGGGAATAGAGTCGGGATTCATCATGCGCACCTAGAAGAGGATGCGGGTAAGCTGACACATTTTGGCGACTATTCTTTGGTCGATTTGAATCGAGCTGGGACACCGTTAATTGAAATTGTTTCACATCCAGATATCCACTCGGCAGAAGACGCACGACTCTTCGCAGAAGAGCTGTGGCGATTGATGACTTACTCGGGTGCATGCCTGGGCGACCTATATCACGGCAATATGCGATTTGACGTCAATGTCTCGGTGGCAGAAAAGGGCGCGAAAGAGCTCGGCATAAGGACAGAAATCAAGAACATAAACTCATTCCGCTCAATCGAGAGGGCGGCGGCGTACGAATTTGAGCGTCATGTTGCGCTAATTGAGAATGGCGAGGCAGTAAAGCGCGAGACGCGAGGCTGGAATGACGCAACCGGTAAGACAACAGGGCAGCGTAGTAAGGAGACGGCAGATGACTACTTGCAGTTCCCAGACTCCGATGTGCCGCCACTAAATCTAACTAAAGAATATGTTGATGAGATTGCAGCGAAGATGCCAAAGCTGCCACAAGACTACCGAGCTGTATTCCGCGAGGCGGGAGTAGCGGACAAGACGATCGAGACATTGCTAGACCACCAGGTTTTAGCGGAGCGACTAGGTCAAGTGCTAGAGATCACAGACATGAAGATTACCATAAAGGTCGCGAACCTGTTCGTGGGCACTTTGCTAGCAGAAGAGAACTCTGGGCTAAACTATAGGGCAGCGTCAGCTGAGCGCTTAGCGGAACTCGCAAAGATGAATGAAGATGGCGAGCTGTCTTCAACTGCGACGAAGCAGGTGCTGGTCGCACTATACAACAAGAATAATGGCGAAAAGTTGACAAAGGCTCTAGCGAAAGAAATGAATCTCTTGCAAGAGAACAATGATGCGGCGCTAGGAGCGATCATAGATGAAGTGCTGGCGGATAAAGCAGCAGCTTCAGCGATAGCTGACATCAAAAATGGCGAACAAAAGGCAATTGGATTCCTGATTGGCCTAATCATGAAGAAGTCGCAAGGTAAGGCGAACCCAGGCCGGGCGCGTGAATTGCTGCTGAAGAAGATTGGTTAAGAGCTGGTTGTACTAAAGAAATCCCGCTAGATTTAGCGGGATTCTCTATATCACCTAGACTTATCGCTGGAATGACTCGAGCGGAGTCTCGTAAGTTACGAGCTCTTCTGGGCGGAACCAGTGGATGATTTCTTGCTTGGCATCGTCAGCGTCACCGCTGGCGTGAATTAGGTTTGGAATCGCCTTCTTCTTTGAGTCGGCGTAGCCAAAGCTAACGTGCGCGTAGTCACCACGGATAGTACCCATGTCGGCTGCCTTTGGCTCGGTTGAGCCAACGATCTTACGGACTACTGCAACAGCCTCAACACCCTCTAGGACGAAAGCGATAACTGGGCCGGTAACCATGTATTTAAGGTTAGAGTCGTAAGCATCCTGACCGCGTCGTGTAATCATCTTGCCAATAGTTTCATAGTGAGTCATGAAGTGCTCTTGGGTTGGTGTAACCATTTTACTAGCGACAATCTTAAGCCCAACTCGCTCGAAGCGGGCCAAGATTTCACCAACAATACCACGCTGCACAGCGTCTGGCTTCATAACTACTAGTGTTCGCTCTAGTTCCATAGATCTCCCTTTATTTAGTGCATTATAGCATATAAACAGAGATTTAAATAGGGGTAGAGCTTAATGAGAGCTAAGACGTCCGCTGTCGGCACCATGGAGGAAAGTGACCTCAATGCGGCCGTTCGATGTGGAGGCGTCGAAAGAATTGCGCCCATCGGCTGAGGTGAAGTTAGTGCCGCGATTCTCGCCGTTGACCATAATGCGGCCGTTGCGAGTGCGGAGATTGGTGCGGAAGTCAGAGAGATTACCGTAGACTGAACCTTCGATGCGGCCGTTTGAGGTGTTAAGCTGAATGTTCTGAGACTCAAGCTCGGTGAAGGTGATACGGCCGTTTGAGGTACGCATATCAACACGATTAGCCGCAACATGGTTGAGGTCGATAGCGCCGTTTGAAGTGGTGGCAATCAGGGCATCAGCTTGGATGCCGTTGATGGTGATGCGGCCATTACGAGTTTCAAGCAAGTACTCAACAACAAAATCGGCTGGCACGATGATTTCGACATGAGGTGTCTGGAAGCGTAAGTTAAAGAAGTTGAAACGTGGCCAGCGATTAAAGTAGGTTTGGTGGACATTAAGGGTGCCATAGTTGAGCTCGGTATGGACGGTCATATGCTCGGGGATATTATGGTGGCGGACAGAGACTTCTGTTGCTTGGTCATCGGTGCGAATAGTAATAGCGCTGTTACTGAGGTGAACAGCGATATTAGTTATCTCGTGAGGGCTAGTATTGACAACCTCTTGCTGCTCTGGGCGCTCCAACGACAGATTGCCAGTGAGGGCTGGCCAGAATGGCTGATGAGTGAGGGCAGAGATGGTTACTGAGCCAATGATGGCAGCAAGACCAAGGCCAGCGATGGTAGGGAGAATGAAGCGGCTCCTACTTGGAGATTCGTCTGCTTTATCCTTCTTAGCTTTATTGTCGCCGTCATTGGCGATATTCTTGATGCCACAAACGATAGCACGGACCGCCATGATAACAAGAGGAATAACGAGCAAGGCAATACCAAGGGCAAAGAGCAAAGTGAAAGCTGGCATGCGGTCGTGGGCGACCTCGTTGGCTATAAAAAAGAAAAAGATGGCAGGCGCCAGGAATAGCGAGAGTACGGCTGCAGCGGCAGCGACGATCAGGCCTATTAGGGCGGGTATAAGTGCCAACAACATTGGGCCGATGAAGAATATATCCATAAAATCTCCTTTTATTATTTTATATCATAGCTTTAGGGAAGATGCGAGAGAGAAACTTATTGAGCCAGCGACTTCTGGCGACAACGTAAGCTGTTAGCGCAACGCCAGCGCCGAGGAACCAGCCAGCAAGAACGTCGCCTAAGAAATGGGCGCCAAGATAGACACGGCTGATACCAACTAAGATAGGTACGGTAGCGAGGAGGACGGCAGTGATTTTAAAAAGGGGCTTCTCGGCGCGTTCGAGGACGAGGAGGAGTAATATAACATAGAGTGCCATGGAGGCAGTGGTGTGGTTGCTCGGGAAGCTATAGCCAGTGGCCTCGACGATGCCGTCGATATCTGGACGGTCGATAGCGAAGATGTATTTAAGACAGAAGCTGGAGACAGCGGCGCCTGGTACGGCGAAAAGGATAGGAACTTTGTCTTTAAGCCTGACTTTCGGGACCAGGAGGACTAGGAGGCAGAAGATACCAATAAAGCTGCGGCTGCCGAAGCGAGTAATATTACGCATAAAGACCGTCATAGTGGAGGATTCGATAGCGGAAGTGACGTAGAAAGCCCGATCGTCTAGGCCAGAGAATCCTCCGACCCAGAAATTAATAACACCGACTATAAAGAAGGCTGCTAAGCATAAGATACCGATGATTAATGCGATACGCTTCATGACTTATATTATACATTAGAATTATAATATCAGCGACTGTCTATGGTATAATTAATGCATGCAAAAGGACGAGAAAGACCTGGAACGGGCTGAAGATGCGTCGGTTTCCACACTCGAAAAATTACCCACCAAGAAGAAGCGAAGCCGCAAAAAGCTAGTTCTCGGAATCATTGGTGGCTTGGCCGTACTGATGATCTCGTTGGCGGGTACCTACACTTGGCTACTATGGAGCAGGATTGACGGCGCTTTTACTGGTGGCATTACTGGGCTTCTCCGAGCTGCACCACTGACACAGGACTCAGAGGGACGAACTAATATTTTGATTATAGGTATGGATGAGGGGACTTTGACTGATTCTATAATGGTAATCAGCGTCAACCAAGCGACAAGCCAAGGGGTGTCGATATCGTTACCGCGTGACCTTTGGGTAGAGCGCTACTGCTGGGGTGGTCGGCGCTCGGCGGGCAAGATCAACGAAACTTTCCATTGTGCGCGGCGCGATGGTGACGGAACGGTCGAGACAGGAGCGCGAGCCCTAATGGAGACGGCAGGGATGATCCTAGGGATTGATGTGCATTATTTTGTGAACATTGATGAGGATGTACTGATCGGCTCGGTTGATGTGCTAGGTGGGATCTATGTCGAGATTGACCGGACTATAATCGACAACAATACTGGCCTCAGGCTCTCGCCTGGACGACAAAAGATTGATGGCGAGACAGCACTGAAACTATCGCGAGCACGAGGTCAGGCTGGAGGCGTCGGGGTGGCAAATGACTTCCATCGCGGGCTAAATCAACAGCTGGTACTGCGTGGCATACAAGAGACAGTAATTGAAGATCGTAGCTTCTTAAACCCCGTGACGGCGCTGAATCTAGTAGAGTCATTCGGCAATAGTTTAACCAGTAACTTCCAGACAAACCAAATCCGTACTTTGATCAGTGTTGGTAGCAATACTAACGTAAGACCACTTGCAATTGCGCCGACCGAAGATGGCGTATTCCTGGTGAGGACTGATCGCATTAACGAGCAGAGCGTAGTTATACCAGCTGGAGTAGACGGATACTTTAACTACTCGAGATTCCAAACGTTCTTTGCCGAAGAATCTCGAAGATAAAGTAACCTAGAGTAGGACTAGAGCGCCAGCCATAATAGCCATGCCGATGAAGAGCCAGGTCATAACTCGACTTTGGCTGCCAAACTTCAGAGCAGTAGGTAATAACTGGAAGATAGAAACGTAAACCATGATGCCAGCGGCAACAGCAAACGCAACGCCGAGCATAACGCCATTGACACTATAAAAGACTAGAGCGATACCAGCAATGGCGCCTATAGGACCAGTGAGACCAGATACCAAAGAGTAGAAGAAGGCCTTTTTCTTGCTGCCTGTAGCATAGTAGATAGGCGTGGCCACTGCGATACCTTCGGGGATATTGTGGATAGCAACAGCGATGGCAAGGGCTATACCTAGAGTAGGGTCGTAGATGGCCGCCATAAAGGTGACGAGGCCTTCAGAAAGATTTTGGACAGCGATGGCAAGGGCGGCCATGACGCCGAGGCGTTTGAGGACGACTTTTTCTTTCTTGGTGAGCTTCTTGTCTGCGAGCATAGAGTCGATGGCTTCTTCTTCGTTTGATATGAGTTTATCGATTAGGGCGACCAGCACGATACCGCCGAAGAACGAGACGGTAGCAATGAGCAAACCACGATCCTCGCCGTGCAGTTGGTATAGCTTGGCATGACCATGGACAAACATCTCGACAAAGGCAATATAGATCATGACTCCGGCTGAGAAGCTTAGGCAGATGGCCAAGAAACTCTTGTCCGTTTTCTTTATGAACATAGTGAGAAGCCCGCCGACACCAGTGAAAAGTCCGGCGACCAGGGCTAGCAGGAAAGCTGCGGCGATTTCGTTCATATTTTGCTTTGTTTATTTTTGATTACTCTAATAGTATATCATAGATATGCTAAAAGAAAGAGGTTTATTTCGTACTAGTAATCCAGAAAGAGCTAAGCCAGTTCTTACCGCGTTTGATAGCGACATAGCCAACTAGAGCCATGACAAGAGAGCCGATCGCGGCACCAATTATATCAAGCATGGTGTCCATGAGGGCGGCCTGGCCACAGAGAGGTTCGCCAGCTGGTGTGGAATGGCGCTGAGAGTTGGAGCCGATAGAGAAGTCGAGGAGGAATTCAAAGATCTCCCAGACGGCGGCACTGGCGAGCCCGACACAGAGGGCGGCAAAAGCATAAAGGCCAGCTTCAGCGCGGCGGACGACTTTATCGTTCTTGAGGAGCTTGAAGACAGCAAAGCCGAAGAGCGTGATAATGACACCGCTTGCAAGATGGAGGAACTTATCCCAATGCTCTACATAGACATAGAAGCCAAGGAAGTCGCCTATATAGATGCCACCTAGGACAAAGAGAACATAAAGCGCAAAGAGTGGGGTGGGGATGCGTATACGAAAGAAGCGCTCTACCACGTAAGGCAGAGCGATGAGGGCGAGGCCAGCAATACTGAGCGGAACGGTGTAGTAGCCTGGGAACTTGTCACGGAAAAAGAGGGAATGGATGTAAAGGATGAAAATAATGCCAGCGAGTAAATCGCGGCGCTCGAATTTGAGATTTTTTAGAATACGCATATTACTTGGCTCATTATAGCACATCCAGAGGTTGAAACCAATAGCGTCAAGCGGTTAGATCTGCGATGGGCAAAAACTGCTTACACATGATTAATGTGCTGCTAGCAACCTCTGGATAATATCTTGGAGAAACATGCTACAATGTTAAAAAGTGACTATTAATTGGAGGCATGGTGAGTGAAGTAGCGAGAAACAATAACGAGGCAGAGTCGACACCTGGAGGGGGCTTGGATTGGGAGGAGGCAATGCGGAAGGCAGAGTTAGTGCGAGCCGAGGGTGACGTCCAAGAAAAGCGAGAAGTGGTGGCGAAAAATAGAGAGGAATTGGCGCAGATAAAATATGAGGGTCAAACTTTGTATGAGGCGGACGAAGTTTTTAATCATGGTGGAGACTTGATTGACAGAGTCGGTTTTGATAAGTTGATTCATGTAGCGGCAAAAGTGCAGCAAAATGGTGAAGGGAAGTTCGCGAGCAGGACTGACGACAAGGCCGCGATTTGGTATGGGTCTGGTAACCAGTTGGTCCATAGTACTTGGGGCCATAGTAAAACAGATGGTGTTCTGGTGTTAGACTCAATCAATGTGGCGATGCGAGGACTACTCGATAAACCAGCTGATTATGATTTCATAAAGACTGTTGAGAGTAATTATGTAACAGCTGACTACCATTACATAACAACACCCGACAGTGACGTGATTCATCAGCGGCGCGGCGCACTGACAGAGAATACCGAGATAAGCGCGGAGGACAGGGCCCAATTCCCGAATGGCGAGCTACGCGCGGGTAGAACGGATTTAGTGGGGCGCGAGGCTTTGAGTGAGGCAGATAAGAATATGTTCCGAATGCTGAGCGAAGCAACAGGATTAAAGGGTGATGAGAGTAGTGATCCGTGGCGTAAGCTAGATCAGATTGCAGGGCAAAGCAATAGAGCCCAGAGGTCGGACCTAGTGGACCGTGGCAAGTCTGGCCATGATGATGTTTGGGCTACTATTTATACGCGCGAGGCGCTATTGAAAGATAAGAATGGCCACCTGTCGGCTCGGGAGGCAATTCAGGAGCTGTGTGCGGTGGCCGACCCAGTTGTGGTTGAGGTGGTTCGGCGCGTGGCGCCAGAGCGTGAACCAGGTGAGGCAGATGATGTGTACAATAAGCGACATCGTGAGGCAGTGGCGGTAGTGATGAAGGATGAGTTGACGGCTCGACGGGATGCGATGGAGAATTTGCAAGACCAAGGCATGAAGGCGCGAGAAGACGAAGTGTTAGCCGAAAGGCACGCGGAAGGTCAGGCGAGATACGACACGGCTGAGTTCGCTGCTATATTTGACGCGATAGCAGAAATTGGGGACGCGCAAGCTGGAATGCGAAAGGCGACAAAGAGGGGGCAGGCATACAGGTTGCAGAAAAATATTGACGCACAGAAAAAGAAGCTGGCTGAGATCTACGATAGCCAACAGAGCGCCTAAATTAAAGAATTGGAAGCGCTGTAGCTAACTAGCAAGAAAATCGAGGAAACCCCACTTTTTTCTTCCCATTTACCTAAAGCATGATATAATATTAGTACTTAAGGAGGGTAATGGGGAGTGGCGCAACCAGATTGATTCAGCGTTTGGCGGGTGCAGCCTTGCTAGTATCAGCCTTCCTGATCCTCGCTGGCGCAATATCCACCACCCTCAACCCCACCCAAGCCCAAGACCCTAGTGTAGTTGACATCGCCCCACTAAGCGGAGGTTCTATTTCTATCACATCCTCTAACTCTGGTCCATGCACATCATTCAATACTGG
>Ga0123355_10003674_pt1 | contig 22121 bp, 18 predicted proteins | sample TergutEmb28metaG_3_FD_89872 | JGI IMG/M metagenome (GOLD analysis project Ga0123355, IMG submission 89872) | Embiratermes neotenicus P1 segment gut microbial communities from Petit-Saut dam, French Guiana - Emb289 P1 | ecosystem: Host-associated > Arthropoda: Insects > Digestive system > Gut ... | reverse complement strand
GCGGCGGTGGCAGTGGCGGTGGTGTGCATGTGAATATTAGCAGTATTTTTAATATGTATAATGGCGAAATCAGAGGCAATATTGCTACAGTTGCCGGTGGCGGCGGTGTGTTTGTGAGTGACAGTATTTTTAATATGTATGGTGGTGAAATTTATCAAAATGAAACTCTCCTCAATACTGCTGGCTTTGGAGGAGGTTATGGCGGCGGAGGTGTTTTTGTTGCAGGTAGTGGTACCAATATATTTACTATGAGTGGCGGTAGCATCCATAATAATGATGCCCATAATAATAGCGGTGGCGGTGTTTTTGTGAGTGCTAACACTAGCTTCACTATGAGTGGTAATGCCACTATTTATGAAAACGCAGCAAATGTAGGCGGTGGTGTAACTGTGTGGCGTAATGCCATTTTTGATATGTATAGTGGCAGTATTCACAATAATATACTTAACCCAGGTGGTCCTCAAGGTGCTCGAGGTGCTGGTGTATTTATTCAACCGCTTGCTGCGGGGATAGATATCCCCATGTTTAATATGTATGGTGGTAGTATAACTGGCAACAATGCTGGCAGCAGCTTTGGGGGAGGCGTAAGCACTATCAGTAGTGGCATTTTCAATATGTACAATGGTGAAATCAGCAATAACAGAGCTTACATAGGTGGCGGCGTAGATGTAAGAGGGAGTCTTTTCTTCATGCTCAATGGCGAAATCAGTGGCAATATAGCCAGCCTTAATGGTGGTGGTGTGTATGTTCGGCCTGATTTGGGTGTTGGAGGGAGCTTTCTTATGAATGGCGGAGAGGTCAGTGATAATATTGCTGTTAACGGCGGTGGAGTATTTGTAATGGGCATTTCTAGCATCTTTAGTATGATAGACGGAACAATAAGAGACAATGAAGCAAATTATGGTGGTGGTATATATAACTCTGCTATATCAGAAGTTAATATCTCAGGAATGGCTGAAATTGCTAATAATAGGGCCGCAGATAATGGCAATGGTCAAGGAGGAGGAATATTTACAAATAATTTTAACCAACTTACTGTAACAGGTCCCGGTGTTAGATTTGCAAGCAATAGAGCAGATTTTGCAACTGACCGTAATCCAGTAAATGATGTTGTATATGGGACACATATCTTGAATATGGAAGGTAATTGGACTGTGCCATTTACACAAGGGTACAATAACTTTGATATTAACCAAATTGGTCCTAGATTACTTTTATTGATTTACGATGCCAATGGTGGTGTAAATCCTCCCAATCCGATGTTGGGGCCGATAGTCACTGTGGCGGGACAAGGGTCTATGAGTTTTAGTGGCCATGTATTTATAGGTTGGAATACTGCACCTGATGGAAGTGGTACAGAATATTTACCGGGAGACACCATAACCCTGACGAGCGACATGGTACTTTATGCACAATGGGTGCCTGTATCTGAGGATAATTGTGACAAGTTACTTGTAATAATTTTATTGATGTTTATGTTCTTACGCTGTTCAACTAAGAAACCTTGTTGCAAACATTGCTGCGAATGTTGTAAGAAAAATTAACAAGGAGATGTGGAGCTTAAAAAAATCTTACTGAAAAACAGTTGCTCCTAACTTGATACATTCCTAATACTTAGCTAGGATTGGCCATATTCATAATGAGATTTTTGTAAAAATAATAAAAAATTTCACAAACCATGCAGGTATTTACATTAATTACAAGAAATATACAAGAAATGGGTTGTTTTGAGTGGGGAGAAATATGGATCCAAAAGAGATTTCAGTTAATACAGATGTTTTATATCTCATACCAAAGTCTATTATCTTGCGTCACAGGGTATTTCCTATGGAGTTGCAGGGAGATGTTCTAAAAGTAGCTGTAATGGATTCCTTTAATGTTGTTGCTTTTGATGATATCTATCTTACAACTGGATATGAAGTTGAACCTGTTATAGTTAGCGAAAATGATCTTGATCATATGTTAGATAAATATTTTGGTTATTCAGAGCTTGATAGTAACGCCATTAGAGAAATTCTAGATATAGAAGAAGATGACCACTTAAGTATTTATGATGATCAAAGTTCTTTTTCTGAATTGGAGATCAATGATGCTCCTATTATTAAGGTAGTTAACTCTTTGATGCATAAGGCTATAATTATGAAAGCCAGTGATATACATATAGAGCCACTTCAGGACATGGTCAAGGTTCGTTTTCGCAAGGATGGAGTATTAATTGATATCACTAATCTGCCAAGAGCTTTTAGTTCACTAATTGCTTCCAGGATAAAGATAATCGGCAAAATGGATATTGCAGAAAAAAGGCTCCCTCAGGATGGCAGAGCAAATATAACTTTAAATAATAAGCAGGTTGATCTAAGGATATCTTCTTTACCTGTAGTATATGGAGAAAAAATTGTCATCCGTCTTTTAGATAAATCAACAGTGTTTTTTGGTTTGGATATGCTTGGTATGGAGGAAAAGACTTTAAATGTTTATAAAAAGCTTATCAAAAAGCCACATGGGATGATTTTATTTACCGGACCTACTGGAAGTGGTAAAACAACATCTCTTTATGCAACGCTAAACTATCTGCAAAATCCCTTTCAAAATATCGTTACTATAGAGGATCCGGTTGAATACGTACTTCCGGGCATCATACAGACAGGAATTAACAATAAAATAGGTTTTAATTTTGCATCAGGCCTAAAGGCTATATTACGTCAAGACCCTGATATCATTATGTTAGGGGAGATAAGGGATAGTGAAACTGCAAGGGTAGCAATTCAGGCAGCTATAACCGGGCATCTCGTTTTTAGTACTCTTCATACAAATAATGCTTCCGGAGCAATAGCCAGGCTCATTGACATGAATATTGAGCCATTTTTAGTATCCTCTGCAGTTATAGGAGTGATAGCTCAAAGGTTAATTAGGAAGATATGTGATGAGTGTAAATTAAAATATATGGTACCAATAGGATCAGCTGAAAGAGTTTTTTTAAAGATATCATCCAACGAACCATTAGTTTTATACAAAGCTAATGGATGTAGTAAATGTAGCCATACCGGATTTAGCAGTCGAATAGCTTTGTTTGAAATTCTCCTTGTTTCAAGTGATATTAATAAATTAATTCTTGATAAGGCATCTACAGAAGATATCTTCCTGAAAGCTATTGATGAAGGGATGATAACTTTTCATCAAAATGGTATCTCCAAGGTTTTGCAAGGAGTTACAACATTAGAAGAGGTTAATAGGATTCTCTTTGATGCAATGGATGGATATACTTAAACAATTTTTTCAGTACTCAAATTGTTGGTGATGCCAAACTATGCTTATGTACGAGGTGTTGAAAATAGAAATATAGCATACCTAATTAAAACATAAACAACCACTACAATAGCTATCCATTTTGAAATTATTGCAGCTGGATAGAAGAAATTATACCCATTTTCTACAAGTAAAACATTCACTGCATTAAAGGCAGTTGCACTTATAACATAAGGAAATGTAAACGCTGCATATGTGGGATAGAATTTCAGCCGAAGTAAAGATACCATATTAATAGATACATATATGTAACCTATTACAGCAACTACCAGCATTATATATACCAGTAAGGTATTGGGTTGTTCAAAGGCTGCCAAATATCCAGCTATTAGTAAGTTCGTTGGTGCTGTAAATATTGCTATAGTTGGTCGTAGAGGCTCCGGCAGTGGCCCAATTTTTATCAATCTATATATAAGTATGGGCAGTATGATAAGGCATGTAACAAAACCTATATAAAATAAGGCTTGCCCAACCTCAATAGTGCCCATGACTGGACTGGTGACGCTTGCAGCAACGAAGCCTCCGTTGACTACAAACCAGCTTGGAAAGACTGTTTCTAGTCTAAATCTTACAACGAAACGCTTGACAAATAATAGCATAATAAGCAAATGAATGATAATTGCTGTATACCATATGTAAAGGGAGAGGTCGCCAAGGTAAGGCTTTGTATAAGCGGATAAAAGCATTAAGGCCATAGCAGATGTAGGTAATACACCTAGTATAGCAGGGTTTTTCAATTCCTCCATTACATTTTCGAAGTCTAGTATCACCTTTGTGAGAAATACACTAAGTATTGTCGCGGAAAGGATAATACACAATATCCATACTATTTCTCCATAAGGAAGTAGCAGATTTCCTAATGCCGCAATAGATAAAGCCAACCCGCTGATTGCTAACGGAACTTTTTTAATGAAATCCATTATCTATCCTCCATATATCTAAGATGAGATGACTTTCGTTTTTTCCCAGTATAACACGCTTGCTTCACTAAAAAAAGCTATATACATACCAACTACAAGAAATGCAAAATTTTAGATGAGTGGTGTATAAAAATGCCTGACTATAGCTATAAGGTAATGGATAATAAAGGACAATATCAGGAAGGTATAATTGAGGCTGAAGATATAAAGCTTGCTGCAAATAGATTAAAAGACCAAGGGTTATTTATTATAAAGCTTGATAATATACGGAGAGACTTAGCCCTTGAGGATTATTTTTCTTCTATTAAGTCCATTGATTTTGCAAATTTAAATAGACAATTGGGAGTAATGGTTAATGCAGGTATACCCCTTGTTTCTGCCCTTGAAGTTGTTGAAAAACAGACCGATAATTTCAAAATACGAAAAGCAGTAACTAGTATTAAAGATTCACTAAGAGAAGGCAAAAGTTTCTATCTTAGTTTAAAGCAGCATCCTAAAATATTTGATTCTATGATGTTAAATATGGTACAAGCAGGTGAACTAGGGGGAGTTTTGGGAGACATGCTCCTCAGACTAGCTGAACACTATGAGAGAGAGCATCAAATCAAAGAAAAAATAAAGGCAGCTATGACATATCCAACGTTGGTTATGGTGATATCAATTACTGCTGTTGTATTCATGATAATTTTTGTATTGCCTGTATTTACAGCAATGCTTGGTGGACTAGCTAATGAACTTCCTATACCAACCAAAATTTTAATAAGTTTTAGCAGTATGATGAGAAGTTATTGGTATTTGGCTATTCTGATAATGGTGATTTTTTCTGTCACAATTATTTCATATTCAAGATCAGCAGCAGGCAAGGTATTAGTTGATAAAATTAAAGTTGGATTTCCTGTACTTGGAGATTTATATAAAAAACTTATAGTGGCACGCTTTTGTAGAATCCTTGGTACTCTTTTAGGTGCCGGTGTGCCTATCCTTCTTGCTTTGGAGATTACAAGCAAAACAACTGACAACTCAGTTTTCATGGAGGCTTTGGCTAAGTGTAGGAATGTTGTAATGGATGGAAAAAGTATGGTAAGACCTCTTTTGGATTCGGGTGTATTCCCATATATGGTTGCCCACATGGCAAAAGTGGGAGAGGAAACCGGTAAATTAGATACATTACTTATACAGGTTGGAGATTATTTTCAAGGAGAAGTTGATCGTAGAATGGATAATCTGTCTAAGATTATAGAACCGATAATGATAATTTTTGTTGGTGCAGTGGTTGGATTTTTAATATTATCAATGATTCTCCCTATGTTTACAATAATATCATCATTTTGAAAGGCTGGTACTAATGATTAGGAGAAATGGCGTAAAAGGTTTTACGTTAATTGAGCTTGTAGTAGTAATTACAATACTTGCTATATTAGTGGGAATTGCTATACCGGCGATTAATCAAACTGTGGAAAGATATAAACTCTCTGCTTATGCTCGGGAACTTGCAAGTGATATAAGGCTTGTGCGTCATAAAAATATCAATGGTGATTTATTATTTAGGATACAGCTGCAAGGTGATAGATATGTGATTAGAAGAGGTTTAGAAATTATAGAAATTAAAGAAGCTCCATCTGGAGTACGGTTTTTAGATATTTTTAGTTCGCAAGTTTTTTTCTCCGGTATGGGGGTACCTCTTGGAAGAGGAGCAACTACCATATATATAATCAACAGCTATGGCAATATCTATGAAGTTACTATTATGGTTGCCACAGGCAGGGTACAGGTTAGATCTAATTTGGATAGTTGGTGATTGTTTTGAAGAAAAAGAAAATATTACAAGACAATAATTGCTTAAAAAAGCAATTATGATGAGCATATACAGGTGTTTTTGTCTATATTTGCAAATTGTTTTCAATTTTTAAAATAAGGCTGTGGTTAAATGGTAGGGTTTTCAGATGTGAAAGGATTGAGTTTAATAGAGGTGGTAGTTGCTTCACTTTTACTAATTGTAGTCCTAGTTCCTGCTTTTACGCTAATACATTCTTCCTTGGGTAGCATTGATTCTGCTGGAGATAAAAGCCGGCTTGTTGCTGCAGGTGCGGGTATTATGGAGGAAACTATTAATTCCAAAGATTTTACTATTAAACAGCATAAAGGTTTATCCTATTCAGGAAACAACCGCTTTAGATATGACTTATCCATTGGTTATTATCAAGGCAATTACAATTTACGAAGCATTGAAGTGCGGATTTATATTAGTGATAAACCCGATAAATACCTCTATTTCAATACAATTAGGAGTATAAGATGAAAAATGAAAAAGGTTTAACTTTGATAGAACTAATAATAACCCTCTTAATTGTCTCATTGCTTTTAGGAAGCATTTATGGAATATTGCAAGGTACATTAGGGGTCTGGCTGCATGGAAGTGAAAAAATGGACATTCAGCAAAATGCCAGGATTGCTATGGATACATTGGAAAGTGAAATTAAAAGAGCTGATAGAGTAAATTCCAATAGCACTTCGACCAGTTTAAACCTTACCATAGATGGCCAACTTATTCGTTATCATTTAAGTGGAACTCAGCTATTAAGAGCTACAAGTGGTGGAGGAAATAATCCTGTTGCCTATAATTTAAGACAGTTAAGGTTTACCTATTATCCAAATGTTAGCTCTTGTTCGTTAGTAGTAATATATATGGTATTTGAAAGCCAAGGTTATGAATATGGCATTACTTCAAAAGTTAATGTTCGTGCATCAGGCTTTTGATGAATAGAGGGAGTTTGAATTAGTATGGGAGAAAAGGGCATTGCATTGCTTTCAGTGATATTGGTGCTTTTAATAACAATAGTGTTTCTTAACGCTTTAATCGCAATGACATTTACAGAGGTTAGGATTTCTTTGAATAATCAATATGGAAGGCAAGCTCTTTATCTAGCTGAGGCAGGTAATGAACTAGCCTTAGATTATCTTTATGATAATCCTAATTTTCGGGGTCAGCTTTTAGCTCTCTCATCTTTTAACAGTCCATTATTTTTAGGAGAAGGCAGGATCAATAGTATTATAGTTCAAGACAATCTATCAAATATTAGGATTACCTCAGAAGGAGAAGTAGATGGGGTTATAAGGAGAGTAGCTCTTTTAGCAAGGGTAACCTTAATTAAAGATGAAGAGGGAGATATTACAGATGTTTTTATTGATAGATTAAAGTGGCAATATGCTTTTTAATATTATTTAGTGTTTGTAAGGGGTGGGATATTTATGGCTATAAAATTTAAAAAGAAAAGCTCAAGACAGTTAGGGGTAGAGATAAATGGTGGAATTCTTACAGCAGTATTATGTAAACATGATACTTGGGATTTTGAATTCGAATCTGTTTCAATAGAGTTAGATGATGATTGTGTTGAAAATGGGCTGTTTGTTAATCCCCAAAAAATCTTTGCGGTACTTAGCCAACTTATAAAAACACAAAATTGGCAGGGTATAGGTGTAGTTACAACCATAGTCAGTCGGCAAATGGTTATAAGGCATATAGATTTTCCAATGATGCAGGAAAAAGAGCTTAATGAGACAGTAAAGTGGGAGATTACAAAGCATATACCCTATGCTGAAGAAGATGTGATTTATGATTGGGATAATTTAGGATCTATGAAGAAAGATCAATCCAATATAAATACAATTCTTTTAGCAGCAGTTCCGAGTGATGCAGTTAATTCATATATTCAGGTTTTTAATGAGGCTGGAGTCACTTTGCAGGCAATAGACATAGTTCCGGCAGCACTTCGTAGGTGGCTTTTATATATAGGTGCTAATCAATGGCCGGATATTCAACTTCTTACAATTGGGATTATCAATTTTGGTGAAGAAATGACTAATCTTGTAATTATGAAAGATGGGATTATACAATTTGCCCGTTCTCTGGCATATGGGAAACAGCATCTTGCTGTGATGGAGTCAGAGAAGTCTTTTATAGAAGAGCTTTATAGATCAATAGAATATTATCAAAATCACTGTAAAGGGCAGATAGCGAGAATCATAATTACAGGTGGAGTTGATGAAGAAAAAAGTTTACATAATATGGCTTCACAAATAGTAAAGGTTCCTATAGAAATGGGAAATATAGAGGCAAATAATCTGGATTCCAAATATGCAGTAGCTGCCGGGCTTGCTTTAAAAGGGATAGTGTAATGGCAGAAATAAACCTCCTTCCAAAAGAAAATAGAGTTAAAAAACCATTAATGCGTAATAAAAAAATTCTACTCGTTGGAATTTGCATAGTCTTGCTTTTGTGCTATTTATCAATACTTAATCTGCAAGCCAACAGTTACTTAAAGGCAGCAGAAGAGCTGCGGATAGAAATTGCCAACTATCTTATTTTAGTTGAGGATATTGAAGAAATAAAAGCTTATGGAGAATCGTTGGAACGGCAAATTCAAATATATAGTGAGCTATTGGGGGTCAGCAGTTCTTGGGGTGAAAAATTAGAAGACATAAATAGTATTATTCCGCAAAATTCCTTTATAACAGCTTTGAATATGGAAGATAATAAATTTTTGATGATTGAAGGCTACGCTCTAACCATGGAAGATATAGGAGTATTCATAAATCACCTAAATGATAGGCAACACTATGTATCTGTCAGGCTGCATAGTGCAGTGGAGGAAACAAGAGGAGAAATTACCTTGCTTAGGTATGAAATTGTATGTGGATTGTAGGAGGTTAATATGAATTTCATTAGGAATTTAAACCTTAAAGATAGAGAAATCAAGATGATTTATGTGTTAGCAGCCTTGCTTGTAGTATTTATAGTTTTTAGACTGCTAAATGCATTTTTGCCTCAAACAGCTTTTGCAAAACAAGAGCTTGAAGATGTACAAATAGAGAAAGAAAACATCCTTTTTATCCTTTATGAAATCCAGGAACTAAATGCAAGAAATTACTTATTAGAACTTGAACTTCGTAATTTAAAAGACAAATTTATTATAGAGAATGAAGACACAACTTATGCCATGGTTCACGGTTATGGAGATGGAATATTAGTTAAATCAATTGTACCAAGGGATGTATTTGGTAATAATTATTATTACACCAATGCTTATTTGATTAATATAGAAGGAGCATATCAAGATATCATCAACTTTATTTCAAGATTAGAGCAGAATTCAGCAAGTAGAATTGTTGAAATAGATATTAGTCTAAATGCAGTGGATATGAATGTTCTGGGAAGTATAGTATGGGAAGTGTACAGCCTTCATGGGAGAGGAACGAGCATAGTTTCAGCATCAATACAAGATGAGCATGGTCGGTCAGATCCTTTTCAGGTTCCGTGGGAATATATAAGTTTCTTAGATGAGCTTATGCGTAGCGAAGAATCTGACGAAATTGATAAGGAAAATCAAAATTTAAATGAAATTGAAACTGAAATGGTACAGGAAGATACTATGGCGATAGAAGTTACCAGGGAAAGTATTGTAGAAATTATTCGAGAAACTGTTGAAAATATTTTGGAAGATGCTAATAGAGAAGGCAATAGTAGAGCAGAATTTTTACATGAATATATATACAGTTTCCCAATAAAACAAGAGAGTTTTTTTCACTAGAATAAAACAATGTAAAATAATTTAAAAAAGCGAGGGAAAAGTTTTCGATGAAAAAATTTCTTATAAGTATTTTGATTTTGGCATCATTTCTATTTATGAACAACTCTCTGTTACTGGCTTCAGGATGGATAGTGAAAGAATATAAAGGAGTGACAGGGGGCATAAAATTACTCATTAATGGAGTGCAAGTAGAAACAAGTGTGGAACCATTTATTTTGTATGATGAAGGAGTTACAATGGTTTCTTTGCGTGATCTATCTGAAGCCCTTGGGTTTAGTGTGGATTGGGATGATGTTAATAATATAATTTCCATTACAGGCAATACGGTACCTAATACAGATATCTGGGCTGGCAGGCCAAGAACAAAGATAGAGGACTTAAGAGTTATCAGGAATGTTGGGCCTTTTTATGAAAAACAGGTTAACAATTATCATATAGCAGGAAGATTTTTTGGCTCGGGAATTGCAGTCACCATGGAAGCAGGTGATAAAACAGAGCTTGTCCTGGACTTGAATAGAAGATATTTAACTTTAGAGGGATACTTTGGTGTTGATGATTCTACAATGAATAGTTTTGGAAGCTATTCATTTAGAATTTTTGGTGATGATAGAGAGCTATTTCTTGCAGATTTGGTAAAACCGTCAGACTATCCAAGGTATATAGCTCCGGGAAGGATTGATTTAACTTATGTTAATAGGTTAGTTATTAGAATAGAGTGGAAAGAACAAGAAATTGGTAACTATGATCGCTTAACAGCGGTACTTGCCAATTTTAGTTTTTATAGTAAATAGTGTTTTCCCTCACTCTTAAACCTTGGGCTTTGCTTTCACATCAAATAAATAGAAGATACTCGAAAAAATCCCCTTTTTCAGTGCAAGTACAACTATACTGTCCTTAGTTGTACTTGCATTTTGTGTATATTTTATTATAATGCCGATAGATAGCTGTCGTTTTTGAGGAAAAAATCAGAAAATGTACAAGCTTCGCAAATTTATGACAAAAACATAAAAAAATATCTTGAAATTGCTGTCATTTATAAGTAAAATATATACATATCATTTAAAAAAGCAATACACCAAAAACAATCTTAATAAGGAAGAGGGGCTGAAAATGAAACTTAAAGATATCTCCGGAAAAATAATTGCAGCATGCAACGATCCACTGAGTAAGCGTATGTATATGTTTTTGGAAGATGGTGATTTTCAAAAAGCTGATGAATATAGCGAAAGAGTATTAGATACAGACCCTGAAAATGCCTTGGCATATTTAGGCAAGTTATGTGCTGAGCTAAAGATAAATGACCCTGAAGAATTAAACAAAAGTAAAGAAACCCTTGATACACTGTCGAGTTATAAAAGAATTATCCAATATGCCGATAGCGAGTTACGTGCAGAGATAGAAGGTTACAATAAAACAATCATTGATCGTATAGCCAAAGAAGAAGAACAGAGGAAAAAACTACCGAAGGGCAGCATTTACTTCCTTGGTGGTTATGACTGGCGAGTACTGGATGTACAAAATGGGAAGGCACTGTTATTAATTGAGCAGGAATTGGCTAGTAGACAATATCACCGATCAAAAGAAAGCATAACTTGGGAAAATAGCACAAGGCGTAAATACTTGAATAATGAATTTTATGACATATTTAGTGATGAAGAAAAAGAAATGATAGCTGAAACAAGAGTAGTAAATAACAATAACCCATGGTATGGAACAGATGGTGGCAATGATACAATCGACCGCATATTCCTTTTGTCCATAGAAGAAGTTATGTACTACCTTGGTGATAGTGGTGATTTAAGCAGTCGTAAAGGTTGGTACTGGGAAGATGGTAAGTATATGTTAAAAGATGGAAAAGGATGGCTCGTTAATGATGGCTACAACTCGGAACGCGTACTCAAGGACATGAGAGGCGGATCTGTTTGGTGGTGGCTACGGTCCCCTGGTGGCATAGGTAGCTACGCTGCTTTCGTCTATAACGATGGTAGTATCAATCTTAATGGCAACCGTGTGGATGTTGGGAGTTATGGAATCCGCCCTGCTTTATGGATCAATCTGGTGTCTTAAACTTTTTAATCCATATTAAATCAAGGTATAATTGATAATGCTATAATGGAGCAAGCTCGTATTGACCATAGGCTTTAGTTATTTGCCCCTTCCAGGGGCTTTTTCTTTGTTCATATTTATTATTACGAAATTGTAAAAAAGTAATAGAACTCTTCACATTAGAAGAAAAACAATGTAAAATAATCAAAAGAGGTAAAAATTTCATATTTCCAATATGGGATCTCTAATTTCTAATCGCTGGTTTATGTTATATTGGATATTATTTTTTGGGTGAAGCATACTAATTAAATAAAGATTATTTAGTTAAGTGCCGAAAAGCGTGGAATGCTTTTAAATATGAAATAGTATTATGTTTAATGATTTTAATAGATACATGAGGTGATAGGGTTGATAAAAAAAACAGATTTACAGGATATTTTGGCAGTAGCAAAAAAATATGGTGGGGACTTTGCAGAAATTTTCATTGAAAAAAAGAATAGCTCAGGAATAGGACTAGAAGATGATAAAATAGAAAAAGTTGTATGTGGTGTAGATATTGGTGCAGGAATAAGAGTAATTAAAGGGGAAAATACCTCTTATGCACATACAAATGACCTTTCTCTTGAATCTCTGATGAAAGCTGCTAAAATTGTTGCAAAATCAGCTGGAAATAATGAGACCTCGGTATCTATTAATTTATCAAAGGAATCTAAACAGGGTAAAGTTTGTGTTGAAAAAGAACCTGATACAATCCCAATTGACAAAAAGGTTGAAAAAGTAATGGAAGCTAATAAGGAAGCAAGAGGGATTGATGATAGAATAAAGCAAGTAATGGTTGCCTATGGGGACGTTGTTCAGGAAGTTGTTATAGCCAATTCACTAGGTGAAATGGTTGAGGATAAAAGGGTAAGAACTCGTTTCTTGGTTAACTCTGTGGCAGCAGAAGGTTCTGTTATTCAAACCGGCTACGATGCTGTTGGAAGCTTTGCTGGCTTTGAGCTTTTTGATGAAGTAGATGCTGTGGATGTTGCCAAAATGGCCGCCAAGCGTGCTATAAAAATGTTAGAGGCAAAGCCTGCTCCTTCTGGAAAAATGCCTGTAGTCATGACTTCCCAATCTGGTGGTACAATGGTACATGAAGCATGTGGTCATGGATTGGAAGCTGATCTTGTTCAAAAAAAGCTATCTGTATATGCCGGTAAAAAAGGCGAGCAAGTTGCAGCACCAGAGATTACTGTAATTGATGACGGAACAATGAAAAAATATGGCTACTTAGCTTGGGATGATGAGGGTGTAAAAAGTCGCAAAAATACACTCATTAAAAATGGCATCTTGGAAGAATTTATGTATGATAGACTTACAGCCATGAAAGAAAAGAGAGAATCAACAGGTAATGGAAGACGCGAATCTTATCAGGACAGACCTCTACCTAGGATGACAAATACATATATTGATAAAGGCGATATAGATCCAGAAAAGATCATAAAAGAAACAAAAAGAGGAATTTTAGTAGAAAAAATGGGCGGAGGCCAAGTAAATACAACCAATGGCGACTTTGTTTTTGATGTTGCTGAAGGCTATTTGATTGAAGATGGTGAAATAAAAGAAGCCGTTAGAGGTGCTACCTTAACAGGCAATGGTCCAAGAGTTCTCAATAATATAGATATGGTAGGCAAAGATTTGGGTTTTGCAATTGGTACTTGTGGAAAAGATGGTCAAGGTCTACCAGTTTCAGATGCTCAGCCTACACTTCGTATTACTGAAATGATAGTAGGAGGAACAGAGGCTCCAAGTACAGGGCCGGAAATTAAGAGAATTCGTAGGCTTTAAATGAATTTTCATTTGTTAAATATTAAGGAAAAAGAGGGAAAATGATGGAACAAAAATATATTAATATTGGTAAGGATTTAGTTGCAAAATCGAATAAACTTGGTGTAGATGGGCTTGAAGTTTACATAATGCAATCCCAAGAATTATCCATTGAAGTAGCAAATGGGGAAATAGAAACTCTAAAAAATGCTGAATCAAAGGGAGTAGGGATTAGAGTATTCAAGGACAGTGGTGTGGGATATTCCTTTTCATCAGATTTCTCCGATAGCGTTCTAGAAACGATATTGCATCAGGCTGTAGCAAATTCCGCTATTGTAGAAAAGGATCCTTTTAATAAAATGTCTGATGGAATATTTAAATACCCAGAGCTAGATCTATACGATCCTGAGATTGTTTCCACGGCCCTTGAGGATAAAATTAATATTGCTAAAGAAATTGAACTAGCTGCTAGAGCTGAAGATAAAAGAGTAACTATAACCGAAAATTCTACATATCAGGATTCAGTATATTCCATCACCATTGTAAACTCAAATGGTATGGAGGCAGTTTATAGTGGGGCTAGTTGTGGTGCTTATGCATTTTTAGTTGGTGAAGAAAATGGTGATAGCCAGACGGGCTTTTCTGTTCAATATGGATTAAAATACGGGCAGTTGGATCCACAAAAAATTGGTAAAGAAGCGGCACAAAAAGCAGTAAGAATGCTAGGTGCTAAAGAAATAGCCACACAGCAGGCCACAGTTGTTTTAGATCCTTATGTGGTTACTAATTTTCTTAGTGTTTTATCACCAGCTCTTTCAGCCGAATCTGTACAAAAAGGCAAATCTATTTTTGCCAGTAAAATTGGAGAGATGGTTGCTGCCAAAAATGTTTCCATAATTGATGATGGAGCTATGCCGGGAGGAGTTTTGTCTGCACCTTTTGATGGAGAAGGAGTATTATGTCAAAGAACTGTTTTAATAGATAAGGGTAACTTAAATACTTTTTTGCACAATACCTATACTGCAGCTAAAGATAACGTAAAATCCACTGGTAATGGTACCAGAGGTTCGTATAAATCTACTCCTGATGTTGGAACTACTAACTTTTATTTAGATAAAGGAGATTTAACGAGAGAAAGCCTCTTAAAAGGTGTTGAAAAAGGGCTTTATGTTACTGAAGTATTGGGTATTCATACAGCAAATCCTATTTCCGGTGATTTCTCTGTTGGAGCAGCAGGTATTTGGATAGAAAATGGAGAATTTAAATATCCTGTAAGGGGTGTTGCTATAGCAGGAAATTTGGCAACTCTCTTAATGTCCATAGATGGTGTAGCTGATGATTTAACTTTTTTTGTGGGCAAAGGTGCTCCTACTGTTAGAATAAAAGATATGGTGATTAGTGGAAACTAAAACATCCAATAGCAGAGGGGATGGGAAAACTTGAGAATATTTGTTATTAATGGTCCTAATCTAGACATGTTAGGGAAAAGATCGGAAAGTATTTATGGTAAACAAACTTTAGAGGAAATTAACAAAGGACTATCTGAAAGAGCAAATGAATTAGGATTTCATGTAGAGTTTTACCAGTCCAATCATGAGGGTGAATTAATAGAGATTATACACAAGGCACATCATGAGGCGGATGGAATTATTGTGAACTTAGCTGCATACAGTCATTATAGTATTGCATTACGAGATGCAGTGGAAATTCTCACGATCCCTGTAGTTGAGGTACATTTATCAAATATCTATTCCAGAGAAGATTTTCGGCATAAATCCTTGATTTCTCCCTTGGCTCATGGTGTAATCTGTGGTCTTGGAGCATTAGGGTATAAGCTTGCTTTAGAAGCGTTAAATGATACTTTACGGTGATTGTGCAGGTGTAATATAGTGGAACATAGAATAGTTAGAATAAAAGACTATTTAGAAGAAAAAGGCATAGATGCATTTCTAATAATTAAGCCTCAGAATATCAGATATTTAAGTGGTTTTACAGGAAGTAATGCTCAACTGCTTATTACCAAATCAAAAAGTTATTTATTTACTGATTTTAGATACATTGATCAGGCAAAACAAGAAAGTCCCGGCTATCAAATTATAAAACAAGAAAAAAAGATGATAGATACTGTAAAAGAAATTTGTTTGCATGAAGAAATCAAGCAAATAGCGTTTGAAGAAGACCAAATGGTTTTTAAAATGTATGAAGCTTACTATGAAGCACTAAAGCCTGTTTACTGGATACCTGGATCCCAGTTTTTAGCTCAAATCAGGGCAATTAAAGACCAGGAAGAAATTATTTTTTTAAAAAAGGCAGTTGCCTTGGCTGATCAAGCTTTTGAACATATTCTATCTTATATTAAGCCTGGAATTAAAGAAAAAGACATAGCCCTAGAGTTGGAATTCTTTTTAAGAAAAAATGGAGCAGAAGCTAAGTCTTTTGACTTTATTGTTGCTTCAGGTCCAAGAGGTGCATTGCCCCATGGGGTAGCATCGGACAAAAAAATAGAAGTGGGCGAGCTTGTAACAATGGACTTTGGGTGTATTTATGAAGGATATTGCTCTGATATTACAAGGACTGTTGGTGTAGGCAAGTTGGAAGATAAACAGAAAGAAATATATAATATTGTCTTGGAAGCTCAGCGTGCAGGAATCGATTTCATCCGGGCTAATGTAGAATGTCAAGATGTAGACAGCATAGCACGAGAAGTCATAGTAAAAGCAGGATATGGTGAGTATTTTGGACATAGCTTGGGCCATGGTATCGGTTTAGAGGTTCATGAGGATCCTAAGTTGAATAAAGGTAATGACCAGCTACTGCAGCCTGGTATGGTTGTAACAGTTGAGCCTGGTATATATATCGCAGATTTTGGTGGGGTAAGAATTGAAGATATAGTGTTAATTCAAGAAAATTATCAAGAAATTTTAACTAAATCCTATAAAGATTTACTGATAATATGATAGAATAGTATTGACATGTTATTATAAAGACACAAAGTCAAAAATGGGAGGTTAAAAAGGAGCATGATTTCCACTAACGATTTTAAAACAGGGTTAACAATAGAGATTGATGGGGATATTTTTACTATAATTGATTTTCAGCATGTTAAGCCCGGCAAAGGTGCTGCCTTTGTTCGTTCAAAATTAAAGAATATTAGAACTGGGGGAACCCTTGAACAAAACTTTAGAGCTGGGGAAAAATTTCCTAAAGCCCACATAGAAAAAAAATCTATGGAGTATCTGTATAATGATGGAGAGAACTTTGTTATGATGGATAACGAAAGCTATGACCAGATTAACCTACAACAGCACCACTTTGATGGAAAAGATAAGTTTCTCAAAGACAATATGGCTGTGAGTATTTTAATGTATGGAACAGAAGTAATAGGAGTAGAGCTTCCTATTAGTGTTGAGCTTGAAGTGGCTGAGACAGAGCCTGCTATTAAAGGAGATACTGCAACCGGTGCAAGTAAATTGGCTACTATGGAAACAGGAGCGGTAGTACAAGTTCCCTTATTCATTGAAAAAGGGGATATTTTAAGAATTGATACAAGAACAGGAAACTACATAGAACGAGCATAATTCAGAAGTTAGGGATCAGAGGCAAAAAGTCGTACTAGAAATCAAAAAACTATAAAAATTATGGAGGTGCTAATTTTATGGAAAACGTTAAGCAAAAGATTAGTTATTTAAAAGGCTTGATAGAAGGTATGGAGATTAAAAATGACAGCAAGGATGGAAAGATATTTGGTGCAATAGTAGGTATTCTTGAAGAGATGTCTGATGAAATCGAAGAATTATACGTAGCTCAAGAAGAACTTGAAGAGTATTTAGGTGATATGGATGAAGATTTAAGTGATCTTGAAGAAGATTTTTATGAAGATGATGATGAAGATGACTTTGATGCAGATGAGGATTATATAGAGGTTGTATGCCCTGATTGTGGGGATACAGTGTGTTTTGAGGCAGATATTTTGGATGATGAAGATTTAATTGAAGTTACATGTCCAAATTGTGTTGCAGTGGTATTCATTAATGATGAAGGATCACAGGAAGAAAAATCAGAAGAAGATTTATAACATACTAATATAGATCTATATTAGTGAAGTAGTGAAGGATTTTTTAAAGCTTGCTCAGGTGCTTCGAAGTCGAAGCCTTGAGTAAGCTTTTTATTTTTGTTGAAAAAATATCATGGGAAAGCAAAACAACCTAGCACAGAGATACTATTTTTCTATTTTAAATAAAATTGCAAATATATAAATAAGCACTAATAATTAGCACTTACAAAACACAATAAAGAGCATATTTGTGTTTTCAATAGATACTTTAAAATACTGAGATGTTATTTTATTATACCAATCTAATGGGTATTAGTAAGAGTGTAATGAAATAAATTAGTAATTGTGAATGGGAAAAATTATATCTAGCTAAAAATATTGATCTTATAATTATAGAAACTAAAGTTATCTTTTTTAATGCGATACTATGAAATTTTCGGATATTACCAAAAAACGGAAAACAAAGAAAGATACTTCTTGCAAAATATATTCTATAAACAACGTGAAATAAATTTAGATATGAAACTATCAAAAAAGGTATAAATGTAACAAGGGTTAAATATGAGCTTCAGAAGCATCGTAGTAAAAAAAGGGATAAAAAGAAATGGTTAGCTCATAGCATTAGTGTAGTTAGCCATCAGTAATGAGATAAAATATCTACTACTGATGATTAGTTATTTTAAAATATTTACTTGAAAAATAATTACAAATATATAAATAAGCATCAAAAAAACAATGATCATAAGATATGAAAAGATGTATATATGACGTTTTTGATATAGTTTTTAAAAAATACTATAATACTTTGCTACATCAGTCCAATACCATTAATGAAAGGTATAATGATAAATCGGTAACATGAATCTTGTTTTTATAAGTTGTAAGAAATAAGCTGTTTTCATTGTCTAGATAGCAGTCTCTCAATAGTTACTCAGTTTGAAAACGGATGTTTCAAGTGGCAAGCTTTTATTTTTCAAATATGTTTCTTAAAATTATAGCATGTATTTTTAATCAGTTGCTGAATTGAGTTAAATTTAACTAAGCAGTATGAACACTTAAGCTTTCTTAAATGGCAGAGATTGTTTTCATTAAATAATATTTACTTCATAATATTACAAGTGTCAAGAAGTGCTAGGAGACAATATTTAACTGAAAATTGGAAATCAACAAAGAGAAACTAATCGCAAAATATGCCCTGTAAGCGTTTTAAAATGAATTTAGATGCAATAGTATTAAAAAAGGCCTAAATTAAATAGAGGCTAAATATGAGCTTTAAAATAGAAATGGTAAAAAGAAGGATAAAAAAGGCTTTTAATTACCTAAATAATTCACTCTAATAAGCCCTAACAAGATAAGATTAATTAAATCATGAATTAACTTTAGCTAGTACTCAGAAATTTACTACTAAGTAGAGGTTTGTTTAAGTAAGATTCAGTTGATAAAATTACCCATCGAATGAAGTTTTGTTTAATTAATATTTAGTGTTAGGATATGAATATATTGTTGATTAATTAGCTTAACAATACTACTAAGTGCTTTGCTAAATGTTAATGAAATTGATATTTATTTAAAATTATGCACTTTATATTGAAAATATTTAATTTAGATTGCTTGAAAAAACAGTCAAAAGAGAAACATGAAAAAAAAATGCAAATATCCGACTGAATATCTGGAAAAGTGGGTGCTTATAGGGTGTAATTAGCACGAAAATCAAAAAAACACATATTGCCATGATATGTGAAAATAATTAAAAAAACACTTGTAATAGAAATTGGAATATATTATACTTCACAATATATGTAAACATTTAGTAAGGGAGAGAGCAACTATGATGAGAACAGTGAAGCAAATGAAAGGATTTAACACATTCTTAGCAATAACATTATCATTCCTACTGTTGTTAACAGGCGGACCATTGTCTGCTTTTGCTGCTGTGGATTATGATTATGATACACAAGAACAAGAAGCTCCAGTATTGGATTCTGCTGTATCAGATGAGCAGGTAGGAGGAACAATACCGGATGAATGGGTAGAAACTACTTTACCAGACAGCTCATTTGAAACTGAGCAGCCAGACGGGGAAGTAGCAGGTGAAGGATATGAAGGGTACGATGTGTCAGGAACTGAGCAGGAAGCAGGAGAAACTACAAATGACAACAATGTTGCCGGAACAAACAATAACAATAATGTAGTTACACTTCCGACAGGTCCGACAGTTAGTAACCCATCAGAAGAAAATGAAACAGGACTTGTTACTGAACCGGGAACATCAGAAACAGTAACAAACAATGTGTATGGAGAACAGGAAATCACATTACCTGAATATGAAATAGTTGAAGAAGAAGTAATAGTATATGTACCGGTAACCGAAGAAGATGACAAAGTAGTATTTGAGTTATCATTCGGTGGCTTGGTTACATCAGGTGGAAGTGGATTAGGGCTGGCAGGAGCAGTTGTCTCATTAGTATATGAAGGCAATGTGATTGTTAGTGTTCAAACTGACTTAGAAGGATACTACTATATACCGGAAATGTCCATCAGTGCGGAAACAATGGACAAGTGGACAATTGAAGTATCCTATTATGGATATGAAACAGAAAATAAATGTATAGAAGAATACATAGAAGAAGAAGAAGTTACAAGTAGGCAAAGAAGTATCATGCCTGAGATAGTAGAAATAAACTTTAACATAGTGCCGGCAACAGGATCAGAATTTATATTCGAAGTATCTCGTGAATTTGGAAAGCCGGGTACATATGTGGATGTAAGATTTACTCTGACACAAAACATGATATATGGTACTAATGGTCTAATGCTTGCACTTACATATGACGCATCAATATTAGAATATATAGGACCCGGACCTTCGCCTCAAATACGACGTGAAAGTTTAGATCCTGAGCAGCAGCTTCTATACGATGAATTTAGAGCTAATCCGATATTTGAGCCTCTGATACCGATGACGTTTGGTTTTGCAAGAGGTGGGAATCATGTATTAAACAGAATGGGAGCACCTGTTATATCACCACAAAGTGGAGGAGAAATATATGTAGGTTGGCTTCTTGATACTACGCTTCGAGAAACATATTTTGGCGAAGGATTGTTCATGGAGCTTCGTTTCAGGATAGCGGACAATGCCCCTGTGGGTATTTCAGATATAAATATAACAGTACCACCAACCGGAGGAGTGATGTTCCCGGGTGGAATAATGGCACCGTTTAACCTTGCAAGTCAAGTTGATGGATTTGTAGCTGTTACAGTTGACATTCCGGAGATAAGGGTAGTAGATGCTCCGGGTGGAAACTTGATAGCTGGTGCGAGCTTGACTGCGGAGCGTAGGGGTGTGACACCTGTGCCGGGTATGGTTATTACTCCTGGTACTGGTGCAGATGCAGGTAGATTTGCAGTTGCTGATACAACTACTGGTGATATTTTCACTGCATCGGCAACAGGTTTCTATAGCAATACACATAACTTAACTGCGGCTGATATTGCAGACTTTGTATCTGGCACAATAAGCTATATCGTAATTGAGCTTCAGCCATTTCCAGGATTGGTTGTAGAAAATTACCCAGGTGTTGTGATAGTTCCTGTAAACCAAATCCCAAGTCAACCGGTGGCAACAAATGCTGCTCTTCCAACATTGTTTGAAGGTTCACCAGAACCTTCGGGTTGGAACTTCTTAGGCTGGGTATATACAGACAGTGCAAACTTTACAGAAGCACATGGTATGGTATTTGCAAATGCAGTGGCAGCAGGTCATATCGTAGAAGTAGTGACAACAAATATGCCGGCAGCAGGTCTGAATATAACTGCAGTATGGGGTAACGAAGACAACTATATTGGTATACCAAACACAAGGTTGACAATAGGTAATCAACCGAATATAGTACCTGATGCTCAGGCAGCAACAGCAGCAGGTGTAGCATTATCGCCAATAGTAGGAAGCCATGTAGTAGCACCAGAAGCTGAAGTAATATTAACAGCAGGAGATGCGACAGGTTGGCACTTCTTAGGGTGGTACAGAGGAGCTAATGTACCTACAATAGGAGTGAATGTAAGTACACTGACCGGAGTAGTAAATAGTAATGTTCATACATTTGATATGCCGGCAGATAGTATAAGATACACAGCGTTATGGGGTAACCAAGCAGGCTATATAGGAGTACCAAATCAGACGTTGACAATAGGCAACCAACCAACACCGGATACTTTAGGTGGCCAAGGTGCGACAGTAGGGGGAACAGCTTTAACTACAGTAGCAGGTACCCATGCTGTTGAATATGATGCAACAGTAGTATTAACAGCAGGAGATGCGACAGGTTGGCACTTCTTAGGATGGTACAGAGGAGTTAACGTACCAACAATAGGAGTAAATGTAAGTACTTTAACCGGAGT
>Ga0123355_10003673_pt1 | contig 22122 bp, 21 predicted proteins | sample TergutEmb28metaG_3_FD_89872 | JGI IMG/M metagenome (GOLD analysis project Ga0123355, IMG submission 89872) | Embiratermes neotenicus P1 segment gut microbial communities from Petit-Saut dam, French Guiana - Emb289 P1 | ecosystem: Host-associated > Arthropoda: Insects > Digestive system > Gut ... | reverse complement strand
CAGTGAAAAACTCCTGATGATGGACAGAGGAACTGTCCAAAACATGTAGAGTTTTATTCCAAAAATAAATTTGAGAAATTAGTGCATCTAGTTGGTTTTATTATAAGAATTTATCACGATGCAGTCACCTTAACGTCAAATTCTAAGTATATGTTTGTAGACTTAGGAATCCAGCATGCAATGCATAAGTGCCATATTGTCATCTGTGGCCTATCTGGCTCTACAATATTTTCCCACATTATCTCATACAAGGCACAATTTTAAAAAAATGTTATTACTGAACACAAAATGTGTGGTTTGATTGTCTCTACAGCCTTTATCTGAAACATTTTTCATTCTAAGAAGAACTGAGCAAGATATGATCAAAACAGTATATCTGTCTTCAAGTAAAGTACCTGTTATTCTTGTCAGATTTTAATGAAACTTGAGTTTTCTGGGCAGATTTTTGAAAATACTGAAATATTACATTTCATGACAATCTGTCTGTGGGAGCTGAAGTGCTCAATGCAGACAGACAGACAGACATCACTTTCTGTTTTTGTGATTTTGTGAACATGCCTAAAAATGGTATGGGTGCTCAAGTAACCATTGGTGGTGAATCCTGAACTGGAGGTATGGTCTAGTGAAAGGTACAAAATGAAGCACTGTACCGTTCTGCTAGACATGGCTTCTGGATCAGGATTCGCCACTGATAAATCCCATTTCACCTCAGCATGACACTCCAGTTTGTCAATATAGTTTCATTTATGTCAGGGCCAGAATATTTGTCAAACCAGCATGAGTACAAATCTCATTCTGGAGCATACAATTCTGACTACACAAATGAGAATTCCACAACACTATTTTTTTTGAAAGATGGCATCAAATTGGAGGATATTAACCAATAAAAAAATGCAAGTGTTAAAAACATACTACAATAGAGACAATAAGGTTAAATAAATTATGTTGGTCTGGGCATGTACAGAGAATGGAAGAAAATAGAATTCCCAAATTTGGGAACAAGATTGAGAGGTAGACCAATAAATAGATGGCAAGATAAGGTGAGAGAGAATGAAAGAATAGTTGGTGCAGAAGGGTGACAGGAAAAAGTACATAACAGAGAGGAATGGAAGAAGCTCCTGAGAACGGCAAGGAATCAACCCATTCTGCACATGCCAATGGAAGGAATAAATGAATGAATCAGCCAAATGTTGTTTTTAACGGGCAAGATTTGGGAAAATAATGTAACTAATTCAGTTTGGTTTTAATACAAATTTTCATAGAGCTCACATCACAATAAAGTTTACAGCTCTGGTGCCAGAATTAAATACCTGGTATGATGTGCAGTGGAAAGGAATTTAAATGAAAGCTGTAGTATGAGAAAGGCTCTTTAAATGGCCAACATCTATACCTGACATTTAGTGTCTTGAACATCACACTGCATGACAGGTATACGTGATGAATATGTATATATATACTTGATATGCTGAGGGGTTAAAGATCTATATATTTTGTTATGTGGTAGGCTATGTAAATATTCTGACTTTTGCCATAAAAAAAAAAAAGATCATATCATGTAAGCCACTGGCCTGCAACCTATGACTCACACTGTACTTTCACATAGTGTAAAATACTGGAGAATTTAAATGCTATAATAGTGAGAGAACATAACCAATCTATTCAGTAAATTTCCCAACCATCTGTTTTATAATACTGTGAAAATACCCAACCTGACATTCATCACACCACATGAATACTCCAAACTCTGAATGATTAGCATGTTTATTATTTCCTTCCATTGTAAATATCAATCTTTTTTCAGGCCCAACTCAAGCAATACTGCAAGTGTTCTACATTTCTCTTTGTGTTGTACATTTGAAACGGTACTAAAGAACTCATTGTATATCAACAGACTATAAAAAGCAGTACACAATTACATGTGCATAATAAAAGGACACACAAACCATATTATCAGTTCTTTTTTACACACCTCCATCAACATCTTCTGTACTGTCACTTTCAATATCACACACTGTATTATCATTCAATGCTGACTTGGTCAGCAACTGAAGCTGAGCATTTTCTTCAAAGAGTTCCTGCAACTTTTCATGATTGGCTTCTCTCTCCAGTGTTAAATCATTAACCTGCTGTTTGTACTTGATAATTTCACCCTCCAGTTCCAGCACGTGGTCCCCTCGTTTCCGGGCCCTCTGCAGCTGTTCTTCTAACATTTCTCTCGTTTCAAGGAGCACTCTGCATCACAACATCTACAGGAGTTACTACAAAGAAGTACTCTGCATCACAACATCTACAGAAGTTACTACAAAGGAGCACTCTGCATACATCTACAGGTGTTACTACAAAGGAGCACTCTGCATAACAACATCTACAAGTGTTACTACAAAGGAGCACTCTGCCTAACATCTACAGGAGTTACTACACTTCAAAGGACTTGAATTAAACCTCCTCACATATAAATGGTTCAATACTTATTTAACAATACTGCATTATTTTCAGAGGTCATGTAGTACCACGTGTGATTAGGAGACGATTACATATGTTTGTCTGTATGTACAACTAAACTTAAAGGATGAATTCAAACAGCCATGACCTATTTGGCAGTACTTTCCAAACATATGTTTCGAAGATCTGATGACAAAACAAAATACAGATCCTCCCCAGGTGTCATAAGACTTGAATTATGCAAATCTGAATTTACATAAATTTGAGTTGCATACGAAAAATTTGTTACCTGGCAATGTACTATTTGCAGGGTGAAGTATATGTGAATACATATCATGGTCACTTTCCTTGCGTATCATCAATGTTAATTATTTTAATATAAGCACATTACCATGAAAGTGTATATGACAGTTTTGTTTCAGACATATGCTAATTTCTGTTTGTGACTGCCTGTGGCAATGAACACAGCCTGGAAGGGAGTTTGGTGAAGTATCTTCATCACCACTGTCTTAATATCACCAGCAACAACAACTGGTACTGCCACTGTTATTAGGTTAAAAAAAAGTTCTTAATTATGTTTTAACTAATTAATAAAATACAGTCAATTACAGATAATAAGTGACATTAAAAATTACTTGATGTTTTACATTCCATATTCAGTTTTACACTCATTCTTCCATTCAAAGCTTCACTGCATACTTGGCAAAAGTTAACAGTTGAGAAACAGTACACTAAAAAATCAGTACTCTACTTTAACGCTCAAATGAAGTAAATATTTATACTTAGTCCATTAAATACCACCAAATTTAAGAATGCTTTGGGGCATGTTAATGAATTTAATGAGTTACAAATCTAAACTGCATTCATATGGCATGTCTTTGTTCATCTCATACATGAAAAAAGTAAGCCACACTGCTGGAGTGGGGGAGAATGGCGACAAAGGAAAGGATATTGTTTAACCTACTTTGGGGGACACTTAATTAATCAACAGATATACACCATAAGGCAGGATACTGCAGTTGGTAGAGAGAATTACTAAGGGCTGGATGGTACTGGGTTTGAACTCTGATGGTGGGCAAGGTTTTCTGCACCTTCCAGAATGGCGCTGGGGGCCCACATAGCCTTCTGTACTAGGGGTACCAGGTTTTTCCTGGGGTAAAGTGGTTAAGGCATTGCACTGACCACCAAACGCCATCTAGCAATGAGGTTAAAGAAAGAGTAGAACTATACCTCTAATCCACCTCTATGTCTTCCTGTCATGTTACAGGGTGAACTTTAACCTTCACATTTCCTTTTACAGACATACATCGCAAACAGGAAAATTAATTGTAATACAATCACATGGTGGAAAAGAGAACATGTCTGACCTGTTATCTTCTCTCAGTTCCTCAATGCGTGTCTTATAGAATTCAATGTCGCTCAGTTTCTCACGGTACCGCTGCACTTCCATTTCCAGTTTGTCCACTCGCTCTGCCCTTTCACGTACAGCATCAAGTTCATCCCGGTAGGCTTTAGCAGCTCTGGCATCTTGCATTAGCTCTTGAACCTATAAACATGATAAAACAAAGCTCTTGTTTTAAAACAGTCTTCACTTCGACAGCATGAAAAGAAAGGTATATTAACATTGGTGCACATGTTACCTCTTGCCGCAGTTTAGCCACTAATAGCTTGTTATGTTCCAGGTCTTCTTTACACTCTACCAATGCTTCTGATTTTTCCTCACTAGACAAAGGACACAAAATATATGAATTAGTGACACCTCAAAAACTAATGTTAATAGCAGTACCACAAACTTGCAAACTCATCAATCGACATTGTACTACATGATACCTACTACGCAGTAGTACACTTCAATTATGTCTTATCAATAGCAGCAGTCTAAGCAACCATAAGGGGATTTATTCGGTGGTTCCCACTATTCACTGGGCTTAATCTTTAAACAGTCACATATTTCTAGACCTCAGTGTGACTATACATGCATCAGATACGTACAGTTCTTGACGCTGTTTTCTCAGACGAGCCTTCCAGTCAGCAAGCTCCACAGCCAGATGATGTGACTCCCCTTCTAACATTGGTGTTGAGGCTTTCCTCTGCTGTTCATTACAACCACCACCTCCTGCTGATCTCTCCTGAATGACAGCAGTTGTCCAGTGCTGGGTAAAAATTAAACAAGAGGTGAATCAGTCCAGATTTGAGGTTTGCAACATGACAAGTATTATAAAGTATGGCTGCCATGAAGCAACACAATGCAGTTTTGTACGTAGGTACCAACAAGTCAGAGGAATATGGTGCCTCCATCTTCAGAGTAGAACAAACCCTGAACATAGAAACAGCAGGTTCCTTTCAAATGCTGGTGCCTGTTTATCAAACTACACGATTTCATGTCGCTGAAGACCATGAGCTCACGGCACGAACGAATGAAAATTTTTGTTTTTCGAGGAGTAGGAAAAGAGTGAACGTAATATCCAGAATGTTTCTGCCAGAAGGTGCAGCAGGTTTTCACAGCATGTCATCTTGTAACGCTGAAAGGGGTTATCATACAGTCGGGTGGAATTACACATGGCAACACATAAGAGGGCTGTTGTAAGTCTATTCTGAAATGTTTATCAAGAATGAAACTACTACTCCATGGCTCTACAGTCCCTGTAGGACCTTGGCCTCCTTCACGACCATCTTCCAGTCATCTCTTCTGCGCGCACGTATCCTCCAGTTTGTGACACCCATCCTCCTCAGGTCCTCCCTCACGTCATCCATCCACTTTAACCTTGGTCTTCCTACACTCCTACTTCCTTCTGGTGTGTTCTGATATAACATCTTTACCACCCTTTCCTCACTCATCCTCTCCAAGGATGAAAAGACAAAGAAACTATGTATTTTGTATCTGAAGTTCTATGGGAAAAAGATACTAAAATAACAGTTTTATATTAAAAAAAAAACCAACCTGCAAATATTCATCTCTCTCTCGTACTAGTCTTCGAATGTGTGTCACCATGAGATCAGGAGCAAATGTTTCGGTTATGCCATCTTGTGTCAGCACGATGTTATGATTATCTGTCACCTGAAAATAATAATTAGCATTTGGGATTTCCCAGATCCAATTTTAACTAGTTCAGCGATATAAAAACAAGGAGACTTAAAGCAATTATTTATGATAGATACACTAATCTAACAGGTACAATCAACATTCCAAGACGGAAGCAGCATGATCCTCTGAAATGCTGGAACCTACATGCCAAACTACATGGTATCACATACCAGAAGTCAATAATCTCTAGAGAAATAATTTTGAGGACCTCAGATCTCTCTCAACACTCATGTAGTTTAACAGTTTTTAGCAACAGAGATGCTTCAGTACATGTGACTTTCAATAACTGAGGGATGTAACAGTTTCAAATTTCAGCTTTATTGCTACTTCAGAAAAAAATAAAATAAATTCTATCAATGTACTATCAGAATAATAAACTAAATAGCCCAGACTAACCTGCCTGATGCAATCAACAATGGCATGTTGAACCTGTACATCCAGCTGTTTAATCCTGTCAATGAACATCTCCTTATTAGGACACTGTACAGCACATCCCAGAAGCAGCAGAAGCAACAGCTGCATGTTCTCAACACCAGCTCTACTCTCTGGTTCCTTACCAAGCTTCACACAGTCAGGCACCACAAGAAGAACTTGACATAATTCATCCTGTGTAGATTTATTTCATTCAGTAATATGTCCACTGGAAATTTTATGGCAAAATTTGAAAACCCCCATATCTAGCTACATATTTAACAGATAACCATTCTATTGATACACTCCTACACACAACAGCCGTTGAGGGACACTATAAAATCACAGTTCTACTGAATATGTATGTCATGCATTCCTTTGGACAAAGGATGGGACTGCTATGCCAAAAAAAGATACAAAGATACCTTTCATGGTCATTTATTCCCTCTACCTTCTGGTCTTGTTCTTAACTACAAGTGATCAATAGTCACACATAAAACACAGGCACACAATCAATCAATCTCTCACATACACATGCACGCACACACACACACACACAAAGATTTCAAACTCCTGCTAACAGCTCAAGCATTAAATGACCTGAATGATGAATCAGGGAACATGTTAAATGAAAAAGTCATTACCTAATTTGAGGTTCTAAGTTAACATTTGCCTCAAGAAACTGAGGAAAGCCATGATAAACCTCACTCAGGGCCGTGAATCTCTAGGCCGTGTTTTAAATCCAGGAGATCTTGAACAGAGTACAACCCACCCCCACCAACATGGCTTCTTGATACAAAATAAAAAAATTCTACAGTGTATACTGTACCAATTTTCATGTCAACACTTTTTCTTCTTCTAATGGTTTGAAACTTAATTTTTACATGAGGATTCTGTACTTCTGAGATATGACAATGTGTCAATTCAACCACAACATACAGTCTGACAATTATGTAATGAGACTGAGGTTATAGAATAAAACTGGAACAAAAGACTTGAGTACTATCTGTATTTTATTCAACGTACATCCCTTCTGCATCGATACAGCGAGTGGCACGATCTAGCAAAGACTGGAAAGACCTCTGCACGTCTTCTTGTGGTATGGCCTGAAGACTTGATGTCACAGCTGCTTGGATGTCTTGAACATCTTCAAACAGGTGCCCTTTCAATGGTAACTTCAGTTTGAGGAACAGAAAATAATCACAGGGGGATAAATCAGGGGAGTAGGGTGGATGATGGAGCACGCACACTTGTTTTCGGGCTAAAAATTCTTGTACAGCAACTGTCCGGTGAACTGGTGCATTGTCGTGAAGAAGAAACCAACTGCCTGGTGCTGAGTACTCGGGCCGGACATGGCGAATCCTCTTCCATAGGCGTTCCAGAACACTCAAATAAAAACTTCCAGTAGCAGTTTGTCCCTCAGGGACAAACTTGTGGTGAATAATTCCCTTGCTGTCATAGAAACATACAAGCATTGTCTTCACTTTTGACTTTTGAAGACAAACTTTTTTGCCTTTTCGTGATGCTGGTGACTTCCATTCAGCACTTCGGCATTTAGTTGTGGGATCATAGTGAAAACACCAAGTTTCATCCTCTGCTACAATCGAATTCAAGAAATTTTTATTTCTACGAGCAGTTTTAATGATGTCTTTGGTGTACTGAACACACTTGTGTCTTTGATTATCAGACAGTGCATGCGGCACAAACCGGGAAGCGACCTTTCTCTTGCCCAAGTCTTCCAATAAGATTTGACGAATCGTTTCCATGTTAACACCAAACTCATCAACCATCATTCTCACAGTCACACAACATTCTTCTTGTATTCGTTTTCTCCCTTTCGCAATGAGTCCCTCGTTACGAACAGAAAATGGACGCCCAGGCCTGGCTTCATCTTCAATCATTTCCACACCACTTTTGAATCATGCATACCACTTGAATATCTGTGCAAGAGATAAACAATTATCCCCGTATACTTGTCTCATCAATTCCACAGTCTCTGCTGCAGTTTTCCCTAGTTTAAAACAGAATTTAATGTTCGCTCTCTGCTCCATGCCGCTACTGTGACCACGTCCTCTCACTACCTGCACAACATGGCGCCGTATTTCCCCTCATGCTCAGCATGGGGCGTTGCGGTGTTGCCAGATTACAGATGAAGGTTGGTCACATGGCTGGCATGCATTGCTTCATAGATAGCACTTCTATCTTGGTCAAAATAAAATCAGTCTCATTATATAATTGTTGGACTGTGTATCAACCCTTGGAGATCACGGCATAATGTTGCTGCAAAACGATGCAATCTGATTACCCATCGATGCAGTGTCATATCCCAGAACTGAAGCCTCAGCTGCACTGCTGTGACAGTTCAAAACAAGCATGATTTTTATATACTTACTGATTCCAAGATTCCTTCTGTTGTGAGCACCACTCAGTATTTTTGTGTAAGCACATTCTAGTATTATGCACTACATTTCCATACTCAAACTGGGACAGAAAACTATGAAGAAATAATCAATAAATGGGTTAAAATATAAATATTCTAACTACAATGCTTACCTCATACAGAGCTTTAATATTCTTAACGATGATGTCCATATTACGTGTGCGAACTGACACATTACCCAGACATGGTATTACTCCATGATGCATTGGTTCTGGATTTCTGCATAAAGACAGAAGTATTTCTCATAAGATATGAGACTTTCATGGCAATGAATATGCACACTCTCCATGAGTACATCAATACCGATATATTAAATTAAAGATATCAACTGTGTACAAACATACGATTACAACAATAACATACATTTGTAACAGAATTTCGTGAATAAGAATCCCATCGGTGAGGTCTTCATACTCAGCAAGCCTGTCAGCATTCTCCAAGCACGAACTGAACTGTAACATGACATAAAGGGGCATATCAGTCTTCAATTTTGAGACCATTATTTTACCAGTACCTGAAATACTTCCTGCACGTAAAGCTATAAATAAGGCACACATGAGGAGGTGGATAATTCAACTCCATGTGGTTCTACACTCATCTCAACATATTACTGACCTACGAAGAGGGTAAGAGCGGTCTGAAGTTTATCTCAGGTACAGTAATCCAATTGTGTTATCATAGTTAAGTGGAATTTACCTGAAATTTCAAGAAGTTAATTCTCACTACACACTATAGAATTATATACATAACATTATGGTAGATTCAAACCAACAATATTTACTAAGACAACTGTCTTCTGGGATTTTATGTAGTGTGGTTTGTTGAATGTACTAGGGTTTTTAAGGAAGCTGGTGCCTACATCTTCATGGTACAATAAGACACTTAAGGACCTAAATTACTTTTGACATTCCTATGCTACCAGAACATCTGACATTACACACCTCTGGAAGTATGTCAGCACACTGGTAAAAAAGTGACAAGAACCCACATTCTTAGCAAGTAAAGCTATAACAGTAAGTACAGAAGTGGTGAGTGGAGGAAACTTGAAAAGAAGAAAATGCTATATTTTTATTTTTATAATTTCCTTATTTTTGCTCATCTGGCAACAAGTATTGTGTATATGAACAGCAAGAAAAATAAGAACATTATATCGAAGACCTTTACAAGCAGTGCAACCATGAATAGAAATGCCAGTAATACTACCGCCAGAATAAATGAATGAAAATTCCAGTTCTAAACGACTCTTTTAATTGTTCACACATCATAACATAGTATACAGATAACATCAATACATACCCATGTAACAAGAGGTCCTGTCATGAGATCTTCAATCTCTGCTGCAGTAGCCATTACAAACAGTATTTATTTATTTGTATGAAATGTTCTGACATTATCTTATGCAAAACTGGGGCCTTTTTGGCGGAGGTAACTTCAGCATTCTGGAACTGAATTTTTTTCAAACTGAGAGAGTATTATTTTTTAAACCTGAATTATTCACAACCCCACCCTTTATTCCCAAGACATACTTGGCTCATTTCTGCTTAATATTAGAATTTTGAGATGTATTGGTTTATTTATTTATTTACCTGCATTCCACAAACCCTGATAAAGTTACAAAAAACCATTGGATACAGAATTAGTCAATGAAATGTGGATATTTGATTGTAAGAAGCACATGTCTAGCTAAATAGCAAAATAAAATAATAAATATATCTATGTTAACTAAAAATATGATAAATAATGTAAAGTATGTATAATACTTTTACTTATAAATTATTATAAAGCTATAAAACAACAATTATAAAAATATATAAGGACCAAGATCTTTAGTTCAGTTCCAATTAAAATATTTATCCACTGAGTAAAATGAGTTTGTGAGTATAATCTGTCTTAAAGCTGGTCTAGATTGTTTCAGTTCATTAGATAAAATCTTAAGGCTAGATGGAAGAAGATTAAGAACCTTACACCCAAAACAATTGGTTACATTTTGAAAAGTAGTTAATTTTGATATAGAATGGTGTAAATCAGTACTGTCTGGTATTAATATTATGAATATCAGAATTGGATTTATGTAATTCTCTATTCTGGCCTATAAATAATAGTAGGGAAAATATATATTTGGATTTAAGTGGGAGGATATTTAGTTTCTTAAATAATGTATGACACGAACCTCTGTTTCTTGAATACGTAATAACTCTAATTATTCTTTTTTGTACCTTAAAGATATTATCACAATAGGATTAATTACCTCAGAAAATTATATCATAAGTCAATATGGAGTGAACATAAGAAAAATAGATCATCCTTAATGTTTCTTGAGTCATGAAAGGCTTGGGAGACCTAATCCCATAACATGCAGTACTTAATTTAAACACTAATTGATCAATATGGTCATTCCATCATAATAAACTAACATTGAATAACGCAAGAAGTTTAGTGCTTTAAGTATTAATAATTTGTTTGTTCTCATAGCACATATTCATGCTAATTTTATAACTATTTTTAGTCAAGAACTGCATATAAAATGTTTTATCAAAATTTAATGAAGGTCGATTAATTCTAAACCAGTCATTAATATTTCTAAATACTTTACTAATGTCATTTGTAAACTCTGTAGGACTGTGGTTAGTTACAATTATACTAGCATCATCAGCAAAGAAAACCAGTTTAGATATATATAGATACAGTGTTTGGAAGGTCATTTATGTATTAAAAAAAAGACTGGGAATTGAACTCTGGGGAACACCTTGTTTAATTAACCGCCATCCAGAAGAGGTAGTGTTAGAATATTTATTGTCTACCAGAACTCTCTGGTGTCTATCATTTAGATAAGATTTTATCAAAGCATTAGCTTTATTTGTAATTCCATAAAATTCCAATTTCATTTAAAGTATATCATGATTCACACAGTCAAAGGCTTTTTCCAAGTCACAAAATATGGCACCAACTAATAATTTATTGTTTAGGACTAATAATATATCATCTACTAATTTTTAAGAGGCTTTATCTTTTGACGAATTATGTCTAAAGCCATATTGCTTGTTTGCTAAAATATTATTATGTTATATGTGTTGATAAAGTCTTGCATATATAACCTCTTCGAAGATTTCTGAAAATGATGTAAGTAATGATATAGGTCAAAATTAGATATGTTAGTTCTGTCACATTTTTTTATATACAAGGTGGTTCAAATATGACCGGGACTGTTTGTGTGTAAATCTGGCGACATCAGTTCCGGTCATATTTGAACCACCTTGTACAACGGCTTAACTACTGAAAATTTTAATCGAGTTGGAAAAGTACCTGTTTAAAGTGATTTAGTACACATGTAAGTCAAGGGAGAGGTAACAAATTGACTACTAAATTTTAGAATTTTCACCAAAATTTCATCATATCCATGTAAGTTTTCAGGTTTCAAAGATTTAATAATTTTTTTCAATTTCAGTAGTTTATACATGATTAAACTTAATATTTGGAAAAGGGTGTTCAAAGGCTTTAATTAATAATGAAGGGGGTTATTATTATTTAATTTAGCATTATCAGCAATTGTGTTATTAAAACTAATTTTATCTGCAATTGCTAAAAAGTACGTGTTAAAAAGAGTCTGCAATAGTTTGATAATTATCAATTAATTTTTCATTTATATTTCAGAGGTGTATACCTTCATCACTAGCTCTTTTGAGTGTTTCAGTTTTTATAATATTCCACATAGTTTTCATTGGGTTATTAGAATTTGAAACCGTTATGTTGTAATAAAGTTGTTTAGCTTCTTTATTAACATTAGACATTGTCTTGTAGTAACATTTACAGTGTTCCCTGAGTTTTGGGTTATTTGTATTCCTTCTAATAAGTTCTCTTTTATGAAGAAAAGAAGTATTTATGCCTTTTATTATCCACACTTTGTTACTGGGTTTATACTGTGATGTTATTAAAGGAAAAATGGAATAAAAATTTCTTAAATACATATTAAGAAAATTATTAATACTGTATTATCATTGTCAGTGAAAATATTATCTCAAGATTCCTAAATCAAGTTGATCATAAATTTATTAAATTTTCTTCTAGTTTGAGTATAACTAATTTCATTTTGTGGGATAATATTATATATTGTTATAATTTTGGCATTATGATCAGATAATCCATTAATAAAGAGATATATGGCATACTTGTCATTGTTAACTTTATCAATAAATGTATTATCAATTGCAGAAGTAGAGTTATTATGAATTCTTTGTGGGGATTGTACTGTACTACAGAGACTAAAAGAAGATAACAAGGAGTCTGCTTTCTTTTACCATTATCATTAAGATAATTTATACTTATATCTCCAGAGATAATAAATTCTACAGTATTACTATAAAGTGAAATGAGTACTGACTCTAATGCTTTTAAAAAATATAATAAATTTCCAATTGGAGATCTATAAATAGATAATATACAAAAGCTTATAGCTGAAAAATGTAACTTAATTGCACATACTTCAAGACCCTGCTCCTTACAAAATTCATTTAAATTCATAGTTGAAAACTGTAAAGTTTCATGAATAAAAATACACACTCCATTTTAAGGGGTTTCCTGCAAAATTTGGCACCAAGATTACAATTTATAAAAGTACAGTCTAATTCAGAATTTGTTAGGTGATGTTCAGTGAAATAAATTATATGAGGGAAATCTGGAGATAAAAACTAATCAGTTCATTTGTTTTGAAAACCCCGAATATTTTGATGATACACCTTGAAACGCGTAACAATGTGGTGATGCAAAAGAGAACCAGTACTTGTCTTTGACTGCCGATTCCAACTACAAAGATCTTGGTTCTTATTATAAGAATAACGTTTGATTCATTAAGCCAATACAGCTGGCTATCTTGCATTTAAAATCTCAAACACGGTCTACAACAAAAAATCGGATCATCTTGAGACTGGAGTTTCTTTGCCTATTAGATGCTCTATTCATTGTTGTTTTCTGATTTAGTGTATTTTCTATATTACTAATACAATTTGCAACTATGTTAAAATTTGCAACTATATTAAAATGTTTATACACAGCTGTCCAATAAGAGGGCCATTCAATGTACAAGATTTACTACACGTAAAAACCCAATATGTCTACAAATGTTGTTGAATAATGTCATTCCTCAGTATTGGTACGTGCCTCTTCATATGGAATGTAAAATACCAACGTTTTCACTCATATAAATAATGTAATGAGTTCACAAAATACGCGAGGACCATAATCACAACACAAATTACACAAATTACACAAGCACGGACATTTCACTGACACATACAGATGATCTGTGGACACACAGCCAACCGCGTTGCAGAGGGAAGTTTGTGTACGACCGGACATGGCCAAATAGAACCCTAGATGATCTGTGCTAACTGGTGTGGTATTTACAAAGTTGTGTTCTGGTGAGAAGACAGCTATTATCTGGACTCTACAAGTTATAAATATTCAATTTATGTATTCTACAGTATGACTGAGGTATGAAACATAATAGCGACTAGTTACAGTATAAACAATTGCAGCAGCCTTTATCGTAGTTTTCAGGGTCATGAAAACATTAGGAGTGAGGTTATGTGTGACGAAATCATAACACATTTCGAATTCCATTGCATTGAAGAAAGATTACAAAACGCAGAAAGGGTACTTACTGTAGCAGAATATCTGCCGCAATACGAGTCATTTGCGTGGAATTTTATTCGTTTCTCTTTAGAGTTAGTATGCCTAATATATACCGAATTTACGCCATCACCCATTATGAAATTTTGGTTTATTCATTTATTTATTCATGTGTTCATAGTTACACACCGCAGCACAAAACTAGCCCATCTTCCTACCTGTCTCCGCCAATTGCATTTCACAGCTTGACCAGTGACGTTAAGTAAAACTGTAAGACATCTAAGTGCAGAATATGGTTTGGATTCCCAATAATACCAAGTTCCAGGGTGGCTGTTGATTGCACATTGCCCTTTCTGGTAGCTATGGTTATGTCTGATTACGAGAAATTGTTTGCATAGCTTGTGGGACTTCGTTCATATTCTGCACTCTCATCATCCTGTGTAACAGGCAAGGAGCTGTTAGTGGTTACATTAATTACAATGTTCTGTGACAGGATGTACAACGGCATTCAGTGCACACCTTGGTGTTCCGCTCCCTGAAACGAAGCCATGATATGTTTCTATCAAATCAAGGATTTTTGGCTCCTATCGATGAGAAGGCGTAAGTAATTACAATTGATGTTTGCATATTTTGTGTCCTTTGGCAGAATTAGAAGAAAGGATTTATTGTTATTGTTGCTAAATGTGTATGAGTTTGCTGGGAACTTGATAATAAATTTAAGTTTGATAAAGCAGTCAGTATTAAAAACTTAAAAGGAAAGATTATGCCTTTAGGTACTACACATACATTATGTGGTGCAGCTGAGGTGAACTGTGAAAATCCTGCCAGGATATTTGGTTGCTTGGTCACATCTGAAGTGGATAACTCCCCAAATGTTATGCTGTGTTTGAAATAATTTTTGTTGATAGTGTAATTCCAACAATGTTACTGTGAACTGGATCTGTGCCATTCAGTGTACAGCCAGTTGCAGTGTTACCCTATCAACAGTGTCCACATGGAAATTTAAGGCTTCTGTGATGATGTGCTCTGTCCATTAATAAATTGACATAGTGTAATTTGTGAGAAGATTTGAATATTCAACGACACCACGGACGATTTGGAAGACCTTTGAAGAGGCTGTTAGATGAAGCCAAAACGGGTCTTTATATTGAGGCCTACCTTCTGTTGGAATGTGATGACTGCTTTTTTTAAAATTTATTTATCATCATTCTGCATGCTCCATTACTATGCAGTAATACTACATGTGTTGGTGGTTTCTTACATAATTTCAACTAAATATCTTTGTTCTATATACAAGTTTGTTAAATTAACTATAATTGTCTACAATTTGTTCATACATTTTTTAAAATCTTTTTGAAATTTGTTAATGAGTTTGTTTTTACTCGCGGGCCAGTTTTCTGTCCGTAACACGGCACCTTTTAGACTCTGTTTCCTGCTCGAGTAGTTTGCAATCGTATAATATGTGGTCTGCTGTTTGTTCTCTGCTTTTGCAGGAGCACATTGGGCTGTCTAAGATTTTGTATTTGTGCAGATATGATTTAATATTACCGTGTCCTGTTACCATTGTTGTAAAATTTGGAGTTACATTAATTTTCATTTTTAACCTATCTGCTATTTTGGGGAAGAATGATTTTGTAATTGCACCCTTTGTTGTAAGGTCCCATTCACTTTGCCACTTCGTTACACTGAAATGACTTAGTTCACTTATCACTGTGATGACTGCTGTGTGAATCTAAGATCTTAGTGTCACATGCATAGCATACAGACTGTGCAATGCAATTTTTTCTAACTTTAATGTACTTAAATATTTTGTATTCCAGTGAAAAGGTGAAGAAAACTGTAAAATCAAGGGATTGTTATGGTTTAGTGTTTGATCGTGTGAAGATCAGTAATGCTGCAAAGATCCACCATACAGAACGAGGAGACCTGAATCTACAGCAGGCAGCTATACAAGGTCCATTGCTTATATTTTAATATTTACTGCAGTAAGACAACTGTGAATTTTATCGTGTTGCATGCCAAGAGGTTTTAACAGAAAGAGTGTGTATAATTTGGACAAGTTTAATTTCAGTGGTGAAAAGCCATGCACAAGAAAAGTTGTCAAGAATTAGTACCAGATTTATGAACGAAGGAGGCTGTGACACCATTTGTGTCATGTTATTCTGTAGGGAGTGAGGAATACATGACAGATCTGAGTTGGAATAAGTAGACTTTGCACCAGGATTTGAATCCCAAGTTTATAAACTTTATAAAGCTGCTGTCATGCAAGGTATTCTATTTATAACCTGTCTTTAAATTGCTGACACCACTGCTTCAAATGTAGCTCACCCATGCTCTGTCTGAACATTTAGATTTTTAAAACCAGAAGGAAAAGAGGGGAATGATACAAAAAAATGTGATATGCAGTAAGTATTTGAGATATATGAATACTTCCGTAATTTCTGTCAGGCATTGAATTATTGGATAACAGTGAGAAATGAGTTTGTAAGGACCTGGTCTTGGCCTGTACTTCTCATGGCATTTGCCTGGCAGAACTGTGGAAAACACAAAAAGCCTCAGGAGGTGCTTTCCCGGCTAATATTCAAACTGGGGATCTCCTGAATACAGGTCACAAGCACTACCACTTAATTAATTGTATTTCATACTGGAATCATCTGGAAAGATGTGACTGCTTTGTGTTTTAGATGGTGTGAACTACACTGGTGATGCTGCAGTTGTTGGTGAAGGTGCCCTTGTCCCAGCTAATGCTGGGCCTGGCAGTGGTCTTGTTCATGTGCCTGCTCCTGCAGCTGGCAGTACAGTGCAAAGCATTATGCCCCGTCGAGCCACTGCCATGCCAAAACCAAAATGGCATGCACCTTGGAAGTTGTATCGTGTAATATCAGGCCATTTAGGATGGGTACGATGTGTGGCGGTGGAACCTGGCAATGAATGGTTTGCTACCGGTTCAGCTGACAGAGTCATCAAGGTTAGTCATTTAAACATGTTGTTCTGTTAAAACCGCTATCATTTGTTTGTGCCCAATCTTCAGGCATGAAGGTGGAGACAGTCTGGTCTTCTGAAATGTTGGCAATTGGTCCAGACTACATGGTATCACATCCCACTTGACAGAAGTCTTTATACTTGCTGCCATGAGGCCTCAAAATATAAAGAGAGCTGTTATTTGTTACATGTGACATTTCAAAAAAGAATTTCACCAGCCAGTTATTTGACTCTTTAATTTGAAGGTACAAATGAACTTATTAAATCCTCACAAATATGAACTTACATTCCACTAGTAAGGTCTGTGCATAAGGGCATCTAAGTAGGTCATGCCAAAAGTAATGAGCAACCATTTTTTTGTGAACTAAAATTTATTGTTATGTAAAAACCAAGTACATCATCTTAATCCATAGATATGTGCTTATTTTTCTACATAATCCCCGTTTCTCTGTACACATTTTTCCCACTGTTCTAGAAGTCTGACTATTCCCTTGCTGTAGACCTCCGTTCTAGCTGCCCGAAGACATTGACACACAGCTGTCTGGAGTGCCTCATTTGTTTTGTAATGTTGGCCTCGCATCTGATTCTTCACAAAACCAAAGAGATGATAATCAGAGGGTGCCAGATCAGGGCTGTACGGAGGGTGAGGGAGAACTTCCCACGCCATGTTCTCAATTTTTTCCAAGGTCAAAAGAGCAGTGTGAGACTGAGCGTTATTGTGCCGTAGGATGACCTTTCTTCCGGGACGTTTATCGCACAATGTACGACGAAGCTTGAGTAGTGTCTGGACATAACGAGCAGCATTTATGGTTTTCCCAGGTTCCAGAAATTCAATCAAGATGCACCCCTCTGCATCCCAGAAGACGGTGCCCATAATCTTCTTAGCTGATGGCATTGTCTTTGGTTTCTTTTTTGTTGGTGAATCCAAATGATGCCATTCCATACTCTGCCGCTTCCTTTCAGGGTCGAAATGGTGAAACCAACTTTCATCGCCTGTCACAATACTGAGCAAAAAATCATCTCCTTCGTTTCGATATCTCCGAAGCATTTCTGAAGTCATGGCTTTTCGCTGAACTTTATGGTCTTCAGTCAGTAAACGCGGTACCCAAGGGGCACAAATTTTCCAATAATCTAAGCTTCCAATCATCTCCTGAACTGCGTTGTGCCCTATTCTAAGTTTTGTTGCAATTGCGTTCAACGTCACCTGTCTGTCTTCCCTAATGATTTCATCAACTCTCTTCTTGTTGGGTTCAGTTGAGGATGTTCGAGGGTGACCACTACGAGGCTGATCTTGGATGCTCGTGTTCCCATCTTTAAAATGCTTCACCCATCGTCCGACACTACTAGCACCCATGCACACATTTCCATACACATGCTGAAGTCTGTGGTGAATATAAGCAGTGGGAATCTCCTCTTTAATATGAAATTCAATGACAGCACGCTGACGAAACGAAACATCGTCGGCCATTTTGTATCACTTGTTTATGGTCACGTGATGCAAGCTACTGATGACATACCTCACTCAGAGATATGTCATTAGTTGGTACCACGTACCAAACGATACTCAATTGTTTGATGTTGCAGAGTTGTGAACTATGGGAAGTTGCTCATGACTTTCGGTATGACCTTCGTAATTTTCAAATTTGAACATGTCATATGCATGTGAATTTTTCTATGAAATTATTTTACTCTTATTTAAATTCATCTTGTATGAATGTGGAAAGAATTAAGCTTGCAGTTGCATGAATATGCTGTAAGGGGCTTAAATGTGTTGGTGTACATGGGGTGACATTTCATACTATGCAGGCAGACTGATAGCTTTATTTCTTCTTCTGCATAGATCTGGGATTTGGCCAGTGGCCATTTGAAGGTATCGCTGACTGGACATATCAGCAGTGTTCGGGGCCTAGCTGTCAGTTCACGGCACCCTTATCTGTTCAGCTGTGGTGAGGACCGGCAGGTCAAGTGTTGGGATCTGGAATACAACAAGGTAAGAATGTCAGAGGCAGCAATGGAGAGAAGGTCACTCAGAATGTACTTCATGTGACATGAGGAATGAATGTGATGAAAATATGAATACGGATATGATTTACAGGAGTGGCTTACACTGCACTGTGAGATATTCACAACCATACACAAGGTTTGGTATCATTTTTATTATGGATATCTCATGTTAAAAAAAAAATAATAAAAGTAATACACTATGTTCCAGGGACAAGATTGCTCCCTGCCTTCACAGGGTTGTTATTTTTAGCACAAACCAGTGGACAAAGTAAATGATTCCAAATGTGATATACCATACAATGTAGGTCCATTATTGTTTATAAATTTTATTGAGTGTAAAATCAGTATGGTGTATACTAATCCTAACAGTCCTACAGCAGACTATCTGCTTGAATTCGAGCAGTTAGTTTTGATTAACTATAAATTACATGGTGCTGCAGTATTTTAAAAGTAATTTGCAGTGATGGAACACTGTGGAGTAAAGAAACCTGAACTGCAAGCAATAAAGTTGTAGGAACAATAACCTTAGGCTCTGTGCTATTAGCTTTGTGAAATTACGTGTCTATGTAGCAGATGAACATCAAGGAATGTCAAGTACCAAACACAAAACAGAAAAGGATGGATTTGGAAAATATTCTACTGGAGAATACCTTTCCACTCATATTCTGTTGTCAGACCTGACAACTGACCACTGACATGCATCTAGTACTTACAATTACAATGATGTTTCTGTAATGCACATCTGATTTAGGATGTGTATAGATAATGTAAAGGTAAAGTTCACCCTAGAACAGGCCACAAAGACCCAGAGGGGGAGTAAAGGTATAGCTCTACTCTTTCTTTAACCTCGGTGCTAGGTGGGGGTGGGTGGTCAATGCCATGCCCCGGCCGCTTTAGCCCTGGGATGGACCTGGTATCCATTGTACAGGAGGCTGGCTTGGTCCCAGGGCTGGTCTGGATGGGTGCGGAAAATCTCGGCCCACTGGGATTCGATCCCTGGATCATCCACCCTGTAGTGAGGCAATATACCAACAGTGCTATCCTGGCCCACATGTTTATATATATATATATATTTTCCCCTGTAATATATGTTTTTATATATATAAACATAAACATATATTACAGAAATTTGGAAATTGTGGGTTATTGTCAGAATAAATACTTCCCACACTAATGCACATTATGAATCCTGCACAACCCCAGCCATGCAGCCAAAACAGAGCCATCTCCAGTGATATCTAGAGTGTGTACAGGTAATGGCAACCCATATGGTTGGATGTAGTGATACAGACAAAACTGAAAAGTTAACTGTGTCAAAATGTTCTGGATAATGGGATGTGTATATATATTTCGGGCATCATCGTGTTAACATGGTCATGGACAGATTGGGTTGTGGAACCCCTTAAGTATCTGCTTGTAACCTAAGCAACACTTATTTCACAATGAATGGCTTCATTTATAAATACAGGACTTACAAAATAATGGGACTGTGTTTCATTTTAGGTGATTCGGCACTATCATGGACATCTCAGTGCTGTGTATAGTTTGGCACTGCATCCAAACATTGATGTTCTAGTGACAGCCGGTCGAGATGTAACATGCCGTGTCTGGGACATGAGGACCAAGGCAAATGTCCATACACTGACAGGACATACAAACACAATTGCTAGTGTTGTATGCCAAGCTGCTGAACCACAGGTTAGTTTGGTCATTGTGGGACTGTCAGTCTGTCACTGTAAGGGTACCTGAAGTGCTGCAGAAAATGTACGGACCTAAGACATAGGAAATAACAAGGAGAATGTGAGTGGGGAATGTAGAAATATGGAAGATTCATACAGAATCCTGGTCAGGTAACCAGAAGGAAAGAGGTCACATGCAATACCTAAACAAAGCATGAGTATAACATTCAGATTATCTTAAAGAAGTGGGATGGAAGGGTGCTGACCAGAATCATTTGGCTCTTAATAGGCACCGGCGACATGGTAATGTTCATTGGGTTCCATACGGTGCAGACTAGCTGAGCAACTGTTGAAGTCTCAAGAATGACCTAGCTTTATGGAGTTAGAGCCACAGTTCCAGTGGCACTTACAATTGTACTTGCATGTGAGGTGGTGAAGGATGAAGTGGGAAATAGCACAGGCAAAAGGCAAAACGAGGTATACAGTGAATTCGTTTTGCTTTATAGATTGTGACCGGGAGTCATGACTGTACAATTCGACTGTGGGATCTGGCTGCAGGGAAGTCCAAGGCAACACTCACTAATCACAAGAAAAGTGTCAGATCATTAGTGTTTCATCCAACACTGTAAGTGTATAGACAGAGACTGTACAGCAAGAAATGCCATTATCACTGGTGTTGTACCTGTTACGAATGTCAAACAAATGTGCTCTCAGGATGTCATATGTACTTTAAACGAGGATGGCAAGAGTCTCTGAAATGTGATGTTTTTGGAATTCTATATTTTAATTAGGCAATGGCTACAGTCCAAGTAGAATGCCACAACATTATGCTATAGGAACACATGTATATGATATGCTTAAAATTTCATCTCTCATCCCCATACATTCAACTTTTAAATGGCTCATCATTTGAATGTTTTGAGCCTACAGAAATGTATTACAATTAATTTTGCTCACTGGTATGTACATATAAATTCTAACCTCTCCCGTATTAGGAAATGGCTGATGATACATAATATTATCAAATACTGTCTTTTTCTTAAGTTACATGTTTGCCTCGGCATCTCCAGACAATATCAAACAGTGGAAATGCCCAGATGGGAAGTTCATCCAAAATCTGCCAGGTCATAATGCGATTATAAATTGTCTAGCTGTGAATCCTGAAGGTGTATTGGTATCAGGAGCAGATAATGGCACATTGCACTGTTGGGATTGGCGAACGGGATACAACTTCCAGAGGTTACAAGTAAGTTAATTCTTCCCTCTTAAAGGATTCATGCTACTACTGAACATCTCATACACCATGAATTTGATTTTTTTTTTCATTTTTCTCATTTTTGTTCCGTGCAATAGTTTATGACTGTAAATATGGTCCAACTACTTGCACTGTTTTATGTTATTAAAATATTTATTTACATAAAATAATTTAAAACATAAGACTTCGTTTAAAATTT
>Ga0123355_10003672_pt1 | contig 22126 bp, 8 predicted proteins | sample TergutEmb28metaG_3_FD_89872 | JGI IMG/M metagenome (GOLD analysis project Ga0123355, IMG submission 89872) | Embiratermes neotenicus P1 segment gut microbial communities from Petit-Saut dam, French Guiana - Emb289 P1 | ecosystem: Host-associated > Arthropoda: Insects > Digestive system > Gut ... | reverse complement strand
TTTTTTTTTTTTTAGTTTTATTAGAGTCTGATATCTCTTTTCCCAATACCACTCCATCTTTAAAAAAAATCCCCCCCCCCCCCCCCCCCCCGTGTAAACCCACTGACTGTTTAACGCCGGCGTTGTGTGTCGGTGTAATGCTCAATTTCGCGTTTGCTGTCGCAGATATAACTTTGATTTGCGACTCTTTGGTTAGCTGTGGAAGAAACGTCCGTTGACAGTAGTCCAGCTTATTAAGCTACGGTAAGTTAAGGCAATAATCTGTTTCTGGCACAGTGATTCGGACTGTAATTAATAAGTCTCTTTTTTCGGAGTGTATTTTACATGTCAGCAGTTGTATATTTTAAATTGTGTGGCCACACAGTATGTTTGTAGGCATGTAAGTTTCAAATGTTACCATAGGAAATTTCTGCTGTATAAGCGCAAACCGTTATTGGTTACATTGTGTTATTTTAATACAATATTTCCGGATTTATCCTACAGGACAACAGTTATCCATCGCGCTTTAATTTTAAAATAGTCTTTGGTGCTGACACAGAAAAGGAGACCCGATCAGTCCCACGGAAAGGGAACGGCCTGCAGTCAGCCTCAGCCAAAATGAGCCGCTACAGAAACAAAGCAACGTCGCATTTCTGCCAGCATGCAGGTGCATTCGACTGCACTAACTTAACGTTTTAAAGCCTACTGGTTACGTGCACCAACAGATTTAGCATTTGAGAATTATACATTCTGCTCACATTGTATTTATTTGTTTTGTATTTATCTCAGAACAAACAACAACTTCTGCTCCATATAACATAAACTGATTGGTTTTTACAACCGACATGAAAAGTGTTTACTGCGTGGTACGAACTGGGTCTTTAGATAAAGCAGTCTGCTCTTCGTCTTTAAACGGTTCAACAATCGTACGGTGATAATAGCGACCAAGAAACAGAGGCCTTTAGATTCATCATGTAAAAGAAAGAAAGCCATAATTCTGTATCCTTTCACATTTACTAAACCCTGAAAGTGTCTAGATGAGAATAAAGTTAAGAATTTTTTTCACATTTAATCCTGTAGTTAAATAATGATTACTATGCGTTGGGTCGCCTGAGATGTTATGTTCTGTCAACTGTATGTGAAGATGGGGCATCTGTATCCTCCAAAATGTCAGTAAACACCAGTCGACAAGGCTTAAGATTACAGGCGAATCTCCATCAACTCTGTTATGAGAAAACAAATTTCGAGAAAATGATTACCTCCTCATCCCATCTTCTTACCGATATCTTACTATGCTTTCTTGACAAATATTCTGTTATTTTGCCTTTTATGCTGTTCCTTGTACCGGAGTGAATAACTCTGTACAATTAGAGGCCAAACCGGATACTTTTCCTTTGCGAGTTCTCTCGTGGCTGGAAAAGACAGCGCGAGTATTCCCGCTCTAGAAGTGTTCTTCATATCCCGAGGAACGCGATCTATGGAAAAGAAAACAACGCTTATTTCTCTTGTACTGCCAATTGTCGGACAAAATTTCAGCAATATTTGGAGGCATATTTGAAATTTTTCGCGGCATTTCACAAGTTTAATTCATTTATTCCACGTCTGCCCGCGGAACTCCTACCGATGTTCTGTGTAAACCTAGTTGGAACACACTGCTTTGGACAAAACAAGAGAAGAGAATCTTAGACGAGTCTGGCCATGGCTGATACAGCTGGGTCTCCGGTGTTCAAGTCTACATCACGGCTGAACATTCTTTGTGTCTTAATTGATCTGATTCTGTGTGTGAGTTTTCACCGTTACATTTTGCTCACACACTATACTTATGTGTTTTATATGGTTTTTCACAAAAGGCAATTATTTCCTCAAACATCATTTTGAATAGAGATGAAATACGTATGCTGTGAGTTAGGAACTTAATTTTTATATACGTTTTAGCTGAATTTCAGACTTCAAAGTGTCAGTTATCGTTATTTCAACAGCTTTGCAGAAGTTAAGTTGCCCCAGGAGTGGCAGACATGTGAAACACGGTCATTAACGCCTGCAACTCTGTAATTGAAACGCGTTAATTACCCAGCAGAAAATAATTTAAAAGTGACAGGTAATTAGAGCGATTATGTGAATCGATACAGACAAACAGAATCGTTCTGAGGGGCGCTATAAATTCACGTGCAGCTAGGTGAATTGATATCAGTCTGTCCTACATATGGGAGGTGATATCGGTCCTACACCTGTGAAGTGACGACAGTTTGTCCTACACATTTGAAGTGACGTCAGTCAGTCCTACACATGTGACGTGACGTCAGTCATTCCTACACATGTGAAGAGACATATATATACATATATTATATATATATGTACATTAAGTGATGCCAGTCTGTACTACGTATGTAAATTACACCTGCTAACGCATGCTGCTTAAGATTAAAACAAATTCCATTAGAAATTCTTAAAATAAACAAAACGAGAAGATCACATGTCTAAAACGTAATTCTGGCAGCACTAAGAAGATGTTGAATAGCCTTCCCCCATTACTGTATTTTGCGTTTTGACACAATGCACATGGAAATCAAAGTTTCAGAGCAAAACACTGCCTCCATCTTCGGTAGATCTTCATTTTCTGGAGTAAAATATATTTTGGAAATAAACCATAATTCCCTTCACTTCTGCATTAAATTTAAATTGTCTCTACCTTATATATAAGGTATGCTTTTTATGGTCTTATGCCTCCTACATGAGGGCACGTGGATTTATAAGCAGACATTCCTCCAACCCACACAGTGGAGAGGGTGGTAGGAGGGAGGGGCGTTAATGTAGAAACAATCGGAAGTTCGCGATGGAGAATCATGATTCTGCTGTTTGCAGCGGCAGCAGGGACCATGAATCTGTTCCTAATCTCTTTTCTATGGCGAGAACAATGAGTTTCAAATTTCAACTTTTGGAAACAGTCGCAAACGAACACGAGAGCTCTAACTGTTGCGACGTGCGCGACCTCTGGCGAGAGAAACCGAAATCCCAGGTGTTCCAACGAACAGAATAAGAACAATGGAAGTCGTGTTGTTTTTATGGGATCAAGAGAGAAATATCTTTGAACCGGAGCAGGAGATGAAGGCACTGCAGTCGTTAATTCGATTCCGCTATAAAAAATGGGGTGGAATTCACAATTGTGAAAAAAAAATGCTATATGTAAAAAAAAACTTATTATAATTTCGGATTTGATTCTCAGTAAAATACTTCAAGGTTGTAAGGAAATGTTTTTTTCTGATTAGGAATTTAATTAGTCTGCTACATGTCTCTGTGATCGTTCGTTGTATAATTTGAACACGTATACCAAAACGACATGATCACTGTTGACCAGAATGTCAAGGACAGCCATCTGAAGCCGATGTTTATCAACAGGTCGGAACATCCTAATTGTTACACCTTACATTGAGAAGTAACATAAGAGTATTAATATTGTAAAGCACAGATAATGCTATACACAACACAGCGGTTAATAAACGTAATTCAATACCTGTACAGGCCTAATACAAGCCCACAGGGTTCCAGGAGTTGAGGCTCCCAGATTACTAGGCAGTCGGCACATGAAAGTGGTAAGGTTGTCAGCCCTACGCACCCGCTACATTTACCCTCCAGGAAATATTCCTGGTACTCACTTCTGTTCGAGGCTAGTCGACCCCAGTGCCACTGTACGGCCGGAAGGACTATGTCAATGATAAATTCCAATTACATCATCGCAATTGAACCGGCGACCTTCCGGCTTGTAGCGCAGTGTTCCAACCAAATGCGCCACCGCGTGCCCCACGTAAGTTAATAAGCTGCTGAAAAATATTTTCCTTTTTCCAAAACAGCATCTCTATGTTTTTGATAAGTTACTTACAATAAACATTAACCAGATAGTCTTTGTAATGGAGATGGATTGTGTTTTCTGTGAGGAAGATAATAATTTTATGTATGTATATATAGTTTAATACCAGACTTGTAATTGTTGGGTAACTAAGTTGAAGCAACACAAAACTCGTAATGAGTGTTTCGGCAGGAATCTGTCATAATTCAGCAGCAAGTTCCTTAGTTGAAATTACACCGATATTACCAAAACCAGCTATACCTGAAGCTGAATGTTTACGGAGATAGAGGCGAAAAATGTTTTGAAGAATGAGAAGAGCGATACGTATATTGATTAGCAAACACGTATTAAAAAGAGGATGAATATGTAGTTCCTGTAATCTTGACACGTGTACTTAATATCCAGTTAATACCAAATGATATAAAGACATTAATTAAGAAGAATTCATCACCGGTTTCCTAAAAATCTTTCTTAGGTTTCCAAGTACTTTACTTAGCACACTCGCCTCCGCATGGCTTGGCTTGGCTATCGGCTCAAAAACGGACCTGCGTAATGTATGGGTAACGCATAATGTTAATCAGGTAGGGCCTACAGTACATAGAACCGCATGGGTAACAGATTTTTGTCGTGTCATTATCTCTGTAACCTTCCAAATTCGAACGCAGGTATTTTAGGTTATATCGATGTGAATTAACGTAAGGAACGTTCTCCTGAAGTATGGCAGCATGTGTGCATAGAGGTAGGACAGGAGAAGACATGGGGTTACGTTTGTAGGAGCTGCTGGGTTACTATGTAGCCAGTCTTATCAATATTTCGAAAAAAAAAACATTAATGGCTTTGGCTTTCGTCATCTTCATTCTGCTGGCTACCAGAACTGAAAGTAGGGCTTTAACATTACTGAAACCCGCTGTGATAGACTACTATTTTGGATTCTATTCACGTGAGAATGAATTAGCAAACAGAAGATAAGTCATGATGTACCAAAGTGATCTGAACATTATTTAATGTATAGTGTCATATACATTATATGATTATGGGAAAGATGAGTTGTATTGGGAGATTTGAAGCAGCGCCTTCCAGATCCTCTACCGACTCAAACTAAAACCTTTAACCTTAGACCGTATATAAAAACCCTCGGTTACGTTATTCAGTTATGCGTGTATCAGGTTGTTTGGTGCCGGAAGTAGGCCCACAGGTAACTACCGACACCTTTATTCAGGCACGGCACAACAAAACTCAAGAAGAAAAAGATTCGGGTAACGTTTTCCCCACACCCAGCACGAAGGCATATAAGGGGAGTGCAGGTGTACCTCCATTCATTTTTAACCCTTTAAAAGCCGAACTATATCCCATCTGCCATTTGCTGGCATTATTAGGAGCTCACCATATTCTCCACGTTCGCAGGGTAAGGGTTAACCTCGACATCAGATACAGGTGAGTAGTCAGCCTCACTGTCAGGCCGGTCTGCTCTCGGGGTAAGCGCCTCCCGCACCCACTGAATAGGAGGCTAGGTGCGCCCGGTAGACCGTCTGTTCATTGTGAAGAAAAGAAAAATTTCTTCCCCTGCCGGGATCCGAACCCCGAATCGTCCATACCGTAGTCTAGTCACTATACCGACTATGCTATCTCGAATCCGAAGTGTCTGCTCAAGATAATAAAATTGCAAATCTGCAATAAACACAAGTTTGAATACATAAAATGTGCTTTTAATCCTAGAGTGTCCTCGAACGTCTTCGGCTTCGTATCAAGGATGTAACAAGTGCGATCAACGTCCCTCCACAATTTTCAATCAAGACTTTCAGGCTCGAAAGACGCGTAGAAAATCAAGTAGGTTTTTATACAAAGTGCCTGTTATTGTTGTTGGGTTTTAACCAGAAACGGAACAGATCGACAACAAAACATCTTATTAATAAGCTACAAGGAAATATTTTCCACTTCTCTCGACTTTTACAGGGAGACAGTAAGGACAAACAAGGTGAAGATAATTGTAATAAGTTTTCATTTTGAAAGAACCAAAAGTCCGCATCAATAGTTATACAAGCGAAATTTTCTTAGAATAACGTCACTGACAATTTCCTAACAAAAACGCTCCCTCTACGCACATTCTGTAGTAAAGACAAAAACCTAAGTAAATGGTAAAGCCAATAAGTACCAGATTCTTTGCTGTATCTTCTTTATGGCAATTACAGTGTAACAATCGAAAGAAACTGCAGTGTGGGTAAAATTCTTGGGTTCGTATGCGGGAATTTCAGTGAAAAAAACGGCTGTCCCGACCAAAATCTATGTGCTTTTCCTCAATCCTCCAATTAGGCGCTCATAAAATACATAATTTATGACATACCACTTCTTACATATCCCTTAAAACTCATTATAAACTAACTAGCCCACAATTCGATGCTATACCCCGCGAGCTATTCACACAACGCAGGCAGCAGAATGCACGCTGCCAAGATTTGTCGTATTGAGGGAAAGCGGCCAAGTATTCTGTCTTTCTGGTGTAGTGTTATGAAATATGTAAAGCACATCTTGGTGACATCGTGACATATGAACGTGGCCGGTCAACACGGATTTGTTACTGTGAAAGCTTTCTGGCGTTCTTAAAAGCAAAATAATGGTTTGTTTACAGAAGTCCAGACAACGTCTCTGGTGACACGCTTGCTCAGGACTCTTAATACTGTAAAATATCTTCGACGTCGCGTATATTGCGGTAAAATTGCAGTGGGTATGATGTCCGACTCCCATGCAGTTCATACGTGTATACAAATTCAATTCCTGCACAAGGTTAACACACTCTCTCTCCATTGAAAGACCAACGGTAAATGCTGTCTCGTGGAACTATGGTTCTTTATGGTAAAAATTATACAGAACACATGAATACACTCTGTGGGAGATATGTAGAATATTTTAATATTAAATCAGGTGGTACATCGGATTACCCTTGTGATTAAAACGGTTAACGATGTACCAGAGCAAAAATTATATACGTGTGGGAAACAGATATATTTGACTACAATACATGTCACAGGATATATTTCTGCCACTAGAGTAAAGTACAGTTAGTGAAGTCTAAAATAAATAATGTTTTTTTTTTCAGTCGCATGTGACATTTTGATGTAGGAAAGCAATGTGAATAACGCTGGAACCAACGGAGTCACCTTTACTACAGAAGTCATCACAAGTGATTTCGCCTTGCACATGGAGACAATAAAGATATTCTCAATATCCCATATTTAGACAATGTTTAAGGCAACACTAATCACTAAAGCGTGACTCTGCTGACCAATGAGTCTGATGTGGGTTTTGGAGCTGCTTGCAGACACACAGGGCTTTTATTTTTGGGCTTCATTCACTCAACATTTCGGCCATTGTTAGGGATGAGATCTCAGAGCCACTGAGGTACGACAAATTCAGATAGATGACAACAAGCGCTATGATTCAATTAGCGCCATGTTATTGCATGCCACAGAAGTTGGCGACGTTTTAGCTAAATGGATTGAAACCGCAGAACCTACATACTGCGCATGCCTTAGAAACACAGAGCTGCCAGCCATTTTGCTCTTTCTTTCTAAAATACTAAATCTGGGGGGTCATTGAGAAAACATAAGAAATATTCACGTGTGTGTTTGTGTGTTTCTGTGTTTGTTCGTGTCAGTGTGCGCAGTTTCTGTTGTTTCTCATAAATGTGGTAGACATAGATCTAAACTCCAGACACTTTAACTCATGAACACTTTTTCTTCGGATTTGTTAAAGTGCGTTTATGAAATGAATAAGCCAGGATAACACACTAAACGCTTCCACTTCATGTGGGTCGCCTAAAAAAACATATCTGTCCATCTGTCTCCATGCAGCCCCTCCTGAAGTTCGTCTTCTGCCCTTCCTAAGTACAGTCTGTCCTAACGTGTTGTCCCATCTTGATCTCGTTCCTCCTCTTGGGCATTTTCTAGTTTCGTTTGAAAATTCTCTGTGTGTTTCTGCAATTGTTCTTCTTTCAAATATGCCCATACTTTCTCCGTCTGATGTTTCTCAATTCATCTTTAAAAAACGCTCTCTTATCCCCTCCCTGAAATTTTCTTCTGCTGTTCTTGTTGCAAATTTCGTCAGTGTACGTTTGACCGTGTTCATTTTCCTGTTACATATCTTAATATGAGAAACAGTCACTTTTAAATAGGCATAATTTTCATTCGCAGGAATTCCCACTTTCATATTATATCCGTCAATAGTTGTTGGTGGTGGTGGAGGACAGAAGTTCGATGGAATACACACAACCAAGTATTAATATACCAATTAAGTTCTAATACAGAATAAGCATATTATTTTACAAGAAGACTGTCGCTAGCCATTTTCTGTCGGATTGTTTAAATTCTAAAACATCGACGTGAGATGAAAACGTGATTTTCAGACTTATTCGTGACTGCCGACTGATGACATACTATTCAAGCCCTTTCTTTATATACGGTGAGTACAGAAATAATATTAAGGATAAGCATTGAACTACATTCCCAGCGCCTTCTGTTAACACGGCGAGTGAAAGAGTGATATTATCTGCATGCACAGAATTAAAAAGCTTGGACCCCGAATCACTGCAAATAACAATAGCGGCGAGCCCTTCTGTACCTGCCGCCACGCGTAGCGTACTGATCGAAAAGTGCTGCCATCTGTTAGGTAAAGTAATATAATTGTAAATTCAATTCGAGGACCAAAATAGTGTCTCTATTTTGGGCTGACGCAACAGACTACACGGTGTCCACATGCTAGCAAATTATGAACCTTCAGATATAATAGATTTTATGTATTCTTGGTCATTTATGCTTTGTATCACACGAACAGGCTTATTCGCAATAATAATGACCATGAATTTCAAAGTTCGTATGGTTCCACATGACTGCAACGCTAAATATCGACTGCGGGTTGTAATTACACTGTGTTTGTTGTTACAGATTTACAAAGGCCTTTGCTGGACTTTTTTTGTGCCAATTCGTAACAATGCAACTTATATCTTTCAGATCAGCCTTCGCCCGATTTCCTCTAATGGTCTTCTTCCCTTCACGTTTTCCGAATAAAATATTTTATATGGCAAGCTTTATGTTTCTCATCTTCAACTTACGTGCCAAATATTTGTGATGGGTGCCGAGAAGAAGGTGTAATTTTTTGGAATTCCTAGATTATAAAATCGAAGGTCTGTACAGAAAGGAATCTGCGTATAACGAACGACCACATTACAATAATTCACGAAGAATACCTCTCGTCCTAATCCTTCCCCGCGCCACTCTGGAAGTCGAATCAAGTGAACGTGTTTTGTGTACCAGAATGAGCTCTCGGAAGATTTTTAACTGAACTTGTGGGTGGCCCATAACTCAGCCTCATATAAACCATCACATTTTGCCTTCTGCATTTCCGGCCATTCACATCGTGTTTACCCTGCAATAATGGAATAAGATGCAAGTATTGCAACCAAAAATAGAATCTAAATAACAACGTATCCGACCCAAAGCTTATTCAAACGTAGCAATGGATCCGGTATGCTTACAGATTTTTTACTCTAAATGTGCTGGCTTCAAACATCCACCGATATAAAGTCTATCGCTGTTTTACTCAGGTCCTTTAGGCAAATTTCAAGATAAGATATGAAATTATGTACAGACTTTTCTTTCTATATTCCTTACACTTCACTAGTTACTCATTATTCTATATTCGATGTTTATAGTCTAACATACTGACATAGACGTTAAATAATAAATCATGAACAAATAGTTTACATTCCGGAGTACGGATGCGAGTCTAGATTTGAAATCTAAAGTTCGTTTTATTGGAGGCCTAGAGATTTGACTTTCATTATTTACACGTACTTTGGGTATGTTTAGGCCAAGGTTTATTTGGGAGGATAGAACGAACTCTGAGTTTAAAGAAACAGATGCGAGAGCCTGGACTGGAAGATTTAGTTCCGGACAGATAACATGGTAATTAACAATTGTTTCGTACAAGATAAAGAATTTCTTGACGTTATACGCAACTATTAACTACCCATGTATAGTTTGTCTGTGGAAGTCGGTTTTTAGGCTTAACATGTAAGTATTCTGAAAGACCAGTGAAAGGTTGGTTGTATCAGATGAGGTTCAGGTATGGACAAAAATGTCTACTGGAACTAATCAACGAATTTCTTCGTAGAGATATTACGTTTCGTGTTAATAGTTGACATCAATACATTATAGTTTGTACACATATCCCTCACAGCCTCCAGTCAATTTAAACAATACAGAAGAATTTAGTTGTACCTCATATTAACACGTTGATCCTTCTATACAAAGTCCAACCGGTTCATATTATTTGGGAATAATTGACGTTCATCGTCAGAATCGTAAGAAACATATAAACACGTTGTGTCTGTGAATGTTGCAGTGGCATAGGTCAACGTAGTTACCACTGTGCGTTTAAGTATGAAATTACATGCCTAGAGTTTGATATTTTCCTTATAATGTATTCATTTGAATTTGCTGACATAAAACGTTACGTTAAACGCTAAAAATATGCTGACTGGCAAACAGAAAGTGGATATATTACAAGGTGGTGGTTATGTCACTTACCAACGAAAAGACTCTTATGTCCCAAGGTATTGGGTATCAATATGCCATTTTCCAAGGAAAATTGATTTCATTCTTTCTTCTTGTGGTCAGTTTGAATTTTCTTTACGAAGTTAGTACAAGCACATTGCACCTGGCGCCCAAATCGCCTGAGGGACTTCCCCGGAGAGAAGCTTCTGCTATCACGTGTTTCAAATTGAATCAAAATGGGGCAGAATGCAATAGAAGATGCGATCTTGGCCAGTTTTCATATTATTAATATCGTGAAGCTGTCTTCTCGGAGGGGAATATATAAAAATGGAATGACCACTGGTCTCTGCTCCAGTACAGTCGTGGACAGTTCAAGTATGGTCAGAGTTCCGCTAGAACTTTAGGTTCCTTTTCAGCTGTTTTGATCGGATATTTTACTAAGTTATGTGAGTATAGTTGTGTTTAATAGACATGACACAGTAACTGTACAAAATTTTGAAAATATTATCCTTGCAATAATCGGAATTGGCCGGCGTTGCGGGGGGGGGGGGGAAGAGAAATATTAGTACAGCAGTCTGTCTCCAAGCGAGATTCAAATCGGGGGCCTCCAGAATAACAGTCAGATACATAAAGTTTGTATGGCACTGAGGCTGCGACAATTCAGTTTGTGAACCCATGATTTCATTTTGGGGAAGGAATTTCAAAATTACATTCGTTAGATCCGGGAAAGAATTTCATTGTCTGGGGTCCATCCAGCTCCCTAGCATATGGGTGGCAGCGGCTTTCCCCTCGGGGTTAATGGGGTCGGGTCGTGAGCCTAACCTTCACAGAATCCCGAGACCGGAAACGCCTGGAGCACTACTTCCAGTCCGTCATAGATCTACATGAAGCAGTAGAATGTAGACGCAGAGTTTTCTTTGGCTTGCCTGGACAACTTTGTCTCTATATTTGTCTGTACATTATTTAAAATCTGAAAATAATGACATGACATGACATCAGCTATTCATGTTTCCCCACACGAGCAACCAAACACAGCCAAAACGTCACTAAGTGTCATTAGGTGACAATGCGCTATTCCTTCTTCGAAAACACAAAGCAGTTGTTCGTCTTACTTATCTCACACTGGTTGAGAGGTAATTTGCGACTTCAGGCTAGCAAGGTGATGAATGTTAAAGTTTACCTATTTTCGAATGTGCCACCGTATAGTTTGGTATATATCCTGAAATGGACGAAGTAGGTTGTTATGAAATGTCGATACCAGTCTACCAAGAAGAGGGCGTCACATAACAAATGATTGCAATCATGATACCGAATATTGCGAGTGTGCGACTGTACAGACACGAAACAGCATTTCGTGAATACAATATTCAAATTCACACGTAGAATATTTCAAATTTCAGATAAACAACTTTACTTTCTCACTGACTGTCCTTCCATATGCAGAAACTATATTGCTTATATTTGCAGATAAAGAGTCTAGTAGCGTTGTGATTCTTTGCTTACAAAATAGGAAAATGATCCTTATGGACAGTGGCATCTGGTCCCATGCTATCACCATGTGGTTGAACCAAGCTGTATATACTGCATAAGCTAAGTGGCTGTTTGAGGTATTTTATTATTTTTGTAAAAGAGGGGCATACAGACAGACAGACAGACATAAGATCACCAATATGACTTCCACACGAAATTTCCCACTCCCCTTCTGCAATGCCCCTCGGTGGTCATTCAAGCTCTTTCCACATAAAAAAAAACTGAAATGTAGGAACACCAAATATATAAATTGCCCCATTTTTCACCACATATATTCACAAATTTGCGGTTTTTAATCATATAAGAAATAATATACCATTAATAAAAATGATTACATTCTGTTAATGACAGTTAAATGACAGAACTGGAAACCAGAAGGTAGGAATGTAACCTACAGAATGTAACCTACAGAAGACGGCTAAACACAAAATCAAGCCACGGTAAAATAAATTACAAAAGACTATCGACCATAGCAAGAAGAGAAACAAAGAAAAGAAAACGGCTTTCATTGGAGAAATTCATATCACAGATAGAATACGACATAGGCAAGCCGAGACCAATCACTTATGAAATTCTTAAACATGTGAACCAAGATATCAGAGAATCTGGATATCGACAAATTTGCATCTTATTATGAAACCTCATGGAATTACACGAAATATGGAACACAGAACTGGAACTGAAATAGCAAGGATGATTGTCAAGATTACGAAATTAAAAGAGAAGAACTTGAAACAATTTTAAACGAACTTGAAAATGGAAAAGCTTAAGAAGACGACAACATACCTTCATGAACTGTACAAAAACGGATCAGGAAAATTTAAAGCAAGGTTTCTTGTTATTAAGTTTTCGCCCTGTTCTAAATATAATTTGTTCCTTTTTGGGTAATTCCCCGGCGTCTGAGTTCTAATTGCCGACGTTTCGGGACTCACTATCGGTTCCATCTCCATAAGCAGGTGAATGAAGTACTTCATTCATCTGCCGATGAAGATGGAACCGATAGTGAGTTCCGAAACTTCGGCAATTAGAACTCCGACGCCGGGGAATTACCCAAAATGGAACAAATTACATTTCTATACGAAATTTATGTACCAGGGACAACACCAGCCGAGTGGATACTTCTACCAGTATATAAGAAAGGTGATCGGAAAAATTCCAAAATACTACGGGAATAAATTTATTCGATTAATGCTAAAAAAATACAAAAAATATTAAATGGAAAATTAAACAGATGTTCAAAAACATTTCTAGACGAAGTCCAATCTGGCTTTAGAAAAGGATGATATTGCATTGATACATCGTTTAATACAACAGCATTATTAGAGAAAAAAAATAATGTGATTTAGAAACACATTGCCTTTGTCGATGATGAAAAGGCTTCTGATGAAGTAAGAAGACCGCCGCTATTTAGCACTTTAAAGACAGAAATATTTCTGATCCATTACTTACAGCAATTATAAAAACACATGAAAGCAACGATATGAAAATAAAACTGGATGCCACAATGACACAACCAATTAAAATTAGTTAAGGATTTCAACAAGGCTACCTCCTTTCGCCGACTTTATTTAACGTACTTGTAAGTCAGATTATTACTGAATAAAAAAGAAAAGGTGATAAAGGGAATGAAAATTTCGAGAAATAAAGACATTAAGACACTTTGTCCGCCGACGACCAAGTTATAGTAATGGATTCAGAAGAAGCACAACAAACTTCTATACAAAATTTGGGTATAGTTACCTCCAAAAAAGGACTAAAACCTTCAAAAACAAAACTAAAACAATGGCTTTTAAAGGAAGAGATCTAGTGAGACGTAAAATTATAATAAACAATAATTTTATAGAGCTAATAAACATTTTCCACGACCTAGGGTGCTCTATTTCATACCAGAATGAAAAATATATTACTGTTAAAATTTCAACATTTCTCCAGATAATGAGAATTACTAACAGAACTTTAAAACCCTCGAAAGTCCAAATACACACTTGACTGAAAATATATAAACATTTGACATTACCTACTTTATTATATTGATGTAAAACTTGGGCAATTATGGAACAGGATAAATCCAGGATGTCAGCAGGAAGGGAATTTATGTGGAGAACGGCAAAATACACATGGCAAGATCACAAAACCAATAAAGATATTTTATCAGGATTTAAAATTGATCCAGTTGTAAAGAAAATTCAAAATTAAAGAAATAAATGGATACAACATGTTCGGCGAATGGACAGAGACAGATTAACATAATTAATTCTAAAATATTAACGATGTGGGCAACGAAGGAAAGGGCGACCACTCAAAAGACAGTTAAAGGGACCGGCACAGGTCACTAGGCCTAAAACTCTGCAAGCTATATGAAGAAGAAGAAGAAGAAGAAGAAGATGATGATGATGATGATGATGATGGTGATGATGATGATGATGATGATGTGAACAGCATGTATTTACAGATATCCTACCCTAAAGATGTACTCAAAACTAAAAGTTTTAAGTCTCGAGATGGGCTAAAAACATCCTCCAAAAAGAATTTTAATATTCAGAATCTCACTATTTTGCCAAAACAGAATATTTTCGTGTTTCTTTTCCTACCCTCTTCTAGCGCCGATGTTGAAGAAAGAGTAAACTTACATCTCTACCTTCCATCTGTACCTTCAGGGCAGGTTATAGAGTGAAATTGACCTTTGTGATTCTCTAAATAGACAGCGATTGTTTCCGTAAACGGCATTAAGAAGATGACTTTTATGATGGGGGATACACTGTATTTTCTGTGAACTGAATGTTTATGTATTATTTAGACCAGTGTTTCTTAAACTTATTTTGCTATGGACCTACCGTCCACTTCTCAAAAAAAAAAGTATTTAAATGCACAAAATAGAGATAATGATATTTATTGAAGTTAACAAACCGTTTCGGAATCTGGAGTTTTTATTGCCTACACTCATCACTGAACGAGAGGCTTAATTTCATTTATAGGTTAGTGAAAATAATGTTGTAATTTTTTTCCATCCAATTTCACGGATCCCCTGAAATCTATTCAAGGACCCTTTGGGGTTCCGTGGGCTCCAGGTTATAATGAATAATCAAGAAGAAACTGAGGCTTCGCAGTTCGGGTCATCGCTACAGATACTCGTCGCCGGTCTCTTTATGCGGAGAATGGGTTCCATCCTGAGCTAGTTTCTGCTAGGTTTGTGGGAACAAAGTGGCAATCTGAAGTTTTCCCTCTCAACATTATTACACCAGCATTCCACGCTCATCTTAATCAATTTCATCTTCATGTTCATCTTTACTTTCATCTTCAAAGCTACCCTTAAGAAAATTGCAAAGGCAGAACCTTCCAAAAAAAAAAGTGATGCTCTTTCGGAAATGGGAGGCATGCAGAGTGGAAAGAAACTTCATTGTTTCTTTTGGCAAAGGTTACGCTGCAGTATAAAATTCGTACCGTCTAAATTCAACTGCTGGAAAACTAGGCCCTAATATTTGTCGTTCAACAAATACCTCCGTGTCCTACTGCTTCGATTCTGGTGAGGGGCAATTATTATTTTTTTTAAAGAACCACTTTTGAGAGACTGAGAGTCTCTCAGGCAGTCAAATAATTCCCCGTCTTTTATGGAATCAGACGATTCATCACCTTTCTCACAAGACTTCGCCATTGGTCCGGCCCAAAACAAATGAATTCAGCTTACATTCCCACGTCCTATATATATGTATTTGCAATCTATCCAATAGAGGGGCATTATTTTATGTGACATCTCGCGTCGTTCTTTAGCCACATCTTTACGGATGACGGCAAGCAGTGTAGCCATCGCTTCTAATCTACGTAGTTTGCCATGAGCCGGGGTCCACGCGTTTTTGTTCAATGCATTGGAGTTACTAGGTTCTACACACCTCAGGTCAAGAAGGTGCCGGAAATGATTTCCTTCGTCTCACACAGACATGTCACATCTCACAAAAAAGATATTCTTTGCATTTCTCAGTACCTCTGGTGAAAATGAAGACACTGTATCGTCAAGGTTTTTTGTTTTCAAATCTTGTTCAGGGCAAGGATTATTACCGTACATTTAATCCTTTAACATGATCCACACGTAAATATCGCGCGGGTTCGGATCTCGCACGAGAGGCCACAATGCCCTATTTATTAATATATCACGCACAACATTCTCTAAGCAAATCATACAATTGTAAGTTGTTGCATCGTCTTGTTGAAAAAGGACATAGTCTCCTCGTAATTGTGCAGACGTTTATAACGACTCCAGATGACCGATAACGGACCAACAACCTTCGCTTGAAAACGAGCCGGTAAGTTAGTAAGTTTAGCGAGGCGACGGGAAGTGACTAGCAACAGTTATGAGAAAAGATGAAGTCCTGACACTATCCTCATCTGCTTCAAGGTCTTACAAGCAGTCTGTTGCCTGCACGGTTTCCATCTTAACTTTTGCATGTAGAGCTGTTCAACAGTTGACAGTTTAACGCAGTCTGAACCGGAATATTCATGTTGCCCTTCTCGTACAGCGGACCTAATAAAGAAATACCCAGAGTGTTATAAAACTTACTGAGCAATTTTGCTATTATGTACGGTGGCCACGGCTCTTAAGGCGATGTGTAAGTACTGCGGTGCAGTTATTGGGGGCGATTCGAATCCTAATCTTTATTGGAACTTTAATGTGCTAAATGAGTGTTGTTTATTCTTTAAAGGTTTTACTACCTTATATGCATTGTAATGAGGACGGGAGATTTCTCTTCTTGAGTGTAATGCGAAGCTTATGAATTAGTTTTATGGCGATTTAATAACGAATACATAAGATATTATGGAAAATATATAGAATAGACCTTCGCGTTCTACGAGCTACACTTGACAAAGTATGTAGCCCCTAATTAACTTACCAGTTCACATTACAACATTACATAGTTATACAATAATTTCTGCACAGAAGAGCAGGGAGGGGTGCAATATAATCCACTTAGCAGCAGAACAATGGGAGCCATACCGCCACCCCAGCTCTCAGAAATGGAGACAGATGAGGAGTGTTACATTGTTGGGGAGGAGCTAGCCTGCATTGTCTGGCGCCGTGTTCACAAGCTGTTCACATCTGATTGTGTTCCGGCATATACAACATACAGCATGTCACACGTGAAGTTTCTAGGCATCAAATAGCAGTAGCTAATTCCATACTTCCGACCGTGACAGACAGCTCAGTTTCTCGTTTTGTATTGAACCCACAGGCTCACTATCTGGTTCAAATAAATCCGCCACTAAACCTTATCATGAGCACAGTAACACAGCCCACGCCGTCAAAACACACTTTAATATTCAATTCGATATTATCCTCCAAAACACGACCAAGTCTCCCCAGCGGTGTCTCCCTTCAGGGTACTACAACTAAAATTTTTATGCATTTCTTATCTGTACCATGCGTCCTACGTACCTCATAGAAATAGCCTCCAATGGCGGCCTCTTACGAATTCGGTACTGACACTTTAACTTTCATAAAGGTTGGGAAATTTCTTGACTATCGGTTCGACTACAGACATCCCAGAAAAGACTTCCCCTAGAAGAATTAGCCAGTTAAGCCTACGGAATTACTTAGATGCTTAGTTGGTCTGTTAAATACTTAGATGCATAGTTAAGTATTTAGGCAGTCGGGTAGCTGTTCCTGTAGATATGACACCTGATTTTCGAAACCAGTCACGTTTAAGCCCATATCCCGATACTGAAACATCTGTCAGGCCTAGATCCTAATGGATTTTGTTGACGTTATCTCTGAAGAAGCTTTTTCATTGCACATTCTGTTACTTAACTCTTATGTTTAATATCCATTGTTTTTCACTTATTAACGTATAAGTCCGTTGTATTCTAAACTTTGTGGAATCTAATGTCTTTGAGTCAATGAGATTGTATTTTGGAAAAATTTTACAAGTGTAAAATTTGTACAGATTATCTGGTTCCCGAAGCAAACACTTTCTATCAGCGGAGTGGAGAGCACTGTTAATTCATATTCCGAAAGTGCCGAATTCAAATTTCGGTCCTGTACACAGGCTAGACTGACTGAGGTTACACTTCACGTTGCTCCGTTCTCTTAGGAAAATTCTCAGATTATATGTCTAATTACAAGCGAATAACTTCCTCTAACATTACTTCCAAATCATTATTCACCATTCATCCTACTAATCAAATATATATTCAAATGTACCGACACTTCGTTAAATAAAACGCAATAAAGAAGTGACTTGCCCATCAGGCGGTTTCCACTCTGTAACACCCCCAATACTCCCTTCATTCTATTCAATGTTTCTAGTTTCCTACCCTATATAAGTTACAAATGTGCAACAACCCAACCCACTATCTAAGGCTCCTTATTATGATTGATGGCGATTCTAGCTATTGGTATTGGTGTAAGCGTCTGCCATCATGATGCACCATACGATACTCATTCCTTTAATTAAAAGCACCAAACTACAACAACCTCCCCTTCATTCTGGTGGGGATCATTGACAGTTACTGACAGTTATTGACAGACGTACCACGAAGAGATACAGGGAGCAGTCACACAGTAGCAGACTTGCCGAGATTTGAGTGTGATTCATACACACAAGAAAGTGAAGTCTACCGAAATAGACTTTAGAACTTATTTCGTACTGACGGTGCAAAGGAATATACTGCGTAAGGTCTCCATCTAACATAAAAATATCCCGACAACGTGACTCAGAAAATCGTTGATCGAATGGCCGCTGTTGCTGAACTTAAAATGTTATATATTTGCGGTTTCCGTTCTTCTCAGGCATTAAATTATGTCACTGGGTAAATGGTTGCTGATCTTTCGGTACCATTACTTTGTCTCGAAACGTCACAAATGGGTTATCTGGTTACGCTCTCCTATAGCCTACTCAAGACGAAAAGAAACCCTCGGGTACACCGCTGCGGAAACCCCCAAAAAAAGCTATTTTATTTGTTTTTACTTATTAATTTGTAGACCTACTCTTGCAGAATGATCAGATTAAGGGCAATAATGTGTACCTAGGTAATAGGCATGTAGCAAGCATGGTAGATGAGAAGTCAAAATGCAAAATATAAGTCGGAAAACTAAGAGAAGTTAGGCCTAATATGTGAAAGACTAGAGTCTGAAAGATAGGATAATACTGTTGGAAACTTAAAGCAACAGAAAGGAAGAGCCAGGGTTAGACTGATATGGCTCTGGATAGTGACCAGTGCTGGGATGTTCTGAGCACGAGAGTAATCTTCCGGGTTGCGTGGAAGGCAGAGGATTTCTTCAAAAGTTGAGTGGCTGTGAGGTTCTCAAGAAGTACTCCACTCTGTGAGGTTATTTGTTTATTTATCGTAGGTTTGCACACAGTGATCCTGTAACCTCACTTACGAGGCTGGTGCATTGTTCAGTACCTGGAATTTTATTTGGTAGGAAGTCTTATTGATAGTACCCACATTTGTGAGTCTGTGACTGAAATTAAAAAAAAAAACAAAAGTGTAATTTGCCTTTGAAATTAAACTTGGACACACAAATCCACAGACTCAACTCTAATATCAAACCTACAAAATATACTATATTTCAACAATTACCTTACCACTTGAAGCCTGAAAATAGATGAATGTATTTTAGTGTCCAATGCTCCCCGATTTACGAAATTTATTGCTTTTTGAAGGTTCTTAGGCTTCTCCCGTCTTTCACTCTGGTAACAGCAATGTGTAGTTGATGGCGAGCATCGAACTTTCGTAGAATTATACTGCAGGGGGGAAACCGAAGTACTGGGATCAAATTGTGTCCTACTGCCACTTTGTCCACCACAAATCTCATACGGCCTGACCTGGATTCGAACCCAGGCCTCCACGGTAACAGACCGCGTCAGCCATGGCTTAGCCTTGAAGATATGAAGCCTCAGTTTAACCAATACAATATATAAAACTTCAGTTCCTACCTCACAGAAAACACTCCGTCTCCGTGACAAAAAAGCAGACGGTTAAAACTATATAGAGATATAAGGGCTATTTATTGTGACAGTCAGACAAAATACACAAATACATTGCATGTACAAATGTGATGTTTTGAGTGGTAAGGTTGATGGTACTAACAGTTAGTACTGTTCTTTAAAGGTTTAAATAAAAACAGTCAGGTGATGAGACGCTGACGTCACTCGTATGCAGTACATTTTACGCTATATACAAAGAAAGAGGCAAAAAATAATCACTTGATAACGAAATGAACACCAGTAATGCTCAAGAGCCATGTTGTTGCATGCTTCCTAACGCATCAGTCAAACTCTTAACGACATTAGGATTAACTTGACACAACTGGTCGTTGTAGCGACGCGTGGCGCAGTCTCTGTATGTGCGTCATTAGCAACTCGGCCAACAGCCACAACGCATAACACACGTGGCGATAGAAGAAAATGACAATAAGGCAGGAGGGGCTGTATTAGTATCGATAATGAAGTGCCGATATATCAAAGCGTTTGGGATTTTGTGAAGCAAGCAACTGATAGATTGTCTGCTACACTGTCACCACAAATATACATAGACGGTGAGGATAGCCCGCCTTCAAATGTGTTTCTAATGTATTAGCAACATGATACAAAATATAAATTTCAGTGGCTAAATTCTATTTCATACGTTATTACATACACAAATACACAAACACAAACACACATACAGTACTCATCTCCATATAATTCCAAGGTTAAAAACAGTGGCGCAATAACTCCACTTCCCTGTATGCCTTCACGTCATGTGTAGAAACAACTTTGTCTTTTACAACGAGGTGCACAGTATGCAATTAAGAAGAATTAATCACCCATAGTCACTTTATGTGCGGTTCTATTCCAGCTGTATGTCTTCCATACAACGAACCTTCATTGGATCAATTTTGATGTTCTCCCATCTCTTTCTCGATCTTCCAGCTGGATGCTTTACAAGATACTAAATGTTGTGGTATGTCAGTCAGCACGTCTGCTTTATATTCAGGAGGCCCCGGCTTCAAATTGTAGCACCCAAACCCGTTAACACAACCGAGGCCTTTGTGGCTGTCACCATTATTTCAGTAAGATGCCAAGACATGCATCAGATTGGGCTGCGACTGTATCCTTCCGCACTACATCAAGTTCAGTATTTACAACTGATCTTACATTTCGATACTTTATATTCTGGGCACAGTAACATTTTTAAACACACCCTAAATGAATATAAACTTTTCTACGTTTCCGTCCTCCAAGATGTCCCTCTCCTTCATTTGCCTAATCCCACACAACACTTTCAGCACCTCGGATAATGGAACTCAGTGCAGCCTATATGCACATATTTTATGTACGTAAGATCAAAAATTTATCCGTGTCTCAAACATAACAGACGGCGTCTCTACAGCAAATACCAACTGCAACTGCTTGGGGAAGTAATCGCTGTATATTGTGAGAATCATACGAAACGCATAAAAATGTTGTGATGGCTGCAGGTGGCACATATATTTACCACAGTGCTGTAGGTTTACCGCACTTTGTGCTTGTTCTTTACTATTTCATGAAGAAACACTTCGGATCAGAAAACGTGAAACAAATCGTCCGTCCGTCCGTCCGTCTGTCAGATAGAACGAGAGAGTGGGATGGACCATCGTTAACAACACAACTGTCAGTTGCAGCCTTCAACTCGACTGATGACGTCACAATTAATAATGCTGTTGCCCACACCAAGTGTGTTAACACAGCCCACTGCTATCTGGCGTTCTTGCAACACGTTATTCACGCAGCCCGCTCAAGGTGCCCTGTCTCACAGAGAACAGTCCGGCACCATTACAAAGACCAAAAGCTAAATGGTTTACGGAAATAATTTTAATTTACTGCGAGAATCATAGGAAACACATAAATACAGGCCTACTGTACGTACAAGGTAGTTTTACAATGCTAAAGTGGATGGTGTACATAGTTACCGCTGGGCGACGTAACGAATTGTAACGTCAGATCCAGTTATAAACCCTTATTTGAGAGCGCTGAATTGAATACTGAGGATCTTTATAAGATTATTACGATGAAAAAAGTACAGAGAGATGGGCAGGACATGTAACCCCCATTTGGGGAAGTAAGAAATGCCAGCCATGCATCTTAACCTTTTGGCGCCGGAATTATTGTTTTAATTTCAGCACACCCTGTATATAAAATGTGAATAGTACAGGAACCAAATACGTTAGATTTATGAAACAAATTGCATTTTGAAGAGGAAAAAACGGAGA
>Ga0123355_10003670_pt1 | contig 22130 bp, 15 predicted proteins | sample TergutEmb28metaG_3_FD_89872 | JGI IMG/M metagenome (GOLD analysis project Ga0123355, IMG submission 89872) | Embiratermes neotenicus P1 segment gut microbial communities from Petit-Saut dam, French Guiana - Emb289 P1 | ecosystem: Host-associated > Arthropoda: Insects > Digestive system > Gut ... | reverse complement strand
TTATACTCTGCAATTTTGACGTGTTCTATATCCTGAGGGGTGAAGACCCCATGCTGTATGGATCAAATGAACAAAATAAAATGAATGAATGAATGAATGAAGAGAAGTTTCCCCCGTGTGTGCCACTTCTTCAAACTGTATTGTAGGTGTGAAGGAAAAACTCTTGCATTACATATCTTGAAACCGGACGGAGGTCAGAGGTTTGCTTGTTATTTTGGCTGTTTTATCTCTGGAAAAAGAGCTCCTGCTAGCCACTGGGTAGGATGCTGGGTGAATACCAGAGCCAGTGAACTTTAATACAGAGATTTCTAAAAATAGTCTCTTTGGTGGTCAAGAAGGTTTTGAACAATAAAGGTAAGATGAATCTTAGAGAAATAGACAGTGGGGTCAGAGATGTATAGAATTGGCTCCGAATTATTTCCAATAACACTCTCTTATATTAACCCTATTAAATGTTTGGGTTTTACTCTCAAAGATTATCTGCATATTTTGTTTATCAGCTGTTTCTGGCAATCTTCTTTGTCCTACTAATTCAGTCTTCCAAAATATTCATTTAACACAGGTATCATATCTAATGTTTTAATATTATCTTTCTTCACTTTCAAGTGTTTGCTTGTTATCCGTGCCTCTTCATAATCAAAACGGAATAGACCATCTTCACTCTCTAATCAATACTCAAAACTTCCAAAACACCAAATAGGTCACACATTTTATGTCAGACGAATTCTGGAATTGAAGAAGTTCCTAGACCGAAATGTTTTTGAAAGAAGTTAAAGTAATTTTTAAAGAAATTAATTGGAAATTGTTACTCTCTGCTCCACGATTTGTACTCTGAATGCTCTGAACTTTCCTGTAACTTAGAAAAGTATTTTTGGTTGTCATAGGCTGCCGAGGGGTTCCTGTTTGTTGTGGGCTGTGACAGAGGGCGCATTCTGTATGTGTCACAATCAGTGTCTCAGATTCTCAACTACACACAGGTAATTAAAGAAAAGAGTTGTTCACACAACAAGATTACTTAGTGTATACTTTGTAACTGAAAGACCTTGGAATATCGTGCATACAGCCCTCATCTGGCACTGAGCAATTATTATCTGCTTTCATCATGGTGGCCACAGATTAAGGACGAATGCGGGGTGGAATATTTGTAACTTGGTGGGTGATAACATAAGACATGTGCATAAACAAGAAATAGGTCTATAAAAGGTCGCCCCATTATGATGTGATAAATGTCTCCATTGTACTAGGGACTGTGTGGAAGAGTAATGGAATAGCAGTATAGTGAAATCTGAACAGTTCTTGTTGAATTCAAAAATAAAGAAGCAAAAATATTTGCACTATAATCTTAACTTCTGGCCTCAGAGACATGGTAACAGAAAGTTGGTGAGCTAAGTCAATTAATACAGGAGTGGAAAGTAGCTGTGAGTGTGTTGGCATTTGTGGGTGTCTTGGATTCTCATACATTTGACTGAGCCTAATTTACTCTTTTTTGTAAGGAAATGCACCTTACTTCATCAAAATCAATTGATACATTTACATGAAACTTTGTATCAATAGAACAGCCCACCCCCACACCCATTAATCCACTCTTAGTTTCCTGCCACCAGTAATAATAACATAGCTGTCATGAGAATATGACAGTTGAAAGTGGCATTACTTCTACTGTAACATTGAATGGGGTCCTAATATATTGTATTTTAATATGCTTTTGACAGAAATATGCAATTTTTCTAAAATGTTTTCCAGAATGTAAATAATGCCAAAATAATGATACACTCTATGTATTTAGCTTCTCTTGTTTGAGCAGTTAATAATGGGTAACTGGAATAACCACACAGAAACAAGTATGAAGACAGATCATGAACATTTTGAATGAAGTGTTTTTAATAACTGGAAATATGGTGATGGTGGAACTTTGAGATTATGAGGTCTGACAAATTTAATGCAATCAGGTGTGCTAGATAAAAGTATGCATAGAAATGAATGACTGAATATTGTAAATACAAATTTATGTTTCATGTGACTTGACAGTTTGTGTAAAATGTAACGTCCATAGTAAATTGGGCATCAGAAGTTCTTCCAAGTAGATGGTCAGGCATAATTGTAGCTTAATCAGGCGGTTGTTATGATGTAGTTGCAGAGCATGCCATGTGTATCAATAGAATCAATGGGGATGTGTTAGATTCAACATATTTCTCAGATTATGTTTCTGCCTTGGTTGAATATGGAAGTACAACTTGGTTTCCTGATGTTGCATTTTAGAATAATCTAGCAAGTGGATAAAATGCAAGACATTATTAAAACTATGATGGACCTTTGTCAAAGCCTTAGTCAGTGATTTCCTGGTGATTATGTTCATGTGCATTACAGGGTGACCTGCTGGGCCAGTCATGGTTTGATATCTTACACCCAAAGGATGTCGCCAAAGTAAAGGAACAACTGTCATCTTCTGACCTCAGTCCACGGGAGCGACTTATTGATGCAAAAAGTAAGTTAAATGCTAGTTCTACCTAACAGGTATGTAAGTATGTTGTTTCTCATATTTCAGGCAAATAGTATGATGTATTAATTTTTTATCAATCTAGTTATTGGTGGGTCAGGATAGTTGAATCAGTACAATGATGACTTTGGCTATGATGAGTTGGTTTTGGTGGGTTTTGTTATTATGGGATCTGGGCAGTCTCCCATACAGTGGGTAGGCCTACTGGTAAAGTAACCTTTGCATGAAGCTGACTACTCATATACCATACATTTAGTGCCCGGATCTGAAACAATGGAGCTATTCCCCAACATTTCTTTTGCAGCTCTATGTTATGTCAATAATGCATGGAAATATCTAACTTTTCTTAATAATTCAGGAATCCTGCAAGTTTAAAATTCCCTCATCATCTAATTTTTTCTTTTTAATTTTCAGAGGAAAATATTTTATATTCTTGTCCTTCTTCAGTTTACAGTGTTTGGCTACATCTGTAATGTCAACTGCTTGTTCAAAATCTTTGCATTTCCCTGCTGGTGAAGCTGACAGTTTGGCGTTTTATGTTCCATTAGATTGTATGTAAAGGTAAGGTGATCACGTTACAGGCCCGATGTGGCCTAGAGTGTGTGTAGAGTTATAGCTCTACTCTTCCATGACCGCAGCAATAGAAGGGGGTGAGTTGTCATCAGCATGCCCCGGCCACACTTTACCCTTGGGAAAGACCCAGTACCCATTTTACAGGAGGCTGGGTGGGCCCCAGGGCCGGTCTGGATGGGCTGCAAATCTCGTCCCCACCGGGATTCGATCCCGGACCATCCAGCCTGTAGTCAATCACTATACCGACTGAACTACCCTACCCACAAATAGGCAATTATGGTATAATCAGATGTAAAACTATCATTGTGCCTAAGCACCACAGTAAGTACGCATATAGAGGCAAGGAAGTATGTTTTTATGAATTCTAAACTGTACCATGAAGTGGAGGCATGTGGTCAGTTGGCTACTTTGTTGCCAGGGAAAGAGGTCCTTGTGTCCATTTGATAGGCAAGTGGATGGTCCATAGATTTGGTCTTAATATGATGGCAAGAAAAATAATCCTCTTTCCACCAGGAAGTGAGTTTTGATTATCTATCCAGCAACCAGTCAAAATTTTCCAAATCAGCTTGGGGTATTAAAGTTTAAAAATCGCCAATACATCTAAAACAGTGTTCTCCTTCCACATGTAAACAGACTGTAACATTACACCAAGTCTGCTTATTACGTCAGAAAATTGCTGAACACACAGTGGCGCAGCGGGTTGATGCACTGCATTACAAGTCGGAAGGTCGCGGGTTCGATTCCCGATGGAGTCTTTGACATTTTCCATTGACATAATCCTTCTGACCGCACTACGGCCCTGGAGTTGACCCAGCCGTTGACAGAAATGAGTACCAGGAGTATTTCCTGGGGTGTAAAGGCAGCTTGTGTCTACAGCTTCACCACCTTCATGTGCTGATTGTCTTGAAATCAGGTAGCCTCAACCTCCTGAAACCCTCAGGACCTTTCCAGACCTGTACAGGGATTGCTTTACCTTACTGAACATCCTTTGCAGCCATGTTGCCACTGAAAACAGATGTTCCACAAGGTGTGTCGAGGCTCTGTCCTGGTGCACGCCGTTCTTTCTTCTGCCGCATGAAATGCAAGTTGTCAGCGCAGTTGAAGGAAGAGGCTGACACCACTACTGGATGCCACCAGCGCAAGAAACAGCAGACCTCAGGTATGGTACTACTGCAAGAATTGTTGCAAGATTTTCTGACTAATTCATTTCAGTGACACTAGAGTTCAATGTAAATATTTGTATTCTGAGTTCACCATAACCCAGGCATGAATAAATACTTATTTTTTTTAAGAGAGAAGTTTTGTTGAGCAAGAAAGAATATACACGGTTTTTAAGGTTCTCGTGGAAAATAATGTTCACCTTACCCATGTTTTATTAATTATATTTTGTAGCTGAGATTTTCTCTTGTGTGTCTTTTTTTACATATCCCATGAGCACTGTCCTGTTTGTCCATTCAGAAATCTGACATTCATTCACATTGCTCTTATTTTAGTTCCTGTGAGTGACTGAAGGAACTGGAGTACAATAAGTAACAGAAAAAGTTAAAATTTTAGCTGAAGAAAGGATAATTTTGGATCTGCAGTCACTTTTTGTGACTTTTGAATGATTTTGATAATCACTCCAAAAATAATGTCTGTGGCCACCTAGTGGGCTTACATTTAGTAGGTTTATGAAAGTTAATTGGAGGAAGCAGAGAGAGTAGCCTTGGCCAGGATGCGTAAATTATTAGTTTTACCTTATTATTTATGATGTTTAAGCGTATATATTTATGGCATCCATCTCTCTGTCATTCCCTTCAAACAACTTGGAAACTAAAAATTACAGTTGAAAATTAAAATTATGACGTTTTTAGTCTTCAAAAGGCAATTCCGGGAAAATTATTGATGTTTTCCTGCTTTGTAAATGATTCACAGTTTTCCCAAAACCTGATCTGCAACACACCCAAAAGAAACCTAATGTGTTTAGAAATACAAACAGGATTTTTGATAGGGTATAGTGTAACAACATTTCGGGTTTACCCACCACACTGCCATCGCTGGAAAATCGAGAAAACTCATCACTGGACAGAAGCCTTAATTCGCATTATAGCTTGAATATTGGGAACGCCTTTTACCCAGAGAAAATCTAACACCCTCTCATAATGCCATTGCTAGGATATGCAAGAACAAAAACTATTTTTACTGTAACTTTAGTGTCGAATTTTTGAATGGACATATAAAATGCAGAGGTCAAAAATTTTAAATGAATCTAAGAGAGGTGCAACCTACTGAACAAACCACTGTACATTATCAATAGGCTCTGTTATCTGTTGTGACATCAGTGATGATTCAAACCTAATATCATTTTTCTCTGAGTCTGTGATTTAGCACACTCTTAGATATTTGCTGTACATGTTCCATCTATTCTAATTTGTGATTCTGTATTTTTTGTTTAAGGAGGTTATGTATAATTAAGTAATGTTTCATACAATATGGTAGATACACTGTGTGTTAAGATAATTGTCATTGCTGTTGTCATCGTCATCATCTTATCAATGATGATGATTAAGACAACAACAAAAACAATAACAACAACAACAAATGTACATATTTAATTGTGTATTGCTTGTGTTCTGTTACAGACAGGAAGTACTCTGTGATACAGTGCACAGGGTACCTAAAGTCCTGGGCACCAGCCAAGATGGGCTTGGAAGAATCCGAAGTGGAGGGAGATGGAGAAGCATGCAACTTGTCATGTTTAGTGGCAGTAGGACGTGTACAACCCCAGTTAGCAGCTCCCCTCTCCCCTAACTTTACAAGAAATGGATGTTGTCGGCAGCCAAGCATTCGCAGTATACAATTCATATCCCGTCATGCCATGGATGGAAAGTTCCTTTTTGTTGACCAGAGGTCAGTATCAAACATGACTTATCTTAATTTCTTTGTCCACTTTTATCTTTTTTATCTTTTTCATTTTCTTCTCTTCATTGCTGTCCTTATTCTCCTTGCAATTTTCTTCACCACTTTATTTTTCTCTATTTCTATTTTCTTACTGTTCCTCATCTTCTGTTCCTCTGACTTCTTCTCATTATTAATCTCTTCCATTTTCTCATCCTGTCATGTCTTGCTTTGAGTTCCAGTAATACATGGAAGTTCCCATTTTATCTTCTTCATTCATAACAAGTCCTTTGCTTCGGTGCATGTCTTGCTTCTCCCTTTAATGTGAAGTGTTACAGAGCAGCCCTTTTGAAGGCCTAGCACTAGTTACTTCCTTCCTACCTGTTGGTAGAGCCAGAGGCCTGTCCTCTGTTAACCCTTCACACCATTACCTTGTCGTTTCCACTTGTGCTTATTTATCTACCCTGATGATGGACGCAGTGGTTTTCTCTGACACATCTGTGCCTACTTGTCAACGTGTCACATCCCATAAGACAGTAATCTTCACAGTGACCACCATGAGACTCCAATTTCACATACCTTCCATTTCTTTCTTATTCCTATCCTGCATTAAAATACCATTAGAACATATGTTTGAAAATTTCAAATTTGGTCTTTCCTTGTTTCTTTTACTTTAAGCAGAACTAATAGGAACACATCGAACCTCACACCCTTAGTTACTATAGTTCATTTTTTATTGCTCAATACAGATGTCATACGTACAGTATGTTGCTGTTTCACATTCCACAGCAATGAGATGATGGCAAGATTCATAGTATTTAAACATCTTTTATGCTGGTAATGCAAATGTTGCAAGCTGTGTATGACAATTACATTCATTTGTTTTCTTCCAGAGACCATATGTGATGTTATATAGCAAGGATATGAAGAACTATGAACAGGTGTAGAAGTCATTAGAATTACAAATTTAATCATGAATATGTGATTGTCAGTATAGATATGAACCAAGGTAGTGGTTTTGAGGCACTAAACAGAAATATTCATTTAAGGTAATGCGTCTATGTGACCCTTATGTCACATTACGTTGAGACACAAATCAGAGTTGTCACAGGCTATCTAACTACTAGCTTTTGTCAGGATATAATTAACTGACCTAATAATGTTCTTTCCAAGTTGAAAGTCTACAAATTAGAACTGATAAACAGGAGACATTCAAACTGTAATACACCTTATTTAATTTCAGATTAGTACATGTGATTAATCTTTCATCATCAAAGTTAAGGCCTTCTGAATCACATTTTCTGATTTGTTAAAACTAACAAATATTTTTGACATTTCCCACTGTGTTATTAGAATAAAACTTCCACGTTTTGAAAGCTGGCTCTTAGATGAGCTAAGCTGTATTGCTGGACTGTCTAATGAACCTGAGTAAATTTCACTCTTCTACCTGATGACAACAGCTAAGCCAAATGTAAATTTTCCAATATATGTGACTGTTTAAAAACACAGGTTTGCCACAAACGTCTTGAGTCAGATGTGTTCCTTCTGCAAACTAAAATTATATACTAGAAACAGTACATCACGATTTGTGTAATTACTAATTTATAATTCTTCCTGGCCTGTTACTGCATAAGCGTAAGCACTTAAGCAGTGATATGGTTATGACATTTTGTACTACTTATACTTCATGTAGACTGGCTTCATTAGGTTCTAAACTGTATTTGTTTTAGGTGTTGCTCTCTGAAGATGGGTGTTGACCACTGCAACATGCAGGAGGGAAGACTGTGTATTTCTTATATATACTTTGTTTGTGAAAATTGTTAGTTTTAGTAGTAAGAATCATATAATATTGCATAGAATGAACACTATCAAAATATCAAAGTTTTTTTTATTCACCAACGAATGCACAAGTGATTGTTTTAAAAACAATATTAAAATTTGCATTAAAATACCTTTGACATGTTTTGGTGCAGTCACACCATCTTCTGGGAGCTCATTATCCATGCTTGCTAAAGTTACACTTTGTTAAAATAGTCCATTATAATGGATCAGTGTATGATTAGATCGGTGGTGATGTGGCTGCATATATTAGTAGTGACACCACCGATTTAATCATACACAGATGTGCCATAATTTACTATTTTAACAAAGTGTAACTTTAGCAAGCATGGATAATGAGCTCCCCGAAGTTGGTGTGATTACACTGAAACATGTTGGAGCTATTGTAATGTAAATTTTAATATTGTTTTTAAAACAATCGCTTGTGCATTCGTTGATGAATAAAAAACTTTGATACTATCAAGATGCACGTTACAAAAAAAAAAACTATCAAAATATTTCAATAGTATTGGAACTATAATTGTTCTTCTCCCTCTTCATTTCAAATATTCTGTAGTTCTGTGGGTGAAGTTTGTATTATAGAATCTTAAAGAATGCTTCTCTTTACAGAGCAACATTAGTGCTTGGCTTCCTGCCACAAGAGCTCCTAGGTACAAGCATGTATGAGTATTACCATCATGATGACATACTTCATCTAGCTGAATCACATAAAGCGGCACTGCAAGCTACAGATCGCATAACAACTCAGGTCAGCTTGTCAACAAATTTCACACTCAAATATCCATATGTGTGTTTATTAACCCCTGTGCCTTGTTCATGGGCTTGGCTCTTGGGACATAGTGCTAGGCCAAAGGGCTACACCATGAGCCAGACTCAACTTCAGCGGGGCATTTAAATGGGATTATGAAAATAACATGTCATTGCAGCAAAGCTTCAATGGGTTTGTAGATTTCATTTCAATACAAAGCTGTAATCCATACCACATAGTCACCTGAAAGGAAAATTGTACTTCTGACAGTGTCATTACTGAGATATTGTTGCGGCGATAACACATTGTGTTTGAATCTGTGAAAGTTTTACAGTCAGTGGTTGATGACAGGATTTTTACTATTGTGCTAATAAACCACAAATCCTTTCTCCACCTCTTTCATAAAATGTGTGAGAAACATTATGATTTAATTTCATTTTGTCACTTCTGCAGGTGTATCAATTCCGAAGCAAAGATGGTTGTTTTGTGCGCCTGCAAAGTGAGTGGAAGTCGTTCAGAAATCCATGGACAAAAGATGTGGAATATCTCATTGCCAAGAATAGTGTTGTTTTGTAAGTAAAAAGTGTGATGCTTTGTATCATCTTTAGCAATGATTATTTCACCAAGGTGTATGTCAATTTTCTTCACTTTTTCTCTCCATTTCTTTCTTGGTTTCTCCTGTGGCTATTCATGTGACATCCTCATTTAACTGCTTTCAAAGCAGATCTGATTTAAGACATCTTGGGAACCAGTGCAGTATACTAGCACTGTCTATACATTGTCCTGAATTGGCAATGCAGGTAGAGAAGTGGAAGAATTCACATGCACAATGCATGGTGTGATCAAATAGTTTGCATTTGTGTGTGTGTGTATGTACGTGTGTGTGTGTGTGTGTGTAAGTGTGCACACGTGTGCGTGTGTGCGTGCGTGAAAGCTCGCTTGCTTGCTTGCACATGTGATAAGAGCATTTTGGTTTATGCTAACTTGTATCTTCTCAAAAACACGAGAATATATAATTGTCAACGGAATGAGCTTGTCATTTTCAGCAAGGCTGTCTCATTCAGCACAGTGACAAGCTACAGGCTGGATGGTTGGTATTCATCTTTCAGAGATAGCAAGATTTTCGTCTTTACAACCATTTTCACTTATCTGTTGATTCAAAATCAGCTGTTATTTAATGTGGGGTTGAAGTGGCCGGCTCGTGAAGCTAAATGTTTGTCTGCATTTTCATTCTAGAGCCCACCCCATCTCATGTTCAGTGGATGTCACAGGATATTTCTCCTGAAAAGTAGTGACCCGAGTCCCACATCAAGTGGTTTAGTGTGAACTGTCTCTGAGGCATGGTGCTTGAGGATGGTACAGTTTACCTTATCTGTCTTTTAGTTTGCTGACCTTCTTTGCAGGAGGTGATAAAGGAAGTTACATGATGTTCTTTTAGTGCTGTTTTGTCATCATTTACTTTCAGTATCATCCTGCACAGTGTTCTTGATTCAAATTCTGTAACGTTTCCTTCAGGTCTGACATGCGTGTAGTTGAGGGCAGTACTGTGAGGTCAGAGGGAACAAGCCAGTCACAACTGAATTTTGACTTTTTCTCTCACTGTAAGTGATCTTTATTTGCCACAGTTTCTGCTATTCAGTTTGAAAACAGGGAGTCTTAATTAAATACATGTCTGTCTATATTTATATATATTTATTTAACGATATGGTATCAGCTGCATTACACAGAAGGATAAGTATGAAGGATGTGAAAGCAAATTGTAATGACATATTTTGTTGCATTTATGTGAATACAATATGGGAATTTCTTCCAGATTATTTATATTCAAAGGTGAGGGGGTCATATTATAATCATACACAAAGTAAAACACATTTTCTTTAGGTATTTTCCAGAAAATCAAAGACTTTAAATGAAGAGGGGTAACCTTATATGCACATAAGTGTTGTAAGTGAAATTGCAGAATCAAGAGGCTGACAGAAATCACAAAAATGGAAGGATAGTCATACTACCAGTTGACAGTTGAAAATATAATTTCCTGGATATGATTCAGGAGTGCAAATAGCAGAAATGCGACATTTGATTTTATTGTTGCTAGGAATACTACTGTCTATAATTATGTGAACATCTAAAGAGTATGCAAGTGTAAGGTAGTAGATATTATGTAGCTGTGACAGTTTAATATTTATCTCAACATTAACATGTCTGTCAAAAATTCAATATAAAGGGTCTTAGTTTGTTATTTAAAGTATAATATTTTATATATATAAATACAAATATGCTATTCAATAGGAACTGGATTATTGTTTGAAAATTTTGAAACAAGATATTGTTTGGTGACATACTTTAATGCCCTGTAATGCACTTCAGCTGCTGGAGGACGAGATATTCAGAAGCTGATCAGCACACATGTGGAGGCAAGTAAGTTTGGGCGACAAATAGCGGAGGAAGTGTTGGACTCACAGCGTCATGGCGGGGATTCTTCATCTGACGGTAGCCCATCACCAGATGCAGAAACTGTTCTGCCCCCACAAGTCACTTCGCCAAGTGCAGAGGTACTTGCACACTAGTTCGCAGTCACGCCCCCATCATTTTTTGTTGGGGGTGGGTGGCATGAAGGGCTAACCCAGAGGCTGTATGTAACTTATGTTGGACTTTACAAAGTATGTTATAACAATCATGTCATAAATGTAACTGTAACATAATATTATTGCAACTGAATTTGTACACACATAAATATAACTTCATGTTCTGTGACTCATTCACTTAATTTAAATCACAGGGTCTAATCTTCTTGGTTTTTTTAAGTTCATCTAAGACTTCCTTGATTTTCTGTTGTACTTTTGAAAATTTCAATGTAATAGTGGTCTGTGTATTGCAGTGCCTGGTTTTGACTGGAGGGTAAATCACATAAAATGTTTCATTTAATTGTTTCTACAAGATTGGTGTTTCTTTTTTAAAATATTGATTTGGGGCAGGGGGATGCAGCCTGGCAGTGAATTGGATTCTCAGTTTTCAGTATAAAATGCATTCTTAGTTTGCTCTGTCGAGTATGGAGTAATGTGAAAAGGACCAGAAATATAGAGTCTGAGACAAGATTGTTACACAAACCCTGAAAATAGATGAATGACAGTAAAATTCCTTTGGGAGTGTTAGAAATGAAGATATCATATAAATGCCTATGTGGGAAGCAAAGTGAAAGCAAATATCCTGAAGATATCAGAAGACAACAGCAGTATTTATAAGCATATAAGTATATATATTGAGGAAGTCACATCCTAAACTGATCCCTTCTGGTAGAAACATCAGTGATGGTGGTACTTTGTATACACTATCATCATACAAGTTGGGTATTTCTCACAATAAAACTTGAGCTGTTCTTTATCCTCTCATTAGCACTCCTTTTGTACCTCTGTCTGCTGTTTGCCTCGCATGGTCTCTGCATCTGGCTCACAATGTCTTCACTTTTGATGCTGTCAAAGGAGTCTTGTCAACTATAACTGACATGCCCATACCACTGTGTGTTTAACTTTCAAGTTGTTATTCTTGTCCCATTAACTACAGTCTGTGAATTGAAGTGTGTAATTTCTATGAAAATTATTTATATAACAAAGTCTAGGCATACAATTTTGAATTTCCATTGCTACTTAACACATGCAATTGACTGTCTTGTTTGGCTCAGAATTAAATAACAATCCAGATTTATTACTTCTGGGCTAATGGAATGGATACATTGCACCTCCACCTACATCAGTACTTCAGAACCTAAGTGTAGGCCTACATGATTGCCAAAATGGAATTTTGGATCACAAAGCCCAGCAGAAAGTACGTACCGTATTCAACAGACCTGTTGGTCTGCAAAGTTGGAACCATCCATCTGTGTGCGTTATAGGGGAACTAGAAGAGGCATAACACAAGATGTATCATGAAATAATTAGGCAGACAAGGTAAACACAGACCAGAGGAATATCAGATATTACATCATACATTTTAGAGCCATGGACTGACTGATAATGTATCTCTTGTTAGTCATGACAATGTAAACAGTAAGAACACTTGTTTAGTTGTGCTGGACACTTTTCTTAAAAGGGATGGTATGTATTTTAGTAGGAACTTTGAACAGTGAGGATGATGTCAATTTTGCAAGTGTAAGCAAAGGAGAATATTTTCTGGAAATTCCTATAACTTACTATAAATCTTTCATGTGCATGATTTCTTTAGGACTTACAAGTTCATTAAACAATTTCTTTTCATAAAAGGTGGCTGGAGGCAACAAATCTGATACCCAGACATATGTTATTAAAAGACAGCTTATTAAAATGTTCTAGACTTTGGTCACAAGCAACTTAAGTGAACAACCATCACAACAGAGAACTACTTCACCACTTCAGCGGACAAATCACAGCAACAGCAGCAGCAGCAACAACAATACATCTGGGTTGTTCAGTCACATCCGTGACAACGTACAGCTCTCAGCCGCTAGTGAGCCAGGTGAGGTCTTGCTTGAAGAACTCTGCTCTGACTCAGGTTTCCGAAGTTCCTCAGGCAAGTTTCTGCATAAACTAATAATAAATATTACTGCTTACTAGTAGAACCTAACTGTTCAACATTGCTAATACCCAAGCCCACATGACACAATCCAAACCAATTCTATCAGTCTCTCATTCTGACAAGTTACTTTATTGAAAGTCACATTAATGTTATCCCCTTCCTCTTTCTGTGGCCTCCAAATTGTTTTTTCCCCCAACAAGCTTTTCTACCAGAATACTATTTGTCTTCTTATTCTGTGCCCATCCCATTGTAGTCTGTTGTTCTTTGACTGAAGCATAATAGGAACTAGTTGGCCTCAACAAGTAATAAAAATTCTTCAATGTGTGATATCCTAAACTGCCCACTTATTTTGTTCCTTTTTGGTACATGTATTTTCTTGAACACTTTATTTTCAAGTCTTTGAGAATTATTTCAATATGGGAACCTCCCATCTGTACATTTTCCAAAATTTGTTTAGTATTTTGTTTACTGTATGCATTACTTTTCAAACTGTGTGATAAGTTCTTCTGTTCACTGTCACCTTATAAGAATACTGTGATAAGACCAGTGGTTATGTTCATCCTTTACAAAGTCCATACTGGATTCATGCAGCAGAAGTTGTGTTGACCTAAGAGTCCTGTTGCACATTCTTTCTCTGTCTATATTCAGCAGTCTGCTGAAAGTTTACTTTGGGGACCTAACACTACAAGTTATCAGAAACGTTTTGGGTGCATTTGCAAAGTTGCAAAAACAAAGTGGTAGCTTTTCATGCACGTCCGTTTGTCTGTCCATCCGCATGCAACAACTTGACTCCTGTTGGACGGATTTCCAGTTTGGTTAAAATTGGGCAAAAATATCATGCACTTTGCATGAAGAACTATGTATATTTATGACTACTTTGCTCACTAATGTTACCATGGTTGCCTTTGTTAGCAAGGTTGCCAGTGTTTATAGTATGCTACAGTTACCTTGGTAGCACTGTTGCTAAAGTTACCAGTAATTTTGGTTACCATAGATACCTTGGTTGCTAAGTCCCAATGCTCCAATGGTTACCTTTGCTACCACTGTTACCATTGTTCACTGGTTGCTGTGGTAGATGAATGAGCAAAAGTGTTTCACTCTGTGAACATTCCCTGTCTTGTGAATATTGTGTCTGTTGGTCCAATATTAGGGATACTTTACAGGTGGTTGAAATTAAACTTTATCATCTTTACCAAAAATGGTTCACTGCTCAAACTGTTGGCATATAATATAAAATACAGCTATCACAACGTTTGAGACATAGTGCTGAGGCTTCTTGAACCAGATTTTAATTAAGATGCCATCCTTAAGGGAAAAATAGGTTTATGATTATGCTATCTATGATTGTGCATCTTTTTCATTTCTGAACCGTTGACTGATTTTCCTGAAAACTTATATGGATGGTGGAAACTGTAACCCCCCCCCGCCCCACTACATGGTAACAGTGTGGCAGATGTATGAACTTGTGTGATGGAAGTATATTAGTGACACATGGCCTGGGTCTGTAAATTGATACATAGTAATACATTAAAAAATGTGACATCTGGCACTTGATAATTCAGAGAGTTCTGTTCGCTGCACAGTTACTCATTATATTTCACGATTTCATGAACCGGTACCACTGAGTGTCTATTCCAAGGGTTCAGCAATCGAATGTTGATGCCTTTTAGTTATTTACGCGGTGTGCTATGTAAATAGTAAAGAAAGGAGCATAGGAAGTGCTTCCGTGACAAGAGTTCATGATGTCATACGACAAATTAAGTGGTTGGGTTTGTCAGCTAGGCTGCTAAGTGCACTAAAATTTCCATTAGATGTAATATTCAAATATTCAGAAAATCAAATATCTAGCATCACTTTTAGTCCTAAAGGTACTGGATATTGCAACTTTTACTGTAGTTGCCACAGGGAAAGAGGTTTTATGATTTCTACCTTATCATCTTGTTATCAGTTACTAATTTTGTTGAAGGCAACAATTTCATTATTAACCCTTTAAGCGCCAAATTAAATCCCATCTGCCATTTGCTGGCATTATTAGGAGCTCACCATATTCTCCATGTAAGCAGGATAAGGGTTAATAATTTTAGGGTATTTTCAAGCAAGGTGAAACACATATATATGTATATGTATATATGTATATGTGTGTGTGTGTATATATATACATATATATATATATGTGTGTGTGTGTGTGTGTTCATGTGTTGACGTTGTTGATGCATGTGTCCTGTAATAATAACATTGTAATGGCAATTTTCATTAATTTCCTCTGCAAGGTACCCTGTTTTCCGTTCTTTGCATTACCCAATATCTAGATGCACCTCATTCTCTTCCCTTCCCAACAGAGTGATGACTGGTACTACCTTGTCTTCTGACCATCTTCGCTGCTATTTGCCTTAGACGTAAGATATAAAGGGAAAAAAATGACAGTCTTCAGACCAAAGGAAAGGAGGTGGAAGAGAGATTCCTTTCTTCTGAGAGATAAAGGAAAGTAGGTGGAGCACTTGATTTAGATAGTGGGGAAGGAAGTGAGACCCACCAAAAGGAAAGTCAAGGGTGTGAGGGTCACCAGTCAGAGGGAGGATCACTAGCGTATGATGGTAGGAAATTGATGTGTAAGTCTGCAATTGAAGGAATGGGACAGATTTATATCTGTCTTAGGAAAGGGAAAAACAGGAGAGTCAGCTGTTTAAGATGCTGTAGAAGGAATACAGAGCACCAATCTGGGAAGGTCCAGATATGTGTGAGGCTTGGTGTTCTGAGAGGAAGAATAGGAAAGTGGTCTCCTATGTCATGAATAAACAGATAGGGGTCTGTGTAACTTTTACTGCCCTAGACAGGAAGATGGAAAGGAACATGATGTGTGAATGCAGATAAGGTACAGGGTGTCAACACTCTCAGGGGGAAGAGAGAGGAAGATAATGAAATTCTTCATGGTTAGGTGGGAAGAAATTGAGTGAGAATGTGTGGTGTGGAAGGAAGAAGGGAGAAGAATGATAGTCACCAGTTTGAGAGGGAAAGGAGAAGCAGTTACTGGTGCTCTGAGAAAAATGGCTGTATTCTTCCCACTTTCCTCTCAGTCTGATGAATTAGTGAAATTCTCCCCTCTTTGACTCCTACTACTACCTTCCTTTCCAGTCCATTCCCTATACTTTTCTTTCATAATAATATGGAGCTGTCATACTGAACAGTCTTGACGATGATCCTACCTCTGCTTATGTTTCTATGATTATTCCTGTTTCACTCGTGGCACTTGCTGCTGTTTCCATCTTCACTTATAAAAATCAAAAACTTATTTATTGTCTAATTCCTGAACATCACTTCTAATGCTATTAATGGTAATATTTTTGGAGCTGGAAGAGTGTAGTCAGGATAGCTGTAGGCTACACGCTGGATGACTGAGGGATCATAGTGAGAGACATTTCTCTTTTTCAAAACGTCCAGACCATCCCTGGAGCTCACCTGCCCTACTGTCCAATGGGAACCAGAATTCCTTTCTGTGGGGTGTTCAATTGACTTCTCACCTCTGAATAGTGCCAAGGTTAAAATGCTTGGGAGTATACCTCCACTTCCTCATGTGTCATGTCATGCACAGGGACAACTTTACTTTTTCCTGTGTGGTAATGTTTCAGTATTCATGGCTTATAATAAATGTTATTTCATAGGTGTGGAACCAGATGATGAGATGATGGAAATGATAGGTGGTGCTGCTTTACCAGAGTCACCTAACCCTGGTGTTTCCAGTGATGGAAATGATGAAGCTGCAATGGCTGTGATTATGAGCCTTTTGGAAGCAGATGCAGGACTTGGTGGGCCAGTAGATTTTTCTGGACTGCCCTGGCCTTTACCCTGAAATATAACTTTTCTTTGTAGAACAACAGTGCCTTTCTTCAGGATGTATATCATACAGAAATGGGGAAAGGGACACAGATGTGACTGTTTCACTAGCAAGATTTTGAACTGTGTATTGAACTTGCAGTGAGTAAATATAAATATATATATATATATATATATATATATATATAAAATAGGAAATAAATAAATTAATATATATATATATATATATATAATAGGAAATAAGAAGATATACGTAATAGAAACTGTTCATCTTGACCTGTGATTGTTAGTCATAAATAAATACAATTTTTTATGATAGTGATGTGTTACTATTAGGAAAAGAAATAATTAGTACAAATTTTATGAACCATGCAAATATGATATGCCTGTTCTCCATGAAAGTGTTTGCCATGTTACCACATAGCATGAACGTGTCTGTGATTGTGATTTTAACTGTATGAACTAAAAGTAAACTATGAAATGTAATATAAACTATATTCTGATTTAATACTCAAAATGTTACGTTGCTGCAACAAATCACACTGCCTTGCTGCAAGTTTTATGGAGAAAGTGATGTAGATGGTGAAGTCTGGCTTATTTTGGTTGGGGACTATACACAGACCAAATTTTACCCTGGCTGACTTATTGTGCATGAAGAGAGGTGACACAGGAAGGTGGGGTTTGGTTAGTAAATAAAGGTAAATGTGTCCCTGTGCCTAAGCACTCTACCTTTATCATGTATGTGAAACTCCAATGCGTTATTTATCTTGGCACTAAGTGGGCATGAGTTGTCAGTTTCATGCTTAATCTTGTTTACCCTCAGAGAAATATTTCATGTACTTACTAGACTAGTGGATAATAGGACCTTAGATATATCTGTAGAAAGCACAAATACAAGTTAGACATATACGTACTATACATACTACTTGTTTTGCTTGCAGCTCCTGCTTGACTAACTCACATGCATCTCCAGTTTTTTATTTGTTTGCAAATTTACTAATTGCATTGTGTATTTATCTGCCACTGGCCACATGTAGAAAATATGGAAATTACTGAAAATATATTGCAAAACTGTGTAACACAAGGACATAAAGATGGAAGGGAAGGGGAGAGAATGATACCTTTAAGGATTCTGGCTTTTTGCAGGGTTACTACCCGCACACAGCTTTTCCAGCCAAAAGTGCAAGCTAATGGGATAGTTTTTCAACTGTAGTGTCATCCTGTTGCTATATAATCCCAGCATTGACTGCGTCATTTAATAACACACTTAAAAAAATAGTGTCATAGGTGTGGTGTATGTGTGTCACTGTTGCTCATTCCACACATTCTATACAGAGCAAAAACCATGCATAATTAGAGGAAGCATGCATATTATTGAAGCTTATTGAGCCAAACTGTTTGTTATCTCATCAATTGTCTGTCCAGTCTGCTGTGCCATCAATGTTTGGCAAGTCTCTATTTGTGTTTGACTTCAGTTAGTTATTTGTGAGATGTCTAGTGTAGTATGTTAAGGTTTACAAAGAGGTGGATAAAATAATTTTTCACTCTTTAGTTTGAACAACATTTTTTTAACTGGATATATTTCCATCATGAGTTGGAAAGGATGTGGAAACATTTTAAGATGATGTTCCACTATTTGCCTAGAGGGACTGAGGAAAACTGTGACAAACCTCACCAAGAGAGGCAGTCTTTGGTCTGAGATGTTTACCTGAGACGTTGTGTATATGAAGCATGAGTGTTAGAAACATCAAAGTAAAGTTTTTAGTAAGTGAATAGACTTCTTTCAGGAAGTGGTATTAGAATTCAGTGTTTCTAAAATCAGAAATTTCAAATCTGATTCTGGTGTGCTGAGTTTAATTAATGCAGCATTAGTTCACTGCATGACTAAAATGTGTGTTAGTCTATAAGTACCAATAAATGTACCTCAGTGCAGTTTTCATGACTATAAATTATGCTTGGCAAAGAGTCTGTGAAGTGGAAAGTCTCTACTGTGTACAGTAAGATTTTCTTTTTTCACTGAACGAACTACTTGTGTGGACAAATGAGGAAGCCTGGAAACCAACACATATAAGTGAAAAAGTTTTAAAGAATAAAACATAGCAAAACAGGTTATTTTGTACTGTCTAGTAAACTAGTAAGTGTCCTTGGAAGCACAATTAAGTATGCATATGTGTGTGTGTGTGTGTGTGTGTGTGTGTGTGTGGTTTTGTGCAGTGTATGTGTATTATGTATATATTTGAATTATGATTGTTGGAGACTTACTTACAAGTGTCAGAGAAAATTTGGTGAAATATTTTTCAGTAGGTGAAAGGAAAGTGTTATGGTGTAACCAGTGATCTCGATATCATTAGGTATGAAAGACAGTTAGTTCCAAGTTAAGGTAATATATCTCTCAAACTTGTCATGTTCTCGGTTTGTTTTGTAAACATATTGAAGTATTAAAATTTTATGTTAAATTTTAAATATATAAAAATATATATTTCTATTTGTATACACTATATGTGGTATGCATCATCTTTTTACAGGTATCCAATTTGATTACCTGGTTTTATATATATCTGATAGGATGACATGTTGGTGATGTAACAAAAATATTGTTTATATTTACTGGTGAATAAGGGATGCTGTGATTTTGAAAGGTGATATTCAGGCTATTTAGATACAAATCTTCTGTGTAATAAATAGATAATGTTCTCTTAAAACTTGGACTCTGAAATCACCCAGCACTATGTGTCCTGGCCAACACAGTGCATTAAATATTAACACTTTTAGTGGGCCTATGAGCGTACCTTGAGCCACACAGAACTGCTGCAGTGCAGAGACAACAATTGGTCAGTCCCCATTACACAGTCTCTGTCACTTTTCCATCACCATAGCTGTCACATCAATCATTTTGCTTCTATCCACCATGTTGTTAATGCTCTGTGAATAGTGTTTATGTCTGAAAAGTCTCCTGCCTTGTGTCATGCCATCGTGGCAGCAAAGCGTTGAATGGTGGGTCTGTGCATGACCTGACTACAATGCACTGTGGCCAACTGGAAACAAACTTGGATGAAACTGTGTTCCATATGTAATATGTTTACACAACATTGTCATCCTGCAAACTTCAGGCAGAGAAGAGTTTAACCCTTTCCCCTCCCTAACGCTCCAAAGCGCTCGGGATTTAAAAGTCCCCTCCCCCTCTAAACGCTCTAAAGCGTTTCTGGTTTAGTACGTAAATTTAAATGTCCCGTGCAAAAACTCGGCTCTTCTGCCCAGGCACTAGCGATTTAAATTGAACGGGGAAAGGGTTAAGGCAAATATGATGACTGAATACGCTCTCATTTGCTATCAGCTAAACTCCTGTAAAGTTGTCATTTGTACAGGTATTGTGATCCAAGCTCTCTGTGACTTCTTGTTGTAAGCAATGAGAAGTTTCTATGATTGCTGGTAATGTCACAATCCTGCCTCCTGCCTGTCACAGCAGACTTATATGGTGACTCTGTATAGAATATGGCTATCATGTTAAGTTTGTAAAATTCAGTTAGCAGTTTTTTTGAGGCAGCTTCATTTAGGTATAACATTCCATGTTTTCAAAGTGGTGGAAGTTCATAAATTAGGCTGTCTTAAGATGCCATAGATTGTGGATTGTAATGCCATATACGCCCTCCAACTTCAGAGTATGATCCACCAGAACTCTGGTACCCACCTATCCGATTACATGGGGTCATAAACCTGAACGACTATAATATGAATACCAATAGGTCATGAAATTTGGGCAAAGGTTGGTAAGGAAGCTTAATGACCATGTTACTGACTGTGATGCCAACATATACGGAACAAGATTTCTGTAGATTTCCATGGGAAGACTGTTCAAATGCCTGGACTGGGGAAATGGGAAACATTCCAAAAACGCCCTTGTACGGCTGGGAGGAAAAGTGGCAGGATTAACGGACATGTATTTCCAATTCCGTACAACAGGTGTGCACGTGAGCTTGGAATTCCGTACTCACTGTTTGAGAGAGACATCTGCTATTCGAACGGGCATTACTTGTGTAGCTATTTCATTCCAGATGGCGGATGAAGATAGTTGTCATACATAATCTGTGGCAGTGTTACAACAGGTATGATCTGTGGTTACAACTCTGTGACCGTGCTGTGCTGGCTGTGGTGCTACTTTCCGCGTCACGTATGCACGTTTCTGATTGCAAAGTGTTGCAAGATAAGGGTTTTATGCTAATAAAATCAAAGTTGTAGAGTTTTAAATATGGTTGCGCACGATGATTTAATGAGCCTGTTCTTAACTATTGGCCTTAGTGAACAGAAGGCCAAGGAAACGTTAAAGAATGACGTGTTAACCAAACATTTGAAGTGTGTTATAGAGGAGGTGAGTTGAAGTAATTTCTGGCCATGTGGCAAGTCTATCGTTCAAATTTACAATGATAGACCACAACAGATTTAATTGGTTGATTTCTTCAGTGCTGCATTATTTCACATAGACCATACGAAATTTATAATCAAGTGATGAACATCTGATTTCAGTTGCGTCAGATTGTAAAATGTGACACTTCTAGATCACAGGTTTATGAAAAGAGAGGTATCCCAGAGTTACCTGGAATTACTCCAGACGAGTGTCCGTGAAGTCACTTGTTATACGGAAGTGGTTACCATTCATGCACCAGAAACTTTAGAAACCCATATATTTTTCACAGAACATTTTGTTCAAACATGTTAGGTAATTCACGTACTTACTTTTACGGCTTGGAAGACGTAGACCGAACTTTGCAAGACACCCCACATAATTTATGAATTGTCTGATGAATAGGATACTGAAAGTTTATGTGGTTATCTGTTTGTAAACCAAGGACTTGCATTTACAGGCACTTCTATATATTTTGAGTTATAACCAGTATTTAGTGGATACTGTGGATTGCTTAAATTTTATTAGTTTTATCTGGAGTTAGGTTAAACGTCTTTGCAGTCAGCCAATTACTTGTGTCTGAACTGTTTTCGACACCGAATGGAAATTATCAAAATGTTCGCCACAAATTGCGACCAGGGTGTCATCAGTGAGTATTTTGGTTCTGATAAGGTATTTGTTGTAGGAAGCAAATTTTAAAAGTAAGGATCCTAGATGTAAATCATGGACAACTCCAATGGTTTAGAGTTCCCCCAGTTAAAAAAAAAAAAAAAAAATGGGTGGGTTTGAAACAAATGTTAAAATATTACTAAATGCTT
>Ga0123355_10003669_pt1 | contig 22131 bp, 15 predicted proteins | sample TergutEmb28metaG_3_FD_89872 | JGI IMG/M metagenome (GOLD analysis project Ga0123355, IMG submission 89872) | Embiratermes neotenicus P1 segment gut microbial communities from Petit-Saut dam, French Guiana - Emb289 P1 | ecosystem: Host-associated > Arthropoda: Insects > Digestive system > Gut ... | reverse complement strand
GTAACAGCTGTCAAAGTTTCAAACTTCTCTGGCCATTATCTCCGTAACCGTTCCACTTTGGACATAGGTGTTTTAGGTTATATCGGTATATTTTAGCATAAGGAACACCCTCCCGAAGTCTGGAACATTCCTCCTGGGACACCCCGTATAGTGGTGTATTTAAGATGTATTCATCAGTGCAAAGTGTTTTCAATCCAATTAACCCTTATCCTGCTAACGTGGAGAATATGGTGAGCTCCTAATAATGCCAGTAGGTGGCAAATGGGATTTAAATTGGTGTTTAAAGGGTTAAATACAGTTTATTGCATATTAGCATGTGTTACTAACATTACACATCACATGAACCTAACTGTTTGACAATTTACATTGTTGTTAACCTAATTAATGATCAGAATGTCCATTTCTTTGATCTGAAATAATTCTATTCCTTATAAAGCAATTCTTTCAAAAAGTTAAGTAGTTTCATTTTCCATGATTCTGGCTGATATGACATTTTTCATAAATAAGTCACATATGAGGACATGACATATCCTCCAGAGACAATGCTGTAGGAACTTCAATTTCAAATACTGATCTACCGACCATTTTTGAGACCTTTCCTTGTTTAACAAACACCCCTACAAATTTATTTTATATATTTAAGCAACAAGGAAATTTATGGCAATTTTAAGACACACTGCATAATCTCTCTTTTACTTTCTGCAAAATGCCATTTACTTCACAATTTTATCTTTTTGTTTTCAAATCATATTCTTTCATAAATCATGTGCTAGAATTTAAATACCTGCAACAACAGGACAAATGTTAATGCTGAAAATACATGTAATTGCATACTGATACAGTTCTTGCTCCATGTGGCCATGAACGCAGGATAGCATGGTTACACGCAATGGATATTTACCTGCTCCCTCACAAGAGTGTTGGGGCTGGTGACCTGCCGCACAAGCTCATGGGTCACTTCAAACAAACACTTCTGCTGGGCATTCACCACATCATCATTAGTTCCATCTCTCGCCACTGGAGCAGCACAACTGATAAGCATCTTCTCCAGGTTTGCTTTTGCCATGTCAATTGCACCACTTGACACCTGCATGAGCCAGTAATTTCTGTCAAAACACTGAATCGTTTTAATAATGCTATTTAGTGATGCTACCAATTGCTGACATTATATAGCATTCATGACAGGCGAATGAATGTGCATGGGGCACCAGTGGAATAACAGAGACAGGGGAAAACTAAGGTACGCAGAGCCAGTCGCAGTCTCAGTTTGTTTGTTTGTTTCTCTAACACAACGGGATGCATAAAGCTAAGTTTGTTTCTTATGTTTATTGGACCATGCATCATCTTGATAGTTGAGTAAAGAGAGACCAACTTGATGTCACTTGCTTTATTATTTCTTTATATAACAGTCAACATGTTTCGGATGTTAATACATCCATCCTCAGGAGCTTGCGACTTATGTGTTGAGTTATTTTGTGGGTTACATTGATCTGGTTCGATGTGTGTTGGGGTTACGTTGTGGTTTGGCTGTGGTGGTGTGGTATCCGTATGCAGGTAGTGCTTCAGCCTGCATATGGATACCACACCACCACAGCCATACCACAACGTAACCGCAACATACATCGAACCAGATCAATGTAACCCACGAAATAACTCAACACATAAGTCGCAAGCTCCAGAGGATGGATGCATTAACATCCTAAACATGTTGAGCATTATATAAAGAAATAATAAAGCAAGTGACATCAAGTTGGTCTCTCTTTACTCAACTAAGTTTGTTTGTTTAATGATGCTTCATCAACTGCATTTATAACTTACTGGGGTGGTGTGTAATTAACACAGAAACAACTTCATCTTTACTTGATTAAAAATTTATATTAACCCTGCAAAGCACAGTGCTTTCTATACGTATCATCTGCCACAGCATTACAAAAATTCTACATTTTGCCCACACAAGTGTATGATTCTCACAACAAACAACACTAACAAGTTAGTCTATCTATGGGAAACAAAAGGTGTTTTGTGAGCAGATTGAATTCTCACACATTATGTGGAGAGTTTCAGCTTAGGATTCTTATATATGAAGCAGAACTAATATCTACAGCGCAAAGCTCTCTTCCCCCAGTCTATGAACCAAAATTCAGTCTCAGGACTCTCAAATTGGGTGGGGGGGAATCAACTTTTATACAGCAATGCTGTTTCCCCATTTTCTGTGAGTTATGCGTTTGGAAGGTATAAAGATGTATGCACCTCTCCAGTCAGATCCATCATGACAAAAAGTAGAGCAGTCAGGAATAGAAAGAGATGTTCATAAACCCATCGCATTGCCATGCGCTCAACCAGGAACTTGATGGCAATACAACCACCCAGCTTGGCATACCAGGCCCGTTCATAGCACAGCGAGCACATGCGTTCTGCCAGGTACTCCATTAGGGGCAGCTGGCAAGCCTGTAAGAGCAAAAAACAGTTTTAACAAACAACATGCTTTTGTACACACATATGAGCTCAATATCACTTTCAGGATATTGAGGGGAAATGCAGAAGATGAAGAGACGGTGAAGAAATGTCTGGGGTAAGAGAAGAAACAAACAAGACAGGAAATGTACGTATAACTTAACATCAAGGTGGGTTTGTGCAACCATTGTTGCAGTGGAAAAGCAGTAAGTATTACATATTCTGAATGTGTGTTTGTAGCCTTACGTATCCAGCACGCAATGCACATGTACCATATTGTCATCCGTGTGGCCTGTCCAGCTCTACCAAATTTTTCCACATTATCTCATAAATAGCATGATTTTTTTTTAAAAAGTTACTGAATATAAAATGTGTGTTTTCAGTTTCCCTACAGCTTCTGTCTGAAACATTTCTCATTTTATAAAGAACCGAGCAATAAATGTACACAGGTCTTCATGTGAAGTGCCCGTTATTTTTGTCAGATTACTAAAACTTGAATTTGCTTGACAGATTTTTGGTAAAGTACTCGAATATAAAACTTCAAGAAAATCCATGCGGGTACCAGAGTTGTTCCATGCAGATGGATGGACTGACAGACAAGACAAAACTAATAGTCACTTTTCACAATTTTGCAAGTGCGACTAAAATTGGAGCAGATGAAAGTAAATGAGGAGGAAGGGACAGGAAAGAAAGAAAAGGAAGATGTATAACATATACAATAAGGAGAACTAGAAGTTGAAGCATGAGAAGACACTATTTATACAGCATTAACCAGGGTTCCATAAATTTTCCACGAATCTAGAAGCAGGATAAAAAAATTCTAGGAAGAAGGTTGACATGAAGCAATCTCCATACTGATTCCCACAAATGTTGGGTGCTACCACAGAAAATTAGTCACCCAGGCAACCTGGCACCCAGAACTTGTGTACGGCCAGATACGTACATCGTGCAGTGATCCTATCTGGCAGATAATCTTAAACATAAAAAAAATTCTCTGTATGTTTTCCCTTAATAGATTTTGTGGTACTTTATTACAATTAGCTGCAACAGTCAGCCAAGAGAGGGCTTATGTTTGGCGTTTTAATGTTTTTTCATATGATTCCTAGTTGAGAAACAAAACATTTTAATACACCACATGATAAATCAGAGTAATTCTACCATGACCTGTCAACACAAACATCATGTGTTAAATGGTACTTCCTTCAGTTGTAATTCTCCAACAAACTGTTCAGGCAGTACTGTACAAAGACAGCTCACCTTCTGTTTGGAGCCAAGTATGTTGATAGCAGTCTCCAGGATCAAAACAAGGGCCAAGTGACCAGGCTTACACAACTCCTTCTCCTCATGACCCATTATAACTGCAAGTGAGTCTATAAGTACCAGCGGGTCCATGCCCTTTAGGTTTGCCTGTTTTGATGTCATGGAGAATGGACCTGAATAACAGATAGAGAGGCAGCAAATCACTACATCATAGCTGATGCTTTGAAGAATTTACAGCTGTCACTTAGATCCACAACCGCAAGGAATGACAGAACTGACCAGATTTACTTTCTGAATACAGCACTGTGACTTAATTCACTGCTGAGCAACACCATTCCTGAGACATGGTTGGCCACTCCATCAAAAGAGTTGTACCAAATCTTCAAGAAGTCTGTGCTTACATTCTGCCAGTATTTCTTTTTGTTATAAATATATGGCAGCCCAACTCTTTTGTGGTCCTTTTTTAAATAAAGAATGCATTTTACATTGATAGGCACAAAAAACAATCTGAAATTACGATAACATTCAATAGCAGAGACTTGGAACCATTTACATGCAGCTACAAGGGCCACCAGGAAGTCATTAAAGGTCTTGTAAATGGTTTAAATGATCTGTGGAGTAAGAGATAAAATATTACAACCAACAAATGTAATAAGCAGTGAAATACTACACCGACAAGCATGGGAATACCCACATGTGAAGCACTGGATTACAACACAAATTAAGAGGACATTAAATACAGAAAATTTACGATAGAGTTTACAGCCATGGGAACATGAAAATGAACATTCCATGAGGGAAAACCTTGATTCAAGGAACATTAAACTGGGTTCTTCTTCACACTGTTCCAACCCTGAAAAATTCTATACAATCTATAAAATTCTATAAAATATCTATGAAAGTGAACGCAAATAAAAATGTGACATTTCATACACACAGGGTACTGCTGGTGTCATTCATATTTTCTGAGAAATGAAAGACAGGATCACATGGTCTTCTATTTCCGCACGTGTAATGGAATCACCTGCTTGCTGCAATACTGTCACCACTGTGTACCACAATAACTGATTTGCTGTGATATTGCCACTACTGTGTAACAGACTGACCTGCTTGCTGCGATATTGCCACCATTGTGTAGTGACTAACAAGAAACACCATAGTTGGCAACACACACTGTCGCAACTCCTTTATGGCTGCAGCAACAAACATTCCTGCAAACAAAAACAAGATTCCACTACAAATTTCCTGATTATATCTGTACCTATACTGATCACCACATAAAGTTTGAACCACTTCTCATACTGGACACTGTTAACATGTCATAAAGAAATAAGTTATTTAAACTGCAAAACAGTTCTGGACTGGCAGCCACACTGTAACTTGGAGGTTACGGTATTATGGTACTGAAACATGGAACGAAGTATGATGAATCAACTACCTCCATGTTCCAACCTATCAAGCCATTACATTTCCCCATCCAGTATATTTCCCTACATTCCCCTCAAATCATCAAGACATTCTATTCATATAATGCTGACAGATATAACCTTCGCATATGACAAGTGTTGTACACTGGTTACTATAGGCCAAAGGGGGTTTGGCAGATGTACAACAGGCAGAGCGGGTAGCATCAAGAGTAATCAAACACACAATCTTTATGTGGTCACAGTACAGTACTGAAAACACAACACTCAACCAGATGAACAGTGCACATGAAATTTGAAAAGCGCAGCACGTGAATCATGAAGGTACAACATAATGAAGAGCTTCAGAAAAAGTTATGCCTGTGCCTAAGCACCAAGAAACGCTGGGTAAATGAAGTTCCATGTGTTCTTAATCATGCTTCTAAATGGACAGCAACCTTACAGTGTACCGAGTGCATGCGCTGGGAAAGATGTCAGTGTACTGGCTCCTTTGTAGCCTAATACTCATAGCATCAAAATAATAGGTTTACTGTCTACAGTAAATCACACAGTCTTAATCATTGTCAAGAACATCTCGCAGTTGGCTCAGCGACTAGGCTGGGGACTAAATGACCAGAGAAGTATGGTGTAATTCCCAGCAGTGGCAAATATTTGTACATCCTTTACCCTACCCAGCCTGGTTCTGGGGGCCAACCCAGTCTCCTATTAAATGGGTATTGGTGACTCTTTCCCCATGTTAAAGCAGCCAGGGAATGAAGGTGGCCACTCATCTCCATCTAGTATCCGGTATTTAAAATGTGTGGAGCTACAAAGTCACTCCCTCCATACATCTTCATGGTAGAGTGCTTCATTAACCTTCATCTGACAAACGCACCCAATATTTTTAAATCGGCATCCTACAAACGCACCAAATGGGTGCGCTGCGGCCATTTAAATGCTCCGCACAGTCATGTACAGGCTTAGAATTATAGCCCCACTCGTTATCTCCACATTATATAACGTTTTGTGGTCAGATTCGTCCTCTGGCCACTTTATCCAATTATGTACATATGCACATCATGAATAGCAGTTTCTAGCCACCCTGCAATCTTCGAAACCTCGCCTGTTTGCTTTATGCTAAGCAACTGACTCACTTCCTTCTCAAGAGACGTTTAACAGTAGACTGCATTTCGTTCGCCTAGCACTTCGATCACAAACATTTCACTGCGAAGCCTCATTCACTCTGCCAAGCATTGCTGTTACAGAAAGTCTCTTACTGAAGGCATGCTTCATATAAGAATTTTCTTGCTGTGTACCCCGCTCATTACTCCAAACAACTACGTAATTCAGTGACATACTTTACAGTTTGTGATCCTGTAGCCATAACACAGACCCACTTTATTTCGACTATTGCAGGATACATTACTGCTAAAGGGGACTAAGTACCACCTGTCTGTATATGATAAAATGCCAATGCTAAATTTTCTCAAATGCCAGCGTTACATTTCAGTTCAGTTTCTGCCCTATTCGAGAAGGATGGTTTGAAATCTAAGATAAACAGGATTCATAAATTCGCCCGTACAAATAAATAAAGGTAATTACTGCTGGCAGTTCAATGAGATAATAATTTTCCCCTAACTTACTACCAGTGAAAATCTTCATTCACAAACTCCACTGGGCTTACAATTCCAACTGCAGTTTGATATATAGAAAAAAACAGACTGATCTGTAAATATTAGAGCGATAAACCAGCTGAAATGATATGGCATTTCAATGTGTTACCACTTGTTCCAACTTCATAATAATAAGCCGGACTGGATATTAATTTCTGAGTCAGCACTCTGCAATGTCTGTGTGTAAGAGAGCCGGGTTCCTGTCCCCAAACCGGATATCTGAAATGGTTTGGGGCAGCGAGAGTGAAGAAGCAGGGGCATCGAGCAACTGCATCATTTATTTAGGCAATGGAATTTTATGCATTTTTAGACAACCACTGGAATATCTCTGTTTTAGTTACTCTTTCCTTGATGAAATAAGAAAATATAATATAGAGACTCTCAATTCCTCCTCGCAAAAGATATACTGGAAATGATGGCGCAAGTTGATAGACTGGAACAGCACCCAACAAAATTTGGTGAGTCTCAGTTCGTGACAGCAACACAGCTAAAATGTCGCATGTGAACTGCGAGTGGTGTGAACAAAAAAGTAGTTGGTGAAGTTTTGAGAAAATATGGCGTGCGTGTAACGTAAGATGGTGTTTCTGACACTACCACGCCAAGGCACAACTCCAAAAATCCTCACGCTGAAAATTCCTGTGCGTACATCAGGTCCGAAACAAAAAAGTAAGTAAAATAAATTCGGAATTATAAAACTTTTAAATTAACTTTCTGCGTGTAGGCACCAAACATTTCTATTGAATCTTTTTTTGAACTGAAATATCTGATTTATTCGCAACAGTGCAGATTATTTAATTGTTTCATCGCCTTTGGTTCATAATTTATAAACGTTTATAGGCAAACACACGCAATGATTTAGGGCTGTCCAATATAAACACCATACCATGGGCACGAAAACTAAATTAAATTCCGTATGATAAAGGTTAACCACAGTGATGACTTCATCCCTTAATGAATGAGCTTACCAAATAATCAGTCAGTTTACCAATTAATTGGTTAATTAATTTACTAAATGCTAAATTGTCAATTTTAGGTTTACAGTCATTTGGTTCATAACACTGCATAATAGGTAAAGCTGCTCACACTACAGAGCAACCCAATGCTTCCATCTTCAGGGACGAGCTTCTATACTGGTCATCTACACATTAGATTGTTCTGTCAAAGGTCAAAGACTTATTCTGTAACACCTTACCAACTTCCCTTACATCTGACATACGCATATCTTGTAAATGTGATGCACATGAAGCCTGTCTTGGTTCAGAACACACACACACACACAACCACATGATACACTATGCATAAGTCTTCACGATAATGAAAATTTAAGCAACAGGTTCCACAAAATGTTGGAACCATCTTCCAATGATACACAGCATTACAATTTGTAATATCCTACATATTATACTTTTTATTATGTGGTTCATTACACGAGGTTTTGGGTTATCATGAGTATCAATATGAAGATTACAGTTTCCTTGGGCATAACGCCATACAGTTCAATAGACTGGTACCAACACTTCAACTCTCCTACCCTGCAAGGGGAAGCAGCACATTCCTTCAAAATGCTGGTACCCATCTACCATTCTGCATGGCAGTATATCCCCAAGACTGTGAACTTCATGGTTCATTACTTGATTAATGGTAGTGAATAAAAAATATTAACAGCCTCAATGTGTTTGTGATTATCAACAAAAGCTAATGACACCACATTAATCAATTCTACTTGCCTGTGACTGCCATTTGATGAGTAGCCCTGGCCTGCTTGTCTGGTGACTTGTAGGGAATGCCCTGAATTGGGGAGATCTTAACATGTGGATCATCAAAACTGAAACAGTCAAATTTCAGTAGTAATAATAATTATACAAACTCTGTAATATGAACAATGAAAACAAATTCAGTCAAGGACTGCACAGCCTGACAATGGCTTGGACATAGCCAAAACAAGTACCAGTGCATTTTCATAAATAATAAAACAAATCTTTGTTGTACTCAAGTGAATTTGTTGTCGCTGTTCAAGAGTAACAAATGCAATGACCTGAATAACATGAAGATATAAAACTGTAATTTTAACAAGTAACAATGTTCATTAAAAGAGGGGCCAAATCACTACTTCCTGTACGGCATAACACCACACTCTTCACGTGTAGCCTCAGAACAAGGCCACGGACTCTCATTCGGAGGATCCTGCCTGCAATATTCAGCCAGAACTCAATTAAATTTTCCTGTTCATAGACACCATCATGAAAGCTGAGACGGGCACGTAATGTTGCACACATGGGTCGTAACAGAAGTGCACACAGTGTCTTAGGGCAAAAAACCTCAAGAAAACAAACACTCTGAAGACCCAGGTGTTGATGCAATAATAATATTAACATGAATTTTAAGGAAAAGGATGTGATGTGTCTTAATTCATCTGACTGAGGATAAGAATAAGTGCCACGCCTTGTGGGTATGAATAAAAATCTTCAAGTTAAATAGAACGAAGAGAATTTCTTGAATATTCACAAAAATATTAGTTTCTCCATAAGGGCTGTGCTTCATGTACTTAGTTACACCAAACAGCTCAAAGATGAAACTTCAGGAATGTGAAGAAACTTAGGTCCCCTCTGTGGTTCAGTGTTATGCTGCACATCCCCCCTGGGGCAGTGGAATACCAATGGGTTTCCCCATCTCAATTATAAATTCTATACACTTGTCCATGTACAGTGCAACCAGATTTGTTACATGTTTCTCCCAGTAGTCAGGAAAATATCTCAACCTGTAAAGAATGCAGTAAATGGCAGTTTGGAGGAAATGATAAGGAACGTCATTCTTCATACAGATCACTCTTTTACTTAACCAATTCAAGGGATAAGAACCCTCTTCAAGAAGGAAACAGTTAACCATTACTCAAGAAATTCCCTACCTTTCACGGACACAAGAGCTTACCATTGGTTCCTACTCTAGGCCAGACAAACCTAGTCCACATCCTCACAAAATTACATCCTTAATAACCATTTTAGTATTATCTTCCCATTTATGTCCACATTTTGCAACAGCCCAGTACTGTAGTGATATACCTTGGGTAAGAGAACAGCTGTTGCATTGGGTTCTTATCATCATCAAGGTTTAGTGATGCTACCAAGAAACATCGGATAACTTCCCAGCACTGACGACGGTAGAATGGATCTGTTGTGCTTGTCTTCAGGGCTGTGAATGCTGTCTCAATGACCTGGAACATACAAATAATGGTACAATGCACGCACCATATACTTGTGACAGACAGCAAAAGCAGATGTTTTACTTGCAGCAACCTGCATATACCAACATGACCAGGCTTCAAAGTATTTTATTTGCTTGAATATCACATAAACGCATGGCCACATGCACACTCTCACGCACACGTGCATGCACGGACAAACACACACACACACAGGGTTTGTCCAATTTGTACACAATCAATTACTAACATAATGGAGAAGAAAAACTTTTGATGTTGTACCTGACAAATACAACATACACAGAATCTGCACTTAACTAATAAGATTTCATTACAACTGTGATAATGCCAATGTCAGTGGCAGCAACAGCAACGACGACGACCACAACAGCAGTAGCAGTAACCATACACAGAACTATAAATCCATGCAACATGAGAGGAGGCTCTGAGTTCCTCTCAGAATTCCTGTTTAAGTACCAGTAATCAGAATTTAAAACTGTCTTTTCCCACATGTAAGACTACCTCTGGTCCACATTGCCATGTGATAATGTGCGAATTACAGCTAGACACAAGTAAATAAACACCTTACCTTCTCCACAGGGAAGTCTATTGGTCTCGAATGTTCCTGGAAATACGCGATTACTGCAGGACCAGGCGTCTCCTTGTCATTGTACTCCAGTTTCTGAGGCTCAATCATCATTTTGCGGTTACCTCCACCAAATTTCCCCAGAACCCTGAAATGAAGAAACGTCATAACTGTAGACTCCTTACATCATTCCACTATGTGACATTTGGGATTCTCACAGCACCGTTGCTGGAGATACACATTTTCCATGATGTTATGCTGTGTCATTAGGTAATTAGTAAGAGTAAGAACTACTTGCCCAACAACAGAACGCAACATCCCAAAAGACCCCGAAGATTTGAATCTTTGCCATTCTGTTCAGCCAAGTCATGTAACTTCGCTACTGTGTGTTAATAACATGGCATTTTCTGAAATTCTGCCTTCATGGAAATGCTCCATTATTCATTATGTTGATGATGATGTGCTGGAGGGCATGGGTCATAGATTCAAACCTTCCACTGTGTTGTTTAAGGCTACATATGAACTTTGCACAATGTACCACACTTTACAATCAGTGAAACATGGCTCGCATTCTGTCGTCATGTAAACAAAAACTTGTCTGTTGGATTCCCTGGTAGAGCCACTCTCCAACCACTGTCTGACAATACGTGTAAAATGAAATAAAATGGAGTCCTTAACACACTGTTACGTTTCTGTGAATTTGGCAATCATATCTGCCGTAAAGGTGACAGTCTACTGGGATGTGATGCCATGATGACAGGTAAAAAAATGTTTGCAGGAATATGCACTTCCACTCTCAACACAGAGGCCATCAGGCCCCTCCAAAATACAAGCACCCACCTTACGTAATTACATGGAACCAAACCCAGAAAACAGTGATCTCATTAGTCATAACAATGAGATTCTCAAATCTCAAATCTTTTCCAGCACACAAAAATTTTAACAGGAAACCATGCAGCATGTCTCTGACTGCTCAAGATGGATGAGTATAACTATATACCTGAATGCCACATGTGCCACCTGGTCAGATGGATTGTGTACAGTGCGCCACAATGCCTGCATCAGATCTGCTCGAACAGGTTGAATGTGCTCGTACAGGAAATCAGGCTGCAGGTTATCAACACAGAGTTCCAGTGTGCGCAGGCCCTGTTACCAACATAACAGGACAGACAATGCTGAGTTGGCAGAATGCATCAAACCATTATATTTTGATTAGGGCAAGACACTGTTAGCAGTACCAAATGGAACTGAGAATTCAGCTGCAGACTAGCTGCTTTACTCTTAATAAGTTTCCACAAATATAAGAACAACAATGTCACAGAAACATTTTGGGCAAAATTTGTAATGTTACTGCAGGAATAAACCCCTAGAAGTCACATAAATTGACCAAGACGTTAGGCTTCACTTATTCTGTAGTATAAAACAAATTATATCTGTTACTGAGCACCCACAATTCAAACTCGAATGACAAGAATTTCAGAAAATGTGGAGTACCATGGAACATAAATGTAAGACCAAAACTATCGTACAGCAGATGATGGCCCCAGACAATTCTTGCAACTTTATCTGCTGTAAAAGCTTCAAATCTTAACCAGGTCCTCATCTTTAAAGTCTACCATCAACTGAACAAACAGAAGGTTTACCTGGCTGATAAGGGTTGGGGACCCATTTAAGGCTGATACCAATGGGTCCATCAGCATTGGCAGGTACGGGAGCAGAGAGCTTAATCGAACAGGTACAGTGAGACACAGTTCTACAAACAGGTCCTTCATGTGTTGCTTGTGCAGGCCACTCTGGAGACTGTTCAAGCCTGAAGAGATCACAATAGTGTTTAGTACTCTTAGGGAATACAAAGAAATGCAGTTAAGTATTCCAAATGACTATGGTATCCAAATTTTTTTTGTGTTATACGTACCTCACGCCACAAGATTAACATTCATAATCCAGTACTTTCTTGGATACAACAAACTATTTTTCTGACAGATTATTATAAACTATCACCATACAATGTGGTAATAAAGTTAACAAGTTAGGGAATGTATGCACAGTGTAATAATTATGGTGCATTCCTTCCATTTTCTTCAATTACTTCAAGAAATGCAAGACCTCTTGAACTGGACATAAAAAGAATGTTTAATTTTTCTCTACAAATTTGTCTGAAATATTCTTCATTCTCACAAATATTTAGCAAGATACATTCAAGATGCATGCACAAAGGCCTGCAGGTTGTCATGGCCAGTGTCTAGAATTCTTAGCGAATTTTGATGAAAATTAAAGGGGCAAAATGTTACTTAAACTGCCAATACCAAATTTCGTGAAAATCTGTTCAGTAGTTTTTGAGTTGTTCATGCACACAGACAAGAAGGGAATGATATAAACAGGCAATCCACAGGTATGCAAACACATTTAAAAGTAGCAACACAAGATGCAATGTTGACATAACATGTGGAGAAAGACAAAAATATGATGTTGACACACAGAAGGAAGTGTGTATTTGTGTGTATCACCTTGCAGCAGGCTTGGCAACAATGGGAGAAACTCCTGGTACAGAAGGTCATGGCTACCCCCACCAATAGACCGGAACAATGCACGCAGCAGCAGGAAGTAATTGTATGGCTCCTTTGCACTCATTGCCAGTTCCATAGACCTGCAATGAAAGCAGTCAAGACACTCACCACAGGACTCTAGAGATCAGTTACAACAGTTTAAAGTACACAGCTTACTATGTGTATCACATGCTTGAAAATTGAAACTTTGCATTATTACCACAATGTATTTACATTTTGTGTAATTCTCACAATAAGCAGCAATTATCTGCCTATACAGCATTAATTCACAAAATTTTGTTGAATGGGGCTGAACTGTTCCACGTGGGCAGACAGATAAATGTACATGACAAAGCTAATAGTTGCTTGTTGCAATGTTTTACCAACATGCCTAAAAACAGGAAGGTAGGCACGCAGAGACAAGACAGTTACATAAATACATAAAGTGTTAACAAAAAATTCAACAGTTATGACAGCAGTCTTCAGGAACATGGCACTATGCTACCTGGTTAGGTAGGTATTAATGTTCTGGAGGAATATGCTGCCCTCATCTTCAACTTCTATCCTGAAGGTGGAAACAGTTATGTTCCTCCATGACAGTAGTATCTATCTATCACACTACATTGCATAACACTACAGAACCTCAAATCCCTACAGTCTGTGTGTTACGTAGTAAACATGGAATGGACAAGTCATGAACCTGTTGACAATCTGGTGAAGGTGAGGGCGAAGCATATGTTCATTCTCAGCTGGGAATAAGCTGACACTCCCAAACACCAGTTTGAAAAGTTTCAGGTACAGGTTACTACGTTCCACATTGCTTCCCATCTCTTCCATCCGTTCCAGCAGGTACTCCACAAGCACTGTAGCAAAGATTGGTGATGTTGTTGGATTTGACAGGAATGAGTTACCAACTATCTGCAGTGTAAAGTTGCGGTAGATACGATCCACCATGTAATCAATTGTGGTGGAGAATATCTCCTGGAAAGTCTGTGGGTTCATCATTGAAAACTGAAAAATACAAAATTGAAGGAAATGATGGTAATAAAATTAATGTTGAATTAAAGCGGTTTTATTCTAAAGGACTTTTTCTTACCTAATATACTCGTATAACCAAGCAAGAAATGTCAAGCACAGGACTGTATATGTGACGGATAGCACTGTGTAAACATTCATCCCTCTCTTCTTGTGGAGTTACATTCCATTACCCCCTAAGGAAGTTAAAAATCCACAAATGACTGGAGTGTTTTCTTTTCTCTTCATAAACACTGTGAGGGGAAACCATTTCTTTTTTTATTCTGTCCCTTCAGCTCCCTGAACATCTTGAACATCATGCACTATTGCTTTAAGACCCGTTCAAGCCGTTGAACAGTTTTGAACTTCGTATACAACAAAGGGTCCAAACGATGCACTTTATTCTTGGTGTGACCCCACAAATTTGCAAAACGGTAAATTATAAACCCACAAAAAGCAAAGGATGACTGAACAGCAAATGGCAATGGCAATGGCAATGTGCACATAAAACACATTTCACACAAACACACTTGTCTTGTGAGCAAGTGATGTAAGACTGTATCTCTCCAACTCAATCCTCCAAAATGGGACAGATGTAGATAAATTAGGTGAAGAAATGCATAACTTACTCATTTACTGATCAACATTAAAACTCACTGGAGACTCTGACAAAATAATCTGCCTTTTCAGCTAACCAAGTGATGGACTATGTAATCACTGGCTCACTCAATGACTAACTCAGTCATCTTCCAACTAATTATCTGACCAGGATCACAAACTCATAAAATGTTAAATTATTCTCCGACTGACTAAAGTAACTCAGTTATTATCTGGGATATGAACTTTCCTGTGAACTCAAAAATACTAAAATGTGCCAAAACCATTCAACGTGATGCAAAAACAACACCCACTATCACATTCTATCCCCACAGACCATAATTCCATCTCTTGTTCTTCCAGCCAGTTTCTTTACAACATATTTTGGTACCGAAATTTTAACATTTTTAAACGTGTGCCATGTATCAATCCTTACAACTTTAAAGAAATTATTAATCATTTAAAGCATCACAGTAACTATAAGCACCATATGTTTTAAGGTAAACAGAGAAATGAGTGTACTTACAACTCCCGCGAAGTGTTCCAGCACCTCCTTCTCCTCCTTGGTCCGGACAGTTTGTGATGATTGTGTCCTCTGCCCGCCTGGCAATATGGTGCCTGGAGTAACAGGAGTAACACTGAGTGTGTAGATGTCCAAAGCCTGCATAGCCCACTTTACAAGCCGGATAAACACAAGTGTCTCCTTGGGCTGAAACTGCTTGCTCTGGATTGGTGCATCACCAGTGCTGTTCTGCAAATAAAGGTCAGCTTTGTACCAACTAGTCTGAATGACATAAATCATGTGCCAGAAAAGAACAGTGGCATTTACCTTGCAAGAAGCACAGCCCCATGTGATGGTCTTCACACCACATACCAGAGTCTTAACAAGGCCACGGCAGTCTGTCACGCTGTAGTTACTGGCTTGTGAAGCGGGGAAACCAAACCGGGACTTGTCTCTTTCTTCTTTCACTGGGAGTGGAACTCCTGCTCATAAATGATAAATTATGTTCCAACTACATTATTATGACACTCTAGCATAATTGACAATGTGTCACATTACCGCAGTGGAAAATGTGCCAGGCACAACCAATCAGTCACTGTATGCCTTCTATATTACTACCATTAACAGATTTAATACACAGCTGCATCTGTATAACCCACAGATTTAAAAATATCCTATTCTTACACAAGAAAATTAAGGAAAATAAACATACAAGAATCGGACATTGATGAAACCTGTGCTCAGGACACTGTGGCCTGTACCTAAGTGTAACATTTTTAGGGTTTAGCCATACTATGTGCCTGCAGCTCTGCAACACACCACATTGGAAGATCATGCATAATCTGCAGGCACTACATAGATTCCATTCAAGCAGCCCACATTTATTAATTACATATATGCCAAATACAATTTCTAAAAGTGTTGTTGCAAATTCAGAAAGTTTCCAGATGTACCAGGTCCACACAAACAGGGCAAAAGTACAGAAATATAGGAAACAGTTTCAAAAAACAAATCCCATTTTAGACAGAAAGATAACATGCAAGATACATGGTAACTGAGGAAAGACTGCATGAAACTGGTGCAAGATTTGTGACATCTCCAAAAAAAAAAATCTCTGGCCCAACCTGCATAGCATACAGATGTCTGCATCATCAGCATGAAACGCAACAAACTGCTGCATGTGCATCAGAATAAGACACATGTGGTTCACAAACCTTACAACAGAGACTGTGAAGCAATAACTATTATTTTAAATCTGGAAATTAATTAAACCTTTATTAACCAAAAGGCTCCGTCTACCAAAATGTTCATAAGAAATACCTGAAATGAAAATGTCTGAAATGGAGAAAAGTCAGGTTCTTCATAATTTCATTACAACCAGCTTTTCTAGAGCAATATAAAATTTTAATATAAGATTTATTTAATGGCAACAAACTGTAAATCTTATCTCCATAACCAATGATATAATACGCAGTCAATCACAACTCCTATTCTGAACATGAGTATACAATGGCAACTCCATCTGCCTGCTGGAAGAATACATGACTGCGAATGGCTTACGTTATTGTGCAGTCTGCTAGGTGGGTAGCAACATCTGAAACTGAACAACTGCGCCAACAACTGAAGAGCTTCCACACTCTGATAATATAAAAAGCCTACTACTATGCTTCACCTTCAGTGAAATGAATTAAATTCATATTTTCATACTGTCATATAATCTCAGCTATTGTAAATGCTGTTAAAAAGACGATACACACACCTACATAAAATGTTCCAACTCACCATCTGCCATGGCATGAGGCTGTGGTGTCTGTTTTGTGTCCTCAGTCTTCACTTGGTCCACTCCACTTTGGATAGGAGTCGTAGGGGTTGTTGGAGTGGCCACCAGAGGTGTGGCTGGAGTTGGAACAGTGCCAGCTGCTGCAGCTGCAGTTGCAGACAACTGAGGTTTGCTACAACAGACACTTTTTTTTTACTGCTGCACTAACCTTCCTCTGAGCTTAGACAATTTTGTAAACAGCGCATATTTATGTGACATCTGAGTTTTATGTTTATGGTTCTATGCATCGCTGATCTATATTAATAACTGTCCAATGAGATGCAACACAAAGCAGTCTATTTATTATTCTGCAAGTTCACTCTACATGTTTCGGGTGTCAACCACACACATCATCAGGAGTACACAAAACTGTAACTACAGCCTCTGGTACTGGTCATATTTTTTGTGTAGCTACCTCCCTCCAACATGGCCACGTGGACAGGGTATGAAGATGACCACTCACTTCCATCTAGTACCTATGTTAAGGAAGAATGAACCCCCACTCCCCTGTAGGCCTTCATGATGTGCATAGGCAGGACTTTAAAAACAAATCCATTTTATTTTATCCCCAATTCTTCTTTCCCTCACAGACATTGTTGGACAATGAATTATTGTGGCAATTAAAGGATAAATTCTTGGTTTTGATCATAATCAAACCCTGTCCATCCAGCACGTAGCCAGTAACTTTATCGAGCTATCTTGGACATACCACTTGCTCATGAGGACAGGAAGCTGCAGCTTGGCAATAGTCTTGAACTTCAGAACAAATACTTCCAACATTCTCATGAGCAGTTCGCGCCCCTGTCCCTTTTCTTCCTCACTGCGGGCCCTGATGCACTCCACCAGGTTGAGCAGCAGCTTGCATGACATGGTCTGGATACTGCAACATGTTATTTCATTAGTCCTCCCTCCTGGGTCCATACATTGTTCTTGGCAATCGCTTCTCAGACTGCGTTCTCTTCAATTATAAAACCAAGTTTCACACACATACAAAACAGATACATTTGTGGCTCTATATAATTTAATTTTTAGGTTTTTACATTGCAGATGGGAAGACAAAATATTATAAACTGAAATGTATGAAGCATTCCCCAAATTTTCTTTATTCTTAACTTCTTTATGAATGTAGACCTTACTCTGAATTATTTTGGCTGTTGCCAATTATTTGAACTGTACCATATTTATTCAAAGAGTTTATTAGCTGCCCTCATGTTGTGGCTTAATCCTACACTCTGTTGATATAACATTAAAATATACCTCACTTCCTATGCATTTACTTCTAGGCCATGGTTCCTTACTAGCGTCTAGTACAATATGTGTTACTCTACAGCATTTACATTTCAGGGCAACAAAATGCTGTCATTATGATAAGGCAACATAACATTAAAATGGATCTTAGATATAACAAAATGTGTGTGAACCCTAATTCATCTGTGACAGGAGAGGGCTCAGCATTTGTGAACAAGGGGACAAACCCTGGGGATCTGTAGGAAAGTAAACTTTTTGACTAGGTGAGTGCCCATCATGTAAAAGAATAACTAGCAGCACAGCTATGTCAGTTACATCAATTACAGAAGTCACATTCCAGTAATGATCGTCCCTCCCTGCATCCCTATGGTGTGTACATGGAAAACTTAACTGTACTCTACCTTGGACACAGTTATACAGACTATAAGGAGCATCAAGACAACAAATACACATATGTGAAACCAGGCTCGATTCTTACCTCGTTGGCAGAGTCTCATCGTGGACGTTTTTTGCGAAGAGATGAACAGCACGAGCAAGGTCAGAGAATGGCAGGTGCTGCCTCACATGGTGCACCAAGTCAGCAAGTGTGCTGTATGCCAGAGGGCGCAGAGATTCATGTGTGGTCCAACCCTTTCCCAGCAGCACATTCTCATCAAACAGCCTCTCCATGTAAGGAACAAACTCTGTAATGTTACAAAGAAGTTGCAAATTCAATAAATTTGTTCTTCAGTCCCACAGTAAGGCGAACAAAGACAGCCTTGAGGTGCCTCACGAGCTTTGAAATGTACTACAAAGACTCATGTGAGCCAACTCATATCACTTGAAACGTGCTTTATGGCAATACTCACTGACACGCAGGTCAGTTGCAAGAATGTGTCGGGAAGCAATGAGAAGCTCCTTGCGCAGATGTGTCACCTCCATAGGGCAGATTGTCAACATTCCCAGCAGGCCCTTCACCATGAGATTCGAATGCTGGGCAACCATTTCTTGATACATGCGGACAATATAAGCCAGGAAAGACAGAGTTTTGATCTGTGCTGCCATTAAGTCCACAAACACCTCCTTGTTGAAGGCTGGGTTTGCCCTATAAAAAAACACAACACACCGATCGTTAACCTTCACTTTATGTTTCAAACAGTTCATCAATGTAACATCCATAATAGTCTTAGTATAACTTTGAATTTCACTGTTTCAGGATTGCCTTCATATAACCCTATGCCTGAAGCAACATCACTGTTCAACACATCACCCCCGTTACCACAAGCTAGAATATCAGTACAACCTGTTTATCCATTCATATTGTTTTGAAATCACTTTTGCAATTAAATGACCAGCTGTAAAAAGAGTTCTTTCTTACAAATCACTTTTGTCTCAACTATATCACTACAAACCAAATATCCCAATCAAGGCAGAACCCACATAAGCATCTAGCTTACTGAATGTGCGACTCATTTCCTGGCAGCTGATCAATTTTCATGAAATTTGGTATAAACATTATGCAGCTGCTGGCCACCACACCATACTGTCTAATTCCCTTTCATTAGTAATAACAACATACAGGATGGGAGAACAATTGAGGTGGGAGGACACTAGTGCCACCTTAGTCATCAAATGATACAGAATAATAGTTGTTCATGCAAGGGTTAAATTTTGTGTTCATTTGTGTATTATTTTCAAGTTTAGTATTTGTACATAGCATTGCATTATATGATGCAACTTCCCGCCGCCTGTATGGTATTTTCAAGGGGTAGGGTGATGATGTCATCGTCACGCGACGTTCTCGAAGCTTCCAGACCACGCGACAGCGTAAATCCAGTCCAAACTGGCTTAGTTCTTTGTTTCAAACTAAGGGAGAGGGAGAAGTATGGCGTGGCTTCACGACGCTAGCTTCAGTTAGAGACCTTACTCCACACTGAGCACAAGTGTGCCGGGCATGGCCTTCCGAACAATGGAAGCCATTTATTGTAACAAATTCGCAACCAGTGCATTTACACAGTTTACAATTTTGTTGTGTGCAACTAGGCACAGAATGCCCTTATTTGTTTTGCTTTGTTTATCTTCGTCTCCCCAGGGCATTCATTTGCAATCACCACCCCCAGTGTTTGCACATAAATGGGTTTTTACCCAACATAGTGTTGTGAAATCTCAAGTGCTCCAGTGCATCTGTGAGAACAAAGAAACCCTTGGTTAACACCTTCCTACAGGTTAACTGCTCAAGGTATTTTACTTAAACACCCAACCAGTGTTATTCTACAAGTGAATAGGTTTTCACTCATAATTGTGCATTATAAATAGTTATTTTACTATGGCATCATTGTACACAATTTCTACAAGAACAAGGTATGGTGAACATCATCACTCAGTGCCTTAACTTCTTCCAAATTGTAATTTGTGCAAGATGAATGAATCATTATTAGAATCAGTGCTTCATACTACATGCTCAACCGAGCGAGGCTAACAACAAGTGTTACCATTACCACAGTGTAATTTAACAGATCAAACAGTGTTACGTCAAGAACTATTAACCAGTTTGTGTAAAAATTATTTTTGAAATTTATAGAATACAATTAATTGTTTTGACCGGCATTTTGTGAGTAGATTAAATTCTATTCATCCCTATATGTTCCCTGAACCAGAGCAGGCGCAACAATAGTTCATGTAAAAATATGCAGCGTTTGTTATGGCCACTTTTTTTAGTAGAACAAGGTTACCATACGCACATTTTCTTTAACATACGAACATTTTCTTTAACTTTTATTTCATGGCAAAAACTAATAAACCGATTCAGTGATGATACACTATGTCCCACAGGCTTCAAGTGTGCAGAATCTGTGCATAAGTGATACATTCACCACGAAATTAAAATAAAGTAACAATGATAATACTAATAAGTTCATAGACATACAAATCATGTAAGGAGGGCTTCAGTTATGCTTCTCTGAAGTTATCTTTAGTGCTCATAACATACATTTAAATAAGTTTCACTGTTTCAATACATGTGAAATGCACCTCAGGAGCAAACGTACAAATTTCACTCTCTAGTCTACAACACACAGCATCAAAATCACAAGAACCATAACAGTTTCCAAACATATGTGCTGTCAAATTCCCGTCACAGTTCACTGCTATCAGTTTGCCATACAGCTATCCAGAGCCAGCAGAGAAATACTTAACCTGTCATAACAACCACAGCGAGGTTAACAGCAACACGTCAAACAGAAATATGACCAACTCCCAACATGTAAACCATACACAAGAACTGGTGTACCTGGGTGGACGATGATAAAATTGGTTGTTGTTTCATGGTAGAAACTCCTGAGACTTGCTGTACTTGATAATGTACTAAAGCTTACCTTTGCTGAGGTGATGGCTGGAGCGTGATTGTTGTCATAACCAGTGGAATGTAGTCGATAACATCCTGCTGGACATTTTGTTTGTACATTTGGAACATTAGCACCACCATAATGGGCAGTTCCTGTAGAACCTTCAAGGACAACACGCCTTTCGGAATCAGATTGTACTGAAAGCAGTTTCAGTGGATAAGTCAGGATTAATGCAAAGGCAAGCATAAACAGTCAGAAGAGAAAAGGTTTGATCCTAAAATACACATTAACACTTTCCGACCGGCGTTGGTACTAGTACCAACCAGCCTCTCACGCCACCAACCCGGAGTTGGTACTAGCACCAACCCGATTTTCATAAGCTTGTTAAAAAAAAACTACTGGGCGTAATGGCTTCGGGTTTGTGCCATTCGACTCGTCCATGTGTATAGATTCAGTTCCACTGCTTGTATTCCTTCTAGCGTTTGTACGTGCTCAATGAGGTTGTGT
>Ga0123355_10003667_pt1 | contig 22134 bp, 20 predicted proteins | sample TergutEmb28metaG_3_FD_89872 | JGI IMG/M metagenome (GOLD analysis project Ga0123355, IMG submission 89872) | Embiratermes neotenicus P1 segment gut microbial communities from Petit-Saut dam, French Guiana - Emb289 P1 | ecosystem: Host-associated > Arthropoda: Insects > Digestive system > Gut ... | reverse complement strand
TTATCAAAGATAAATTGGACTACTTCGCTAATGTAGGCGCAGCTTTGACAGTCGTTGGAATCGGCCTTATTTCTTTGGACGGCGGCTTTGATGTGTCGCTTGGTATAATTTTGACTTTGATTTGTGCTGTGTTCTATGCTTTGCAGACAGTTTTTACGGATAAGTACACAAAATTGTACAACCCAATAAATTTGACGATAGTGATGATTGTATTTAACGCCATATGCGCGACTTTGACGAGTGTTGTCATTGACAATATGCCAACAATGACCGGTGGGGCGTTTCTGAGCCTTCTTTATCTGGGTATTGTTTGCACATTTACGGCCTATCTGTGCCAGAACATTGGGCAAAAGTATACAACAGCCGTAAACGCTGCGATAATAATGTCAATGGAATCAGTATTTGGCGCAATCTTATCTGTAATAATCCTGGGAGAAATATTGACCGGGCAGATGATTTTGGGAATGGCAATAGTTTTTGCGGCTATAATTATAGCAGAGACAAAGCTTGCATTTATAAGGTCTAATATAAAACCTAAAAAAACAAACTCTAAGGAGGAAGACTCATAATGGCTAAGGACAAGAAAAAAGCTGTAATAGATTATTCAAGTCAATCGGACACCGAAAAGGAAAAGGCGCTCGCGAATGCTGTAGCGCTTATTGAAAAAGATTTTGGAAAAGGCGCGATAATGAAATTCGGGGAAGCTAACAAAGGTGATATCCCTGCGATTCCTACGGGTTCTTTGAGCTTGGACATTGCTTTAGGCATAGGCGGCGTCCCAAAGGGCAGAATAATTGAAGTTTACGGGCCCGAGTCATCGGGTAAAACGACATTGGCACTCCATCTGGTGGCACAAGTGCAAAAAGCAGGCGGCATCGCCAGCTATGTTGACGCTGAGCATGCGCTCGACCCTGTTTATGCGGGCAATTTGGGCGTAAATATTGATGAATTGTATATATCCCAGCCGGATGACGGCGAGCAGGCGCTTGAAATCGCGGAGGCCATGGTTCGCTCAGGAGCGATTGATATAATCGTAATTGACTCGGTGGCGGCGCTCGTGCCGCGCGCTGAGATAGAGGGTGACATGGGCGCAAGCCATATGGGTCTGCAAGCCAGGCTTATGAGCCAAGCGCTCAGAAAGCTTACGGGCATCGTACATAAAACAAACTGTACGGTCGTATTCATCAACCAACTTCGCGAAAAAATTGGCGGAATGTCATATGGCGAAAGCACGACCACAACAGGCGGCAGGGCGCTCAAGTTTTACGCGTCTGTGCGCATTGACATAAGAAGAGCTGAGACCATTAAGGTGAGCGACATGCCTGTTGGCAGCCGCACAAAAGTTAAAATAGCTAAAAACAAGATGGCTCCTCCGTTCAAAACTTGCGAGTTTGACATAATGTACGGCAAAGGTATTTCTATGGTTGGCGATATACTCGACATGGCTGTGGATTTGAAACTTGTAGCAAAAAGTGGGACATGGTATTCGTACAATGAGCTGAGGCTGGGACAGGGCCGTGAAAATGCCAAACTTTATCTTGAAGAAAACCCTGAGCTTTGCACAGAACTTGAAAACTATCTGCGCAAAGAATTTGGGCTCAAGGAAATCGTTGTCGCTGCACCTGTCGTAGAAGAGGTTGAAGAGAAGCCTAAAAAATCAAAGTCCAAGTCCAAAGCCAAGGATGAAACGGACGAGGAAATTATCTTAGAAGAATTCCCTGAAGAGCTGGATAAAGCGGACGCAGGTCTTGAGCCATTAGAGCTTGAGCTTGAAGAGGTTGAGGAGCTGTAGGATTTACCTATGACAATAACAGCGATTGAAACACAAAAAAAGAATACGAACAGGTGTTCAATATTTATAGACGGTGAATTCGCTTTTGGAATGACTGCGCAGGACGCTTATCTTCTGGGGCTCAAAACGGGGAATAAAATCAGCCTAAACGAGCTTAATAAGATAAAGCAAACTGCGGTGCTGGCGGATGCAAAGAATTTGGCGGTGAAATATCTGTCTTATTCCATGAGGACGCGGCGCGAAGTTGTAATCAAGTTGAAGGGTTATGAGTTTGATGAGGATATTATCGAAGAAGTGCTCGAGTTTCTTGAGCGGCATAACTATGTGAATGACTCCGAGTACGCTGAGAAATATACCGCTGAAAAATCGAGGGCGGGCTATGGCGAATGGCGCATACGGCAAGAATTACAGCGCCGAGGCATCCCCCCTGAGTTAATAGCAGAAAGCTTGGAAGAAAACTGCGAAGAGCCTATGGACAAAATACTCAGCCTGCTGGAGAAGAAAATCAAGAGCGAAACCGAGGCAGAGTTTAACAAAAAAGAACGGCAAAAGATATATAACTTTTTAAGCTCACGAGGCTTTGATTACGATGATTCAAAGAGTGCGATAAGGCAATACTGGGACAACTATAGCACGGAGGGATAGGATGATAGAAGTAAAAAATCTCACCAAACGCTACGGGCAGATTTTAGCCGTGGATGATTTGAGCTTTACGGTGAATCCGGGCGAGATCGTAGGTTTCTTAGGCCCCAACGGAGCCGGAAAAACCACGACCTTGAACATTATGACAGGCTATTTGGCACCAACAGACGGTTCGGTTATAATCAATGGATATGATGTTATAGAAAGCCCAATGGAGGCGAAGGCTCAAATTGGATACCTTCCCGACCATCCACCGATTTACCCTAATATGACTGTTTGGGAATATCTTAACTTTGTGGCGGATTTGAAGAAGGTCAAGAGAGCCGGGCGCAAAGAGCATCTTGAAGAAATTATGGAGCTTGTGAAAATTACGGAGATGCGCAAGCGTATCACCAAAAATCTCTCCAAAGGCTACAGGCAAAGGGTTGGCCTATGCCAAGCCATGGTGGGTAACCCCAGCGTTATTATTTTGGATGAGCCTATGGTTGCGCTTGATCCTATGCAAATTATTGAGATGCGCCAAGTTATAAGAGACCTTGGCAAGCGCCAAACGCTGATTCTGTCGAGCCATATACTACCTGAAGTTTCAGCGGTTTGTGACAGGGTAATGATAATACACAAAGGCCGAATTGTCGCCAGCGACACCACGGACAAGCTCGCGAGCGCCGTCACGGGCAAACACAAGCTTCAACTAAGAATCAGAGATGATTTCGAACGAGTCAGCTCTTTGTTTGGCGGGCAAGGCTTTATTAAAGCTGTTGAAAATCAAGGTGTTAAAGAGGAAGATTCTTTTGATATTGTTTTGATTGGTGAAGAGGGCGCGGATATTAGGGAGCTTGCTTTCAAGGTCTGTGCCGAAAATAATATAAATGTTCTTTCTATGAAAACGCTTGAATCTACGCTGGAAGAAATATTCCTGGAAGTAACAACAACCTCTGCCAGAGCAGGTCTGGCGCTTGAAGATGAGGCGCTTTTGACTGCTGAGCAAGATTTGCCTGAGAGTATTCCGGGCGAAGATGAAAATATTGTAGAAAAGGAGGGCAAAGGCGATGACAGCGATAATTAAAAAAGAGCTGAAAAATTACTTTAATCATATAACAGGCTATGTGTTTCTGTTTTTCTACACTTTGCTCAGTGCGATATTTTTCATAATGACAACAGTGCTGGTGCTTAACGCGGATTATTTTCAAGCATTGATTGCATCTACTATGATTTATATGCTTATGATACCTATGCTTACAATGCGCCTGTTCTCTGAGGAGTTCGCACAGAAGACGGATCAGCTTTTATACACCGCGCCTATATCGACATCCTCAATAGTACTTGGAAAGTATTTTGCGGCATGTTTGATGCTTCTACTCGGTACAGCGATAACTTTCATATTTCCTTATTTGCTAAGCCCTTACGGGCAGCTTTCTATGAGCCGTATAGTAGGAACTTATGTAGGCTTTTACCTTATGGGCTGTGCGTTTATATCGATAGGTGTTTTGGTTTCAGTGTCCACCCATAGCCAGGTTGTATCAGCGATTGGCTCATTTGCAATGATATTTGTATTTTTCATGATGGGCGCGCTCATGCCGGCCATCCCGGCCACCAGGGACGCAGGACTGATTTTCGCCGCGATGCTTTCTGTGCTCATAGGATATATATTCTACAGTTCCACTAAGAATACATGGGCGAGCGGTGGGGTTTTAGCTACGCTTCTTTCGGCTTTTGGCATAATTTATTATATTGTACCAAGCTTTTATGATGGACTCGCAATCAGAAGCCTTCAGTGGGTATCGCTTGTGAGTCGCTTTGAAAGCTTTTCGTTAGGAATTTTAGAAGTCGCTGATGTGGCTTATTATATAACATTTTCGCTTCTGTTTTGCTTTTTTGCGATTACTGTGATTGAGAAGAGGAGATGGGCATAAAGCAGCCGTTGGCTGTCGAAAAAGTGGCGAAGCCACTATTTCGAGTTCACGATAGGTATGAATCGGCTTGTCGACTTTGTCGACGGGCAGCCGATTCTCCTCAGTCGGGCATAGCCCGGCTTGCGGATTTTAAAGTCTGCGACGCTAAAAAATGTTTTGCCTTCAGTCTAACCTATAAAGACCTATAAAGAATAAAGTGATTAAAACGAGGGCGCATAGCAATTTTATGGGAAACACATACTTGGTGCCCCAAGTGCTCTGTGAGGAGGTATATAATGGACTCTAACGATAAAGAAATTGTTAACAACAATGATAAGGCCAAAAGCGGCGGCAAGCCCCTAAGGCTCAAACTGGGGACAGTGTCTACTCTTATGGTAGTGTTCGCGGTTGCGCTTACGCTGGTTGTGAATATGGTTGTGGAGAATCTTGATTTATTTTATGATTTGACACCTGACCGATTTTTCAGTATTTCTGATACTTCGAGGGACATTCTTGCTGATTTAGACCGTGAGGTAACAATCTATACTCTCTTTAGGACAGGAGAAGAAGTGGCAATACACCAACAGTTCTTGCAGTCTTACAGAGCGTTTCCTATGGTTAATGTAGTAAACGTTGACCCATTTATACATGCAGACTTCGTTGCCAGATATGCGAGGCCGGGAGAGACAATTCCTGTTAACAGCCTCATAATTGAGTCAGAGGGCAGGCACAGAGTAATCCGCCCGCATGAAATGCGTACGACAAGGTTTGATATGCAGATGCTTATGGAAGTGGTGGAGACCATAACTTTCGAATCTGTTGTGACTAATGCTATAAGGTATGTGGCTTCGAGCTTTGAATACAAAATATACTTTGTGACAGGTCATAATGAAATACCACTGTCCCCGGCGTATCAACGCTTGTTTGTGGACGCGAATTTTATATTGGAAGAGCTTAATATCACAATGATAGACCAAATACCTGACAGTGCATCTGCTCTGTTTATAACCACCCCGGAGAGGGACTGGAGCGAGCACACAGTACAGGTTGTTCAGGACTATCTGGCAAGAGGCGGCAAAGCCGTGTTTTTCATGGACTTCCGTGGTATAGATGTGGAGTATCCGAACTTAAGGCGTTTAGTGAATTATTTTGGGATAGATTTTGCGAACACTCCTATCTTGGAAAGTGATATGAACTTCCTCGTGCCATGGCCGGGCGGTCAGGTCAATCCGTTTGCGATAATACCAATGTACTATGGGCGCCATAGTATTACGGAAGAACTTATAAATTCTGACTTTAGACCAATGCTTATAAATGCAATGCCGCTTGGGGAGCTGCTTGTTACAAGGCAAAATCTCACAATTGAGCCTCTTCTTATATCAAGCCCGAACTCATATTTGAAAGACTTGTATAACTTTGACCCAGAGACCATGACATTCGCCAGAGAGGCAGATGATCCATCCGGGCCCTTTGTAATCACTTATTTGGTTACTGACAGAAATTCGTCGCCCCCTGCGCGAATCGTATTTACAGGTACTGAGGCGATGCTGTCGGATGATATGGACACAGGCACTAATTCTCGATTAGTGATTAATATGTTTGGCTGGGCCATTGACGCCATGCCGAATGTGTGGATTGAGGCAGTGAATATAAATAACAACCGCTTAACATTCACAAGTGCAAACCAGCAAATTAGAATAATGGTTATAAGCCTTGCTGTAATCCCCGGCTCAATATTAGTCGCAGGCACAGCGGTTTGGCTTGGGAGGCGAAACAAGTAATGGACAGACGAACAAAAAAACTCGTGATGATGGCAATCACGCTCGTTGTTCTGATTGGCGTGTATATTGCGACATTGGATATACGGCCTGATGCTGTCGTGTTTGTGGAGGAGACAGAGCTTCCTTTGCTCTTTGAACGAGATGGAGACGTAAGGGTTGTGGCGCTTCATATAGACAATGAATATGATATCCGGCTTGAGAGAGATAATGAAAGCAGCGAATGGCGCTTTGCTGATCATAGTGTGATAAGGCTGGATCAAATATCTGTGCTTACATTGGCGTTTTCTATGTTGAACCTCCCGTCTCATGGATATATCGCACCGGCGGACATTGTGAGTTTGGATGTTTTTGGGCTCGGTGAAAGCACCGTGGGTGTGACCGCGGATTATACCGATGGGACGAGAGAGAGATTGTATGTAGGCAATATGACGCCTGACGGCCGTTTCTATTATGCCAGGGTGGATGGCTCTGATTATGTTCATCTTATAGATGTGAGAGCAGGACGGCGTATGTTCCAAGGTCATAATGATTTTTTGGATAGTAGTCTCCCGCGACCTATTCTCACCAGTCTTGTCAAAATTGAATTTCTAATAGGCGGCGACCGCTTTGAATTTATACCCGGCCCCCCTACGGCAGTTGAAAATTTCGGCTGGATGAGAGACGAGTTCATAAGCCACGGTGTAGGCGCTGGCAAACGCTTGGACATGAGCTTTGGCTTCCATTCGGTTTTTCAACCGCTTGAAGGCCTGAGACTTGCGGGAGTTGTGCTTGATGCTGATATAGAACAAGATGACGAGAGGTTCGGTCTTATGCAGCCGCAGCTCATGATGCGACTTGTTGATTCGGAAGGTGTCGCGCTTCATTTCTATGCAGGTAACGAAACGGAGGGCAGACTCCGGTATTTCATGCTTGAAGGCGACCCATTTGTATACACAGTTGCGACAGGACTCCTTGACAGGCTTGAGACTGTGGATAGGACAAGACTGTTCCAACGTAGAATCACAGATGTAATAATTGCTCAGGCTAATACGGTTAGAATTAGAAGTATGGACAGAGATGTCACTATCCATCCAAACTCTAACGATGAACACCAGCGAGCCTATAGGCGTATTTTTGACACGACCTGGGACAGTTATATAGACCCTGTTGACTTAAGCTCTACTCCCGCAGCATGGACTTTGGATATTGATGGGCACATACTTGAAGAGAACATATTCCCGAGGCAGCTTGAGTACATCACAGAAGGTAATTTCATAGTACAGCCTGACGGTTCTATCAGATATAGCTTGACCTACACATTCCATGTTTTGGATGATTTGTTTTACGCTATATCCAGAGATGGCGCGCCTGCTGTGACAGCAATCTCAAGAAATACGTTGGACAGGGTATTGGGTAGTATTGAGTAAGAATAATTTCAGTTTGCTTAACTTCAAAACGCTTCAAGCCTTGTGGTAAGTATTTTGAAGTTGGCTTACTAAATATAATATAAGGAGGATTTTTATGGCACCGATGAATCGCATTAAGGTCATTATCGACGGAGTGGTCTATGAGCTTTCAAGCAGTGAGTCTGCGGAATACATACAGGCTGTAGCTAACTACATAGATCGCAAAATTAAAAGTATTTATGCGGTCAAAAGCGAGGGGGCAATTAATCCAAGTCTAAGGACCCTCTTTGTGTCGCTTAATATCGCAGACGACCTTTTTAAAGAAAAAGATAGAGTAAAGGAGCTTGAGCGCGAATCTTCTGCACTAAAAAAAGAATTGGATGGTGTGCGTAAAGAGCTTGAAAACGCTAAATTAGATATTGAAAAGCGCATAATGGAAGAAGATTTGCGCAGAGAAAATAAGCTGACTCCTATAGGCAGCAAGCCGCAGAATAATAACAATAATAATAAACCTAATAACAATAAACAGCCTCATAATAAGCCTAACCAAAACAAGCCAGTTAACAATACGCCGGTTAACAATAATCCTGTCATCAGCGAAATTATTGATGACAAACCGATAGGCTAATATAACAAACAACGAGAGTGATAGACAGGTTCTATACAGGTGAGATTGATGACACATATTCCTAAATTACTATGCCCCGCTGGCAGCATTGAGAGCCTAAAAGCTGCCGTCAATAATGGAGCGGATGCAGTGTATTTCGGCGGCCGTGATTTTAACGCGAGGGCAGGCGCACAAAACTTCTCTGACGATGAGCTCCTTGAAGCCATAGATTACGCGCACTTGCGAGGCGCCAAAGCCAATATAACCATAAACACATTATACAAAGGCCATAGCCCTGATACTGACGAGGTATACAGGGCTATGACCTTTGCCCGGAAAATGTACGAATCCGGGGCAGACGCTTTTATAGTGACTGACCTTGGCTTGTTTTCTCTCATAAAGGAGCAAATGCCGGGCATAAGTCTACATGCAAGCACCCAGATGACCGTACACTCGCTGCAAGGGGCAATCCTTTTGCGCGAAATGGGTTTTGACCGTGTGGTTTTGTCCAGAGAGCTCAGCCTAGCTGAGATTAAACTTATTGTGGAAGAATCCGGGCTTGAAATAGAGGTGTTTGCCCATGGCGCATTGTGTGTGTCTTATTCGGGGCAGTGCCTTATGTCAAGCATATTGGGGCAAAGAAGCGCGAACAGAGGCAAATGCGCTCAGCCATGCCGCCAACACTATAATTTTATCGCAAACGGCAAAAAGCGCGACGGAGGCTATTTGCTGAGCCCAAGAGATATAATGACACTCGGGAGTTTGAAGGAGCTGGCTGAAAGCGGCGTTGATACGCTTAAAATCGAAGGACGCATGAAAAGTGCTGAATACGTAGCTGTCGTGACGAAGGCTTACAGAGAGCAGCTTGACAGGGTGGCCGCCGGTGAATACGACGTTCCGAAAGAGGCACAAAGAGACGTTACACAGATTTTTAACAGAGGCGGCGAGTCCACAAGCGGCTATCTGTTTGGCTATTCAGGAACCCATATGATAAGCGTTAAAACACCTAAGAGCACAGGAACATATCTGGGCACAGTGGCCTCTGTAGCCAAGAGCGTGGAGCGAACAGGCAAGCTGAAAACGCATATCAAGATAGAGCGCGAGGTAATCGCAGGCGATGGTGTAGAAGTTTGGACAGAAACGTCAGGCGAGAACGCCGGCGGTTATATAACCGCGGCGGCGCAGGCCGGTGATATCGTTACCGTGTATCTTAATGGGCCTGTAAAATCGGGTGATTTGGTCTATAAATCCTATGACAAAACCCTGAGTGACAAGGCCAAGGCTGATGCGATAAATGATACAAGAAAAATAAAGCTCAGCATGAGCGCGAAAATAAAAGCCGGACAACCTATGGAAATGACTCTTATGTGCGGAGAAGTTAGCATGAGCGTTGTTGGTTCTACTCCGGAGCTTTCTAAAAATCAGCCTTTAAGCCATACGCGTGTTTTGGAACAATTGACAAAATTGGGCGGCACACCTTTTGAAGTCCACCCGAATAAAGCGGCTCTGGACATGGATGAGAATATGTACATGCCAATGAGTGCCTTAAATGCCTTGAGGCGTGATTGCGTGCAAGCGTTTGAGAAGAAATATATAGGCAGTTTTCGTAGAAATTTGAACGCTGTGAACGTTAAAACTGCTCCCATTGCAATGTCTGAAGATGCATCGAGCAGTGAATACAAGTTGTGTGCACAGACATTTTCCGAAGACCAGCTCAGGGTCGCTTGCGAAGAAGGTGTGGAGAAGGTTTATTTCACTATCAGTGGCTACAATAATAAAGCACCCCTGAGAATTGCTGAAAACTATGCAAATCAGACAACGCTTTATATAGCCCTACCCAAAATAATGCGCCCATTTGACGAAGTGGAAGTTGAGGCACTGATTAAATCGCTTGAAAAAACAGCTATCCGGGGTTATTTGGTATCCACATATGGCCAGCTGGCGATTTTGTGCAGGCTTACGAATAAAAAAATTATTGCCGATTATACATTCAACGTCTTAAATCCCCTCTCGTACCATTATTTGGCTGAGCTGGGAGCGGATGGCGTAACTTTGTCGCCTGAGCTTACCATGCGCGAGATCGAGGCTTTCCCGGGAGGCGAGGCTATTGCTTATGGCAGACTGCCACTTATGGTCACTGTACAATGCCCTATAGGCCTTTATGGCAGCGATAAAGCTGGAAAGTGCGCGGCGAAGAAAGATGGGGCAAGCGTACACTTTTTGGAAGACAAAACAGGCGCTGTATTCCCCGTATACACTGACTGTGAAAGCTGTATCGCTCAAATTCTAAACGGACCCAAAATAAATATGCAAGAGAAGCTTAATAATTTTAGTGAAACAAATTTGGATTGGCTGCGTTTAATGTTTTATACGGAGAGCAGCGCTGAGATTAAAGAAACCCTAAAAGGGTTTAGAACCGGTTCCAAACCTACTGAGCCTATAACTTACGGCCATTATTTCCGCGGAGCGAAATAAAATGTTTGAGCTGATTATCAGATTATCCAGGTATTTTTTCGTGTTCTACATAGCTTATTTTCTTTGGCAGGGTGTACGCTATATTGCTGCAGAGCGCGGTTTCATCGCAAAAGCGTCGGGCGCCGCTGCAAAACAGCGTATAGCTGTTATTTTCATGCATATAACAGCCTTTCTGATTTTAGCGTATGAACCCGGCAGTTTTTCATTTAACTACGAAGCGCTCATCTATGCGGCCGGGTCTTTAGTACTGCTTATCGCCATGAATGTAGGCGCAAGCAAGATATACAAAGGCAGCTGCACACTTATTTGGAACGGTGTGTACTTTCTTCTCACCACAGGGCTTATAATGCTCTGGCGGCTGGATCAAGGGCTGGCCCAGAGGCAGCTCATTTGGTTTTTTGTTGGCGCGTTTGCCATGTTTCTGGTGCCGCCGTTTCTTAAGCTCATTCCAAAATTTGAAAAGCTGGAAATTCTTTATCTCGCAGCAGGGCTTGGGCTTTTGAGCCTGCCATTTTTTATAGGCGTTCATGAATATGGTGCACTGAGATCCATAAGAATAGGTGCTATGAGCTTCCAGCCTTCAGAGATGGTGAAGTTTTTATTCGTGTTTTATCTGGCGAGCGCTTTCCGTAAGGAAAAGGGTCTACGGCATGTGATAATCCTTTGCGCAGTGAGCGCTGTGTATATTGGAATGCTGGTTTTGCAAACAGACCTAGGCTCGGCGCTTATATTTTTCATGACCTTCATGGTCGTAATGTATGTATCGACAGGCAGCGAACTCTTGTTTTTTTCAGGCATGGGCGCTATGAGCTTAGCCTCTGTTGTGGCCTATAATATTTTTGGACATGTGCGGATTAGGGTCGCTATTTGGCAAGACCCATGGGCCGATGCTCACGGCATAGGGCATCAGGTAGTGCAATCGCTATTTGCAATCGCGACATGGGGATTGTTTGGCTCAGGCTTGACGCTGGGTATGCCAAGGCATGTGCCTGTTGTTGCACGCGATATGATGTTTGCGGCAATTTGTGAGGAGCTTGGCTCACTATTTGGCATGGGAATAATAGGCGTTTATATCATGATTTTCTATCGCGGTGCACATATAGCGCTGCGCTGCAAGAGAAAATACTACAGCCTGCTTGCTGTTGGCTTTACTGCCATGATGGCGTTCCAAACGTTTTTGATACTTGGCGGCACAATCAACCTTATCCCGCTCACAGGCGTGACAATGCCTTTTGTGAGCTACGGAGGCAGCTCAGTGCTTGTAAGCAGCTTGATGATTGGTATAGTGCAATGGATATTTATGTATTATCATGCCGAGAGTGACGCTGATGAAGATGAGCATGAACCAGGCGGCGAAGACGGGATACTATCTGAGGTATAATTATGGATGAAATGAAAAAGAATATACGTCGCGTGTTTTGGCTTTATCTTGCGATGTTTCTTGTGGTTGTGGTTTATCTCGGTAACTTAATACTATTCGAAAGCCGGGACATGATAAACAGCACATTTAATCCGCGGCTTAATAGGAACAATCTGACCATTCAGCGTGGTTATATTTTTGATGCCAATGGTAATATACTTGCTCAAAGCATGCCGACAGATTATTTGTACAGCAGATATTTTCCTTTTGGCAACGATTTTACGCATACTGTAGGGTTCATTGGAATCACAAAGTCCGGCGTGGAAGCTAGGCATAACTTCACCTTGGATAATCTTGATTTTGAGATTTGGCAGCGCATCCAGCGCGAGCTAATAAACGGCGAGCCACTTAGAGGCGATAATGTCCATCTCACGCTGGATCAGCCCATGCAAAGGCTGGCGGCTGAAAGCTTGAGAGGTATAAGCGGCGCAATTGTCGCTATGAATCCTCACACAGGGCGCATAATCGCTATGGCATCAAGCCCCGACTTTAACCCTAACGATATAGGCGATATTTGGCGCGATTTGCTGGCTGATACTGAAAACAGCCCATTACTGAACAGGTCGACCCAAGGGCTGTACCCGCCCGGGTCGATATTTAAACTTGTAACGGCAGACGCTATAATGAATCACATGCCCGATTTTGAGAGTTTTTATGTTGACTGTCATGGCACGGCAGAATTCGACGGCGAGAGCCTGCAGTGTTTTAACGCAAGACCTCATGGCAGAGTTAATTTGAGCGATGCCATGAAATATTCATGCAATATTTTCTTTGCCGAAGCTATTATGCAAATAGGGTATGATAAACTCATGGAATCTGCTAAAAATATGTTGTTCGACTCTGCTTATCTGTTCGACCTGGACTATGTAAGGGGACGGTTTAATATGACAGAGGGCGCATCTACCGGCGAGATAATACAAACATCCATAGGGCAAGGGCGAACACTTACAACGCCACTGCATATGGCGCTGATTACATCAGCGGTGGCAAACGGCGGCAACATGCCTGTGCCATACATGGCTGAGAGGATAAGCTCACATACTGGCCGCATAAAATGGGAGCGTGGGCAGCCCGAATTTACGGCAATAATGAGCGCGTATAATGCAAATGCCCTTACTGATATGATGGTGCACGCTGTGGAAAGTGGTACAGGAACAGCCGCCAGGTTAGCAGGCATCATTGTAGCCGGAAAAACAGGGACAGCAGAAGCTGCAACAGGCTCACATGGCTGGTTTGTATGTTTTGCACCTGCAAATGAGCCTGAAATCGCTTTAGCGATCATAACTGAAAACACAGGTAGTACACAAAGAGCACTTGAGATTGCAAGAAATATGCTTAGCGCGTATTTTGAGCAGTGATAAAGGGTAAGATAGGCATATAGTAAGCCTTTAAAACATGATAAATGCATGAAAAAGTATCGACTGTGGGTGGCGTATATGGGTTTTAGCGTCGCAGACTAAAACCCTTAAATAAGCTCGAAAAAGTGACATAGTCACTTTTTCGATAAAGACATAGCCTTTAAAAAAATATAGATTGAAAAATGAGCGCCGATAGGTTATAATTTTATAAACAAGGCTTAAAGTCGGAGGAAATCAATGTGGTTGAAACAGTAAGCTGCGGAGGTGTTGTTTTCCATAAAGGCAAAGTCTTATTGCTCTACAAAAACCAAAACGGCCGATATATGGGCTGGGTTATGCCGAAAGGCAGCATTGAGGAAGGCGAGACTTATAAGCAGACCGCGCTCAGGGAAGTAAAAGAGGAAACAGGTGTTGCCGCCAAGATTGTAAAATATCTAGGCAAGACTGAGTATAGCTTCAAGGGCAACGAAGATACAGTATCAAAAACGGTACATTGGTACCTGATGACAGCAGATTCGTTCTATTGTAAACCCCAGGCAGAAGAATATTTTGCGGACGCCGGGTTCTACAAACAGCATGAAGCCTATCATCTGCTTAAGTTTCACGATGAGAAACAAATAATGAAGAAAGCCTTTCACGAATACAATGATTTGAGACGCAATAAAGATTGGATGGACAAACCTTATCGCAAAGGACATGTAAAATGAAATGAATAAAAGGGAATAACCCCTTAGAAAAATGGGAGGTACGTAAATGAACGAATTAAAAAGCTGCCTTAACAAATCTCTGAAAAAAGACAATTCACACGCTTTAGTGGCTATCATTGCCATAATCGCTATAGTAGCACTCATTGCGACTGTTGTAGTAGCTGTTGTTAAGCTGTCAAACAGACACGACGAGGACTTCTATGATGATTTTGATGATGAAGATTTCTATTTAGAAGACGACGACGATTTTGAAGATTAAGAAAAAGTAGTTGATCTAAGTCTAACGTGGGTTTGGTGGCTATGAACAGTTTACTGGACTCACGTTATTTTTGTGGAGTTGATTGACTATATCAGTTTAGTGTATCCAATATGCTAAACGAACTACCGCAAAAATCAATAATTCCTTCGGCTTTCATTTTCGACAGCTCTCTAGAAAGGGAGCTTCTATCGGCGTTCAAATACTCTGCTAGAGCTTGGCGGTTAAACGGTATTGAAAAAGTATTGTTTCCGGCATCTTTGGCGCAATTGCTTAGATAAAATAAAATTTTTTCGCGTAGAGTAGGGCGAATTATGCAATTAATACGGTCATGCAGCTCGAAAAATTTTTCTGATATTATATTAAGAAGATTGCGCAGAAGTAGTTTTTTTGGATCATGTGAAGGATCCAAGGCACTTATTATGGCATTTGTAGGGATTAAGAGAACGGTAAGAGGCGAGGCAGCCTCAACAGTTACCGGGCTTTTTTTGTTTGTGTTGACAGATAATATGCCGCCAAAAATATTACCGGGTGAAAGATTCGAGATTATAAGTTTTTTGCCGGACAGGTCGATTTTATAGGCGGTTGCGGTGCCACTAAGGATTATACCGAGATTATCCATATCCGAGCCCTCATGAAATAAAATGGAGCCTTTGGTAAAAGACACTTTTTTGGATAAAATACTTTCAAGCAGCTCAAAACTCGGATAAATATCTTTGAACAATGGATTTTGGGATAGCATTAAAATATCATTGTTATCGACTTGATGTTGCACAGGCAACGTCCTTCCGGAAGAGATTTTGATAAAGTAAGTGCTGAATAACCTGCTTATGACAGAATTGCACGCAATTCAGTCGTAATGAGATTGTTCAGTACTTGCTAAAGTATAGAAGCACCATAATTTATATCACGGAGGAATAAATCATTGAACATTTCAAGTAAAGCATTATGGATAACAAGGACGGCGATACTCATCGCGCTATTAATTATGTGGCAGATGCTTGCGGGAGCGATGACCGGAAATACACAGCTCATTGTAGGCTCAGGTGTGAATTTGATACTCGCGATAGCAGTGATGACGAGCGGCATCTGGTCGGGCAGTACGGTTGCAATGGTTTCGCCGGTGTTTGCACGGTTTTTAGGCATTGGCCCGCCTTTTTGGGTTATAATTCCTTTTATAATGGTTGGGAACTTGGCATTCGTTATTATATGGCATAAGATGGGTAACGCAAAAATAGGCTCCAAGCCAATATTTGCTTATGTTATCGCGGCGTTCTGTGCGGCATTGGCTAAGTATTTAATTCTCTTTTTTGGTATTGTGCATGTGGCGATACCTATGTTTTTGGAGGTTGCGCCACCACAGGCCGCAGCCATTGCCACGGTGTTTGGTGTGCCACAGTTCATAACAGCAGCGATTGGTGGTGGGATAGCATGTGTGATGCTGCCTCTTTTAAGGAATGCGCTTTCAAAGGGAAAGGAATAATCTAATCCGTTGAAAATCGTGCCTTGATAATGTAAGCATAGGTGTATTGGGCCATCAGTTCAGGCTGCTCGAGAAGCTGTTGGTGGTCGCCGAATGTCCTGAGACTGCCTCTCGAAAACTTAGACACATACAGAACAATTTCTTCGCTGTCCTGTATCGCGACAGATTCAGTAATCGGGCCGAAACTGCGCGCAAGTCCGGCGGTGTCAACTTTTGGAGACTCAAATCGAGCACTTATACGGCTACCCTGATTGTTGCTTTTGATAAATGGCCACTCGAAGCTTTGGTTTTCACGGTCGCGATTGATGATGACCGCTAGTCGGCTTTCTAAAGGTTGAGGCTCAGGGTTGATCATATACAGCCCTTGAATTTGCTCGACGAATTCACCATAGCTATATATTTCCAGCCAAAATTCGGCAGTTGTATATGGCTCAAGGGTGTCAAAATCAAACAACAAAATCTCGCTGCTGTGAGAAGACAGCAAGCTGATTAGGTCTTGCTGCTCAGCGGTCAGACTTGCCGGGCCGATTTGGCTATGTGGAGCAGCGGTGCCGGAACAGCTCGTTAGAAACATGGCGATAATACAAATTGTGAAAAGTAAGAAAAAGAATCTCCTGCCATTTATCATTTTGTTTCCTCCAAGAACTCCTTCATCAGCATATGTCCCTTGTCAATATAAACGCTGGCATCAGCGGCGTTTTTTTCGTCGAACTGAAGACCTGAAGGTGCCAGAACACCATTGCTTCTATAATAAGTAAACGGAACCGGCTCATCTGTGTGGGTCATGATACTTATAGGCGTGGGGTGGTCAGGCAGAACCATTATGCTATAGTCTCCACCACGCTTGTTCAGTTCAGTTAGAATGGGAGCAAGCACCTTTTGGTCGATATATTCTATTGCTAGAATTTTCTCATCTACATTGCCGCGATGGCTGCACTCATCAGGCGCCTCAATATGAAGGTAAACAAAATCATGCCTCAAAAGTGCGTCAAGGGCAGCAGACACTTTGCCAGTGTAATTTGTATAAAGAGTGCCGGTAGCGCCGGGCACACGAATGCTTTCAAGGCCTGCTGCAAGCCCTATGCCTTTTATCAAATCTACGGCGGAGATGACGGCGCCCGTTTTTGCGTATTTATCATAAAATGGGGTCAGCGCAGGCGCTGTACCCTCACCCCATAGCCATATGGAGTTCGCAGGGCGCTTGCCCTCGCGGATTCTAGCAAGGTTTACTGGATGTTCTGAGAGAATCTCCCAGGATTTCTTTATCAGGTCAGTGAAAAAGTTACCGTGTTCGCCGCTTGGCATGCGATTTGTAAATATTTTTCCGGTAAAATCATGAGGCGGATGTGCGATGGAACCTGGGTTTTGTCCGCGCAGAACAAGGCAGTGGCGATAGCTCGTGCCAACATGCAGTTCAACATCCAAGGCCTTGGCTAAGTCCTCTACGATTAATTTTGCTTCTTCTGTGGTTATTTCCCCGGCAGAATGGTCAAGCATGATGTCGCCTTCAATGGTTACCAGATTGCAGCGATACGCCAAATCATTATCGTTAAGCTCAATTCCTATACTCACAGCCTCAAGAGATGAACGGCCTGTGTGATAAACCTCAGGGTCATAGCCAAAGACAGACAGATTTGCTGTATCGCTGCCGGGCGGCATGCCTTTTGGAACGGTACGTACCATGCCAAGTTTACCGTATTTAGCGATAAAGTCCATATGCGGTTTTTTTGCGCTCTCAAGCGGCGTAAGGCCGCCAAGTTCTGCGATGGGGTGGTCAGCCATACCGTCACCCAGTACGATTAGATATTTCATAGACACCTCGTGGTTTCCAGTTTTTTGGTAGAAATAACAAACATAGTTAATCGATACTAGAAAAAACATTCTCCTCCAACCATTTTGCTACGCCGTCATTATCGTTCGTATCACAAATATAGTCAGAAACTGCCTTCACTTCATTAATGGCATTTGCCATAGCTACGCCTATACCGCATTTCCTGAGCATATCGATATCGTTGTAATCGTCGCCGAAAGAGACTATCTCTGCAGCAGATATGCCGAAATGCATGGCAACACTACAGAGGGCGTTCCACTTTGTTGCGTTTCGATTCATAATTAGGCCTAATTTTCCGTCGCTCATCTCAATATACAACTCACCAGGTATGTATTTTGAGAATTGATCCACATCATCCATTGAAGACACGCCGACGATAATTTTATCAGCGGGCATATCGGGCAAGTCTGTAAAGTCAGTCATTACCGCTTGAGTATAATTCCACACCGTACAGACGTCAAAATTTGCATAAAGCGTATCATCAATTTCAACCGATAGAGTAGCTTCAGGATAATCTCTACTTAGTGCCTGTAAGATGTAATCTCTGGGTTTCTGGGCGATGCTGTAACTGTTCATTAAATCATCAGCAATATATGTCACAGCGCCATTATGCAAAATCAAGGCGTCCGTGGATATGATTTTACAAAAACCCATAACTGTTCGCTTTGGACGAGCCGTGGCGAATACAACCTTGATCCCACGCTCGCGGCAGCGCATAAGCACGTCAGCCAAATACACTGAGATGGTTTTATCCGTGCGAAGCAAGGTGCGGTCAAGGTCGATAGCAATCATTTTTATATCCATTTTGCACACTCCTTAAACGCTGTCTCCCAGCCAGCCCAAAATCTGTTCCTTCATTTCTTCCGGATGACAGACAGTTTTATGAAGCTCTTCCTTCTGATCAAGACTCATGAGAGCATCCGGACACTGCAAGTTGCATTTTTCTGACAATCTGGCGAGTTTTTCAAAATCATTACCTATAGCCGGCACTCTAAGTGCCTCAAGCGCGCTGTCAGTAAACTTGAACGGGCTTGCAGTACTTGCGATTATTGTAGGAGTGCAGTCTCCTGTTTTTTCCATATATTCCTTGTGAATTTTTATGGCGACCGCGGTGTGTGTGTCGCACAAATAATTGCAATTGCTCCAAACTTCATTAATGGTGGAGAGGGTGGATTCATCGTTTGAATAGCCGGCATAAAGAATCGACTGCATTTTGGAAAGTGCTGAGGTGCTTATCTCATAGCGTCCGGTGCCGGAAAGCGAGGCCATTAAGCAATTAATCACAGAATCATCATGATAGTGCAAATCGAACAGGAAACGCTCCAAATTCGATGAGATCAATATGTCCATGGACGGCGAGTTAGTTGCATGGAAGCTTCGATTCTTATCATATATGCCGGTATTTATAAAGTCACTGAGCACGTTGTTCGCATTCGACGCACAGATGAGTTTATTTACTGGAAGGCCGCATTTTTTAGCATAATAAGCAGCTAAAATATTCCCAAAATTGCCTGTGGGTACGGATACATTGATGGAATCGCCGGCAGCGATGGCGCCGGAGCTGACGAGAGTTGCGTAAGCCGAAAAGTAGTACGCAATCTGCGGCACAATACGCCCCCAGTTTATGGAGTTGGCTGAAGAGAGGATATACCCCATGCTGTCCAAGTGTTCCACTAGCGCCGAATTATTGAATATACCTTTAACACCGCTTTGCGCATCGTCGAAGTTACCTTCAATGCCGATTACTTTGAGATTTTTGCCCTCTCTGGAAGTCATTTGTAGTCTTTGGATGCTAGAAATTCCGGAGTTCGGATAGAAGACGCATATTTTTGTTCCGGAGACAGAGCCAAAGCCCTCAAGTGCGGCCGAGCCTGTGTCACCGGAGGTCGCGGTCAGGATGAGCGCAGTTTTATCTATTCCTATTTTTTTGAGAGATGCGCTCAGCAAATGTGGCAACAACTGGAGTGCAAAGTCCTTGAACGCACAAGTTGGGCCATGAAACAGCTCAAGAATGTGAGTACTGCTGTTTAGGCTGACAATGGGTGCCGCGTGCTCAGGGAAGTTTGTATATGCAAGTTTTGTAAAGCAGCTAATCTCTTCCCGGGTGAAATCAGACAAAAAGGGGGAAGCCACATACGCAACAAGCTCGCTGTAGCTGAGGCTTCCAAGCGCAGCTATTTTACTCATTGTGAAACTGGGAAGACTAACGGGTGCGAAAAGCCCTCCGTCGCATGCTAAGCCTCCGGCTATCGCTTCAGCAGGGGCTACTTGATTTTTAATGTTTCGAGTGCTTACAAGGTTCATAGATAATCACCTGGTATTTTTATTTTGATGGAAGATATTTTTTGGGGAATTCAACCCGGATAGTTTTCTTAGGGTCAACTACTTGGCATATTCTGGTGTCAGCCACAAGCGACATGAGCATGGCGGTATCATTCAGAGTGAAGCCGTACTCATTTATTAAATATTGCGCCATATGCTCTACCGCCATATCTACAGCTGTGTCCAAGTCCACATGTGAAGCGATGGTCATTATATGAGTATCTGAAAAGAGCATTGGGTGAGGCTGGGGCTTATTCTTGATGACGTCAACCGTCACTGTTACTTTACCTGCCACCTCGAGGCCGGTAGCTCCGACTTCGCCGTCAGCCATGATAGCGTGCAAATCGCCCAAAGCAAGTAAAGCTCCGGGAACATTTACAGGCAGATGGATAGTACGCCCTTCTGTAATTTCTTTGCAATCCATGTTTCCGCCATGATAATCAGGCGTGCCGCATGCGATAATATCTGATTCTTTTGGTGCGACACCAATAACGCCTATCATTTTGTTCAATGGCAGGTGCAGGCTTTCTGAAAATATTGCTGTATCATTTTCAATGGGGACAATTTTTATGGCATAATCTCCCAAAATATGGGCTAAAGCGCCCATTCCTTTGCCGGCTATGACGACGCCTTGGGAAGCAACTTCAATTTTATCGATCTTGACAGCCAGAACATCGCCGGGCTCAGCACCTTCTATGTAAACAGGGCCTGTAGCCGGATTAACTCGCGAAAAATCCAGGCCGCCGAACTCGTCCTGCTCAGACTTAACCTGTCCTCCAAAACAGTCAGATGTTTCGAACTCGATTGTAGCACTTGCAGGAACTCGCAAAATGGGTGCATTTGCTGAGTTCATGGCGTATATGAAGCTCTCTTTGGATACTTTAAACATCAAATCACCTCGTATTATGATATTCGATAAAAAAACATGTACAAAAATGACACAAACCATTGACCATTTATACATATATATGTTATCATACTTTTAAGTAGTTCTCAATGGTATTATTACTTGCAGGAAATTTCGCTGCAGTATAGTGCGAGTTAGCAAAGTTAACTAATCACTCTAGAAGGATAAAGTTTTTATTTTATGTAACACAGTAGGTTGAGGCATAAAATCAAAGGCTGAAAGACTTTGCTGAAGTAAGAAACAAGCTTTAATATTAAGCTCACTGCTTCGCGGTAATGAGTAAGCGCACGAAAAATCAAGACAAGCATTGTACATTTAGTTATTGTTAAGGCAGTATATTAATACGTGCATAGAAAGACTGGACCAAAAAAATTATGTGAGGGGATATGAGAGATTATGGCGCTAAGTAGAGGAACTATGGGAATTATAGGCGCGAACATACGCCGCGAGAGACAACTTCGTAGTATGTCTATCGACGAACTTTCTGAAACGCTGAGGCTTTCCACAGCGTTTGTAGGGTTAATTGAGAGAGGTCAAAGAGGCGCGAAGTTAGCTAACTTAATGAAAATTGCTGACATATTCGGAATTACAGTAAATGATTTAATTTATCCTAAGAGCGGAGCTCTTCAAGTTAGAGAAGAGTGGGCAGGCGGCGATGCCTCTATTGAAACTTTAAGGCAACAGAAAAAAGACGCGATAATGAGCCTTGCTTATGACTTTACTGTTGAAGAACTGGAGTTTATTATAGGCGCGATTAAGAGCTTAAGAGTTCTTAAAAGAGCTAACAGCAAGAAAGAAAATTATGTAGATGCTGAAGATGGCGATGACGAAGATGGTCCTGTAAATTACTAATAACTTTTTTAAAAAGACGATAGTTGGACAAGCTTTATACAATAGATTAAAATGCTGAGCCGCGAATGTAGGGAACCGGAAGAATTTGGCTATAAAAGCCCGATTTTTCCGGTTCTGTTTTGTTATATAGTGAGATGAATTAAAAACAGTCAAACAAGCTTGCTTATTTGACTCTGAGTGAAGGCAAAGTCTTCACTCTCCTCGAAAAAATGGCAATGCCATTTTTTCGAGGAGCTTAGTGTATGAATTCGCTTGCAAGGTTTTGCTACGCAATCCCTTGCGGTCAGCGAATTTCCCTCAGCCAGGCAAAGCCTGGCTTGCGGATTTAATTCAGGAAACCTGCGGTTTCCCGAACCCTTCCCATGCCATGCAAATGGGTTTGTCTGTTTTTAATTCAAGCGAACGCCCTGACATCCGTATGTTT
>Ga0123355_10003666_pt1 | contig 22135 bp, 22 predicted proteins | sample TergutEmb28metaG_3_FD_89872 | JGI IMG/M metagenome (GOLD analysis project Ga0123355, IMG submission 89872) | Embiratermes neotenicus P1 segment gut microbial communities from Petit-Saut dam, French Guiana - Emb289 P1 | ecosystem: Host-associated > Arthropoda: Insects > Digestive system > Gut ... | reverse complement strand
TCTATTCCAATCATCGGAAAGTTTGTCCCACTTTTCTTTTATTTTTATAGTTCTACTGTCCATTTGAACCCTCCATACGCCCGATAATGTAAATTTTGCATACAATTCACGTAGATGATTATAGCATGACAGTGCGCAAAAGTGCACTTAAAAGAGAGAAGGGCGTTTGAATCGCGTGATTGTATCAACCCCACCATCCAAACCCCCATTTTTACTATGACTTTGATACAATGCACGAAGTGCATCAAAGTCATAGTGAAAGTGCCTTTTTAGCTAAAGCGCTTTTGGCAAAAATGACATCGCTGATTATACTCAGATTAATTCCAACACCTTAGCCAGACTCTCTTCCATTCCATCTACAACAGGCCAATATTCCAGTCCAACATAACCTGTATAACCAGTAGCGCCGATGGCTTTAAACACTTCCTTGTAATTTATTTCGCCCAAATAAGGCTCGCCACGCCCTGGGTTGCCGGCCACATGAATTTACCGCCTCTTTTAGGCCGTCTACTATGGATTGGTGCAAGGCTGCCCGTCACTGAGTCTATACATATTGAAAATTTCATGGGCATTACCTCCTCATCGTTAATTACGTGACAATATATTTATGATAATATCCATTTTCATTGATATCTACAATAGCCAATGATAAACTATAGATAATCAGGTTGAACATCAATTACTATATAGGCAACACTTCAAGACATGCCGTTGCAAGCAATCTCTTATAGCAATTTACCTTTTCGTTGTCCCGTTACGAGTCAAAAATCTCAGGCAGTAATGAGTTTTTGACGAAGGAAGGGGACTACGAAAAGTTGAATTGCTATATACGCATCGCATACCAAGATCGGGGGAAATAATGAGAACACCAATTTCATGGACGTGGGTTATCATCGCACTTATAGCCTTCTGGCCCATAGGACTAGTCCTGTTGTTTACAAAGCTATCCCAGGACAGAACCGCCACTTTCACCTGCGGCAGAAGGCTGAGAACTGTCTCCATCGTGTTGTTTATTGTTGGGGGTCTTATACTTATTGGCGCACGCTCTGCAGGTATGGGGGTGGGGGTATTGTTTATTATTGGCGGCTTTCTTGTATTACGGGCCGCAAGAAAAAACGATGCCCGAAGCAATCTTTACCGGCAGTATATTAACCTTGTTGCCAATCACGGGGTAACCTCAGTTGATGCCATTGCCAATGCAGTTGGGCTTCCCTGGGATGCAGTAATGCATGATTTACAGCTTATGATAAACCACGGATATTTCTCTGGTGCACAATTAGATGGCTTTTCCCGCTCAATTGTCTGGAATGTGGCACACCATATGGGGTCACATTCAGGGCCGCATACCGGGCCCTTTGCCACACCTTTGGAAGAGACTTTTGCCACAATGTTTGCAGGCCCAGGCACACCTCCTCCACCTGGCCCTGTGTCTAGGATAGTAAGATGCGATGGGTGCGGCGCCAACAATAAAGTTGATGGTGCTGTGGGCATGTGTGAGTATTGCGGGTCACATTTAAAGTAGCATCGTATTTAAAGTAGCATCGCAGAAGAATCCATTGCAGGCATATAGTAGAAATTTGAGAAAACTTACCATCTATCATACTTAATCAGGAGCAAATAATGGAAAAAAACATACTAAAGCGGCAGTACAGCCTATTCGTGGCAATATGCGTAGTAGTAGGCTTTATAGTAGGCACAGGGATATTCTGGCGGCCAGGCCGGGTGCTATACGAATCTGGGGGCAATATGTGGCTAGGGGTACTGGCCTGGGTAGTAGGCGGCCTGGTAATTGCGACCTGTGTATACATGTTTGCGGTAATGGCCAACCGCTACGAGAAAATCCACGGCATGGTAGACTACGCCGAAGCCATCGTGGGCAAGCGCTATGGCTACCTTGCAGGCTGGTTCTTCTGTGTTATGTACCAGACGGCGGGCTATGCCATTATCGCCTGGATATCCGCAAGCTTTACCGCCACCTTGGCAGGGCACGATAATGTTACCAATACATCCTTTGTTTTTTTTATCGCTGCTTTTTATATGGCAGTGGTGTTTGTTTTAAACTATCTTGCCCCCAAGCTGCCTATGCGGCTCAACACTTTTACCGTAATTGCCCGGCTTGTTCCCTTGGTTTTGATGGGTACTATCGGAGTGGTTGCGGGGCTGGTTGTTGGCGATGGCGCTCCTGTTGTGGCCCAGGCAACCCTTTATGGCATCAGTGAGGGGATGGCCGCGCCGTCTTTTCTTGGTGCAGTGTTTGCTACGGTTTTTGCCTACAACGGTTGGCAAGCAGCTGTGGCCTTCAATAGCGAAATCAATAATAGTAAGCGCAACCTGCCTATTGCTTTGCTGGCGGGCTTTTTTATTGTCATGGTGATTTATGTACTGTACTTCATAGGGGTGGTAACCAATGGCGACCCTTATGAGCTTATGCGCAGCAATCAGCTGGGCACAAGAAATGCCTTTGTAAATATCTTTGGCCAAGCTGCCAGCTATGTGGTACTGGTGTTTGTGATAATCTCTGGCCTTGGCATTCTTAACATGTGCTGCATGGGAATGAGCCGGGGCATGTACGCTCTGGCCCGGCGCAGGCGAGGCCCCGCCCCCGGCAGGATGGTCAAGCTTGACCCAGATACAGGTGTGCCCGTGTGCAGCATGGTTACTTGTGTAGGCCTGTCTTTTCTTTGGATGATGATAATCTACGGCAATCACAACGGCTGGTTTGGTATGCTTGATGGACGCCCTTTCCGTTTCGATTTGCCGGATTTCTATAATATGATATTTTTTGTGCTGCTGATTCCTATTTTTGTTGGGTTTATTATTAAAAACCTGGGCAATCGGGAGATTGGCCTATTTAACCGCCTTGCTGCGCCGATGCTTGCGGCAGGCGGGGCTGGGTTTATGATTTTTGCACTGGTTATTTCCAGCCCTGTACATGCCGCGGTTTATGCCGGGGTTTTTGTGGTGCTTGGGATGGTTGGGTTTTTGTTTTGGCGGGGAGTGAAGTCATGAAAAAACCCGAATTACTAGCCCCGGCCGGAGACTTCGAAAAACTACAGATGGCCATAGCCTATGGTGCAGACGCAGTATATATAGGCGGAAAGCAGTTTAGCCTGCGGGCCAATGCCAAAAACTTCGACTTGCCGGAAATGGAAAAAGCCATTGCATACGCCCATGAGAGAAACGCCAAGGTATATGTAGGCGTAAACATCTTTGCCCATAACCGGGACTTTGACGGCCTATATGAATACCTAACCGCCCTCAAGGATATAAGCGCAGATGCTGTAATAGTGGCCGACCTGGGCGTACTTGCTGTTGCCCGGCAAGTAAAGGGTTTGGAAATCCATGTAAGCACCCAAGCCAATGTAACCAACTACCAAAGCGCCCTGCTGTATAAACAGCTTGGGGCCAGCAGGGTTATTCTTGCACGGGAGCTTTCTTTTGAAGAGATACGAGAAATTAATGATAGTATGGTCAGCGAGCCTAACCAATTCACACACAAATCCATGAGCACAGATTCACATATAGCAATTCCCCCTAACCTCCTAGAAACCGAAGTCTTCGTCCACGGCGCAATGTGCGTCTCCTACTCTGGCCGCTGCCTACTAAGCAACTACATGGCACAAAGAGACAGTAACAAAGGAGACTGCGCCCAGCCCTGCCGCTGGAACTATCACCTGTTGGAAGAAAAACGTCCCGGCGAGTACATGCCAGTCTATGAAGACGAGAGAGGCACACATATTTTCAATTCCAAAGACCTATGTATGATACAGCATATCCCCCAGCTGGTAGCCGCCGGGGTCTCAAGCCTAAAAATCGAAGGCCGCATGAAAACCGCCTACTATGTAGCCATGGTAACAAAACTCTACCGCCAAGCCATAGATGACTATTTCACAGATCCAGATTTATACGAGTCAAAAAAAGACTACTACTTCCAAGAAATAAGCAAAACCAGTCACCGGGATTTCATTACTGGGTTTTACATGGGCAAGCCAGTAGATTCCCAAAACCTGACTAACACCGTGTACAACAACGCCCAAGAGTTTGTGGGGGTAGTACAAGACTATGACCCAGCAACCGGCCTAGCCTTGGTAGAGCAGCGGAATAAATTTTCTGTAGGCGATACTGTGGAGTTTATAAGGGCCAGGTGTGCGATACCTGCAAGCGCTAGGGGATGCGTGAAGGTTCATAGGGGTACTGATATTCCCGGCTTTACTCAGGTTATCTCAGAAATTTTCACCGCAGAAGGCGAACCAGTAAAGTCCGCCCCTCACCCCCAGCAGATGCTACACATTAAAACAATAAAGCCTGTTGGCAAGCATGATATATTGCGTATTATCTAAGAGTAGCTTACAGCGCTATTCCTTTTTGATACTCAAAGCATACTCAATTGGGAACTGTTAATGAAGGCTATACTCAGGTTGCATATCATTTTCGTCGCTTTCTTGCAGCTCTTGGCTAATCTCCATTGCGTTTATGCAACAAAACAATCCTATCTCCATCACTAGCCATAACCACTGTCCCAATCAAATCAGTCCGATAAACCATAATCCCTCGTTCATATAACCGCACCAGCACCTCCCCATGAGGATGCCCAAACTGGTTACCCGCCCCTGCGGTAATAACCGCCGCCATAGGCGAAACCGCATCCAAAAACGCCGCCGTAGAAGAAGTGCGGCTGCCATGATGCCCCAGCTTAAGCACATCGGCACTCAAATCCTGCCCCGATGCCATCAAAGCCCGCTCACCAGCCGCCTCCACATCCCCCGTAAATAAAAAAGACGTCTCGCCATGCACCAGACGCAGCACAATAGAAGCATCATTCAAGTTGCGATGCCCAGGCAGAGGCCCAAGCACAGTAAAATCTATAATCCCAGCTCTAAACCCCTGCCCTACCCCAGGGATAACCACCGGGATATCATTATTTTCAATAACCGCCAGCAAGTTCTCAAATGCAGTAGTAGTATGTACAACATCAGGCATAAGCACCTGCCCAACTTCTACCCGGCCAAGGACTGTCACAAGCCCCCCGATATGGTCGCGGTGTGGGTGGGTTGCAATTACATAATCCAACCTGGAAACCCCTGCAAGCCGCAAGTACTCAAGCACCACATTGCCCCGATTTGTATCGCCGCCATCAATCAAAATAGCACTATCCCGAGACCATATAAGTATACTATCCCCCTGCCCCACATCCAAAAAGGCGACAATGATTTCATTGTCGCCCGGCGTCCAATATGAAGTTTCTGTGAAAGCAAAGGTGTACACAAGGGCAAAAGCCAGCACCATAACCATGCCAAAGGCAAAAGGCCGCCCAAAGTTGCGGCGCTGTTGGCCTTCAGTCCTGCGTTTTCTAGATTGGCTACTTGCCACTGCACCTCTCCAATCTGCCAGTAAAGCAAACGGCTATATCGCTTTTGGAAAAAGAACCAACATCATGTTTATACTATCCAATAGGCTGCGTGGCTTTGCTAAGCCATGCCCGCTCACCCTCCCCAAGGCGGGGAGCAAGCAATTCATATGTCTTACGGTGATAAGCATTCAAATATTCAACTTCTCCAGGAGTCAGGAGGAACACATCAATGGCCGTTGTATCAATAGGGCAGTATGTCAGGGTCTCAAAACCCAAGAACACTCCATATTCCGTCTCGCAGCGCTTCTCCACCGCCAAGATATTCTCTGTGCGGACACCATACTGCCCATCCACATAAAAAGCAGGCTCATTGCTAAGCATCATGCCAGGCTCTAAAGCCACCTGTGACCGCTTAGAAACCCCTTGGGGCCCTTCATGGACAGCCAAGCAATAACCAATTCCATGGCCGGTTCCATGCCTAAAGTCCAGGCCGTATTCCCACAAAGCCAGCCGTGCAAGGGCATCCAGCTGCACCCCGGTTGTCCCCGCGGGAAATACCACCCGAGACAAAGCAATATGCCCCTTAAGCACTAAAGTATAATCCCGCTTCATCTCATCGGTTATGGCCCCCATAGGAATAGTGCGGGTGGTATCCGTTGTGCCGTCCAAGTACTGAGCTCCGGAATCAATCAGCAAAAAGCCTTCTTTCACCAGATTAGCCCCTACAGGCCCAGGACTATAATGGGCCTGGGCAGCATTGCCTCCCACCGCCACTATTGTAGAAAATCCATCTTCCAAGAAATCGGCCTGCTCTTCCCGCAGGCTGGTGATTTTCCGGGCCACATCTCCTTCGGTAAGGCTTGGGATATCCGTGTGTTCTTCCAGCCACTTAAGGAGCCGCACCAGTGCAACGCCTTCTTTGAGATATGCATTGCGGCTATTTTCCAGCTCAATCTGACTTTTGACGGCCTTAAGCATGACTACAATATCAACTTCCAAGTCTTTCACAACCTGCACGCCCTCTGGTACTGCCTCGGCTATAGCAACACTGGTCTTAGCTGGGTCGTACAGCAGTTTACAGCAAAGATTATCGCAGTTGACATTCAAGTCAGTCTGGCTCTTTTTATCGCAACTGGTCTTTAGCTGCCCCAAAAATCCTAGTAACTGATCATATCCATGAATAGTGAACCCCTGAGCCTCTAAATTGGGAGCAAAGGAAGCAATCTTATCATGGTCAATAAAAACATGAGCCGCATCAGTTGTAACCAAAACATACGCATATGCAACCGGGGTAAAGGAAACATCCCGGCCGCGGATATTCATGAGCCAGGCCACACTGTCCAAAGCAGTAATCAAATATGCGCTAACATCATGCTTGGCCATTTTTTCCCGCACAGCGGCAAGCTTATCCCCGGCAGATGCCCCGGCAAAACGAGCCTCATGTTCAAAAGCAGGAGCCACAGGCAGCCCGGGACGGTCAGGCCATATTGCCCCAATCAAGTCCTCCGCATACGCAAATGTAACTGCCTTGTCCTTTAAGGTAGCAGATATTTTCTCATATTCCCGTACATCCACCACACGGCCATCAAAGCCTAGCTTGCCGCCTTTACACAGTTTATCTGTCAGGAATTCAATGTACGTGGGCACACCGGGCATCTCCATTTTAAACAGGTCAATGCCAGTCCCCTCAAGCTGATTTTCCGCCTGAATAAAATACCGGCCATCTGTCCACAGCCCAGCCTCTACCTGAGTCACCACAACAAGGCCGCTGCTGCCGGTAAAGCCAGACAACCATGCCCGTGATTTCCAGTATGGAGCCATATACTCGCTGGCATGGGCATCCCCATTGTGAACCAGGTATGCATCTATACCTTTTTCTTTCATAAGTGCCCGAAGGGCTGTCAATTTTTCCATAGAAGATTTCATTATTAAGTCCCGCCTTCCATCGTATATAGCATTTTCAGTTATCTAAACCCAGCCTTCCGTTGGTCGTTACGGCTCATAGAAATCACATTTTCGCTTTGCTTTACGCTGTCAAATACCTCAACATACTCGTCATGCTCGGCCTGAAGCCGGGCGTGCTCTGCCTCTAAGGCATGAAATTTCTCCTTCAGCAGCATGTTTTCCTGCTGCATACGTCCAATTTCGCTTATATACTTTTCCTGCTCCACATCCATCCGGGCCAGCCTATCCGCCGCCTTGAAATAGTCATCCGAGATATTTAGGGCAATAAGCAAAGTACGTACCCGCTCGTCAATAGACGCGGTGGTGTTTACCTCTGTCAGTTCTGCCATCTTTTGGTCTATGTAGCGGGCAATGCGTTGCAGATGGGCTTCCTCTTCATTGGATTTTAATGTGATAACCTTGCCGCAAATTACTACCTCAACTTTTCTGGCCATTTGTACCTCCTATATTTTCTCATTTGAATGCAAGTATTTGTGTGAATGCAAGTTCCTGTAGCTTATGGGCATACTATATCAATCCTGGCTGAACATCAGCTCAAGCTTCGCCGAAAAACGGCTTAAAACCGCCGATTTGCATAAGTGCTTCGCGATTCTACTCAATGTTTTCCGTCTCAATTTCATCTGTTTTCAAGTACGATTACTATAAAATAAAAGGATGTGGGGTATGAAAAATTTATTATTAACACGCCTCAAAAGGGCAGCGCTTTCAAAATCAACGCCATTGCCGAAACTGGCAATGTTCTCACTGATACCAATGCTCTTGGCGCTGGCATCGGTTCTTTGCGCTCCCATAACCACAGCCGCCTACCAATACCAAGGCCCTGAGGCGGAGCTTATCGCCATACTAAACGAGGAAAGAAAAGCCCAAGGCATCCCACCCATAAACATAGACTGGGAACTGACCCGCTTAGCCCGCTACAAGTCCGAAGAGATGAAAAACCACCAGCTATTCCACCACGAATCCTTAATTTACGGCAACCCGGAGCAGCTACTGGATCGCTTTCAAGTGCCATACAACCAGGTGGGGGCCAATATCGCCATGGGTCACGACACGCCTCACCAAGTAATCAACGCCTGGCTCAATTCCCCGGGGCATAAGGCCAATATGGTAGCCCCAATCTTCAAAGCAGCAGGAGTCGGTGTCAGCCTGGACGATAACGGAATCCCTTACTGGACGCTAATATTAGTTGCATAAAAGAGCAGCAACCCCAGCAAAACTAGTCACGAAAAACCCCATCAAGCCCAGTAAACATGCGGGCAAAAAAGGTTTATCCAAAGTATCAAAATCAAGCTACCGCCTCATGACGCAATCACTCCAACCCAAGCATAGCACAGATATCCTCTGCGTACACCCCAACCAGGGGCATAGACGAAGCCGACTTGCCTTTCTTACGCAGCAGCGATAACAATGATGCCAAGTCCTCGTTATGCATAGCCAACTCCTTACGGTCGTCAGGCAGTAAGAAATCATTGCCCATAAACAACAGCTCATAGTCAGCCTTGCCATAGCGCCATGGGATGAAAGACCTACCAAAGCGAAGATATACTTTATCCGCCAATGTCAGCCCTTTATAGTCCATGTTTCCAGCATAATAAAGAGCCGCCCCCGACTGAATAAACTGCTCCATCAACCGCTCGAAGGCAGGGTTAATGCCATCCATTGCACACACCAAAGTGCAATTAAACCCGCTTAACCGCTCACACAATGCCGAAAAGACATGGGAGTTTTCCAAAATAAACACCTTATCCCCATAGGCAGAGACATTACCTATACGGCATATATTCTCCAATGTAAGCACATGGGCTTCTCCCAATTGATCGTAAAAAATACAAGCCTCATCATCGGCCTTGATACCACGGACAGTGACCTGACTAAGCACACCGTCAGAAAGCAGCCCAGCCTGCAAATACAATCGAATGCTTTCCTCCAATACTGAAGGCACAGGAACATCATATCTGTGTGCTAAAGCCCTAAGGAATAAAGGCCCATAAGCAGAATGGAAATCCAGGGCCCGCGGGTCACTAAGATACTTGGTAGCAAAATCCGAAAGCCTGACAAGCTGTCCCTGAGGCAAGACGTTAATCGCTTCACAAACCGCTGAAACCATCGAAAGAACCCTCTCCGGCTCATGAGGAAACTGATCTGCCCACTGGCGGTATGTGCGGCGCATATGTGCCAGCAGTTCCCTAAGCCACGGCGCAGCGGGCGTATCTTCATACCGAGTCAGCAAATTGTCCTTGATGGCACGTGTAAAGGCATCCTTGTATCTATGGGACTCTGCCAATGGTTCAGCACTGCTATGGGCTGATATAGGCCTGCCAAAATATGCCGCCAGCACAGTACTAAGTCCCTCTTCGTACGCGAAGACCTTTTGTATCTGCCGCTCAAACTCTGCAAGGCCGATACGAATCAGAGCTTGGTCGTAGTAATCACGCTTAAAGAAAACAGACAGGGCCCTTTCTTCTTCAAAAGAGGGCCGAGGCAATCGCACAGCACTAAAACAACGGCCATAGCGGTTATACAAATCCATCATACCACTCATAAGCCGCTCAAAGCCACTGTCATTTTTCAAATATTGAAGTATTTCTTCCAGAACTGACGGAACATTCTCATGTGAGGTGGTCATATAATCTTCCTCTTAAACTTAGAAGCCAAAGTACAGCTTCATACACTTTTGAATGGGAAATTTACAGCGGCAGGAAACACATAAAAACAACCCATATTTCAAAATGTTTCCTTCATTGTAGAGTGTACCCGTTTTGATATAAAAATGTCAATTGACATAGCAAAAAAACTTTGCTATATTTCTTTCCGCGTCACCACGCTGCATACACGCTAATGTAGCTCAGATGATAGAGCAGCTGATTCGTAATCAGCAGGCCGGGGGTTTGAGTCCCCCCATTAGCTCTTAGCCTGACATCTGCTACATGCGGGTGCACAGGCAACAATCGCCATTGGGCTGTCGCCAAGCGGTAAGGCACAGGACTTTGACTCCTGCACTCGAAGGTTCGAATCCTTCCAGCTCAGCTTCAAAAACGTGATAGAATCAAGGTTTCTGGTGAACCTTGATTCTATTTTTTTGTCTTAAAACTGAAATGTCCACGCTTTTGTCTATGCTATTCATTATTGAACGGCCTTTTGGAGCTTGTTATTGAGCGTGTCGGCGATGTTTCGTTTTGATTCCATATCCAAGTGGGCGTACAAGTTCATTGTTATGCCAATGTCACCATGCCCCAGCCAGACGGATATCTCTTTCATGTTAAAGCCAAGATATAATAGGTAGCTCGCTGTTGAGTGTCTGAGGTCGTGTAGACGGATTACTGGGAGATTATTTTTAACCAAAATATCTTTGAAGTGCTTTGTAACGTAGTTGGGTAGAATAAGCTGCCCGTTCTCCTTGGTAAATACGTAACCCTCGTCAACATAATCATTTGGTTGCAGTGACCTGTAATAGTCTTGCTTGGCCCTGTGACGTTGTAACATGTCGATGATTATGTCTGGCATTGGTAGTGTGCGGTAACTACTGTCATTTTTGGTGGAATCCTTTTTGTGGATGGTCTTGCCGACTTTAACAACGGTGTGCTTGATGTCGAAAGTCTTGTTGTCAAAATCAATTGCACTCCATTTCAAACCCAGAACCTCTGACCTTCGGAGGCCATAGAAAACGGCCAGTAAAATAACACCTTCTAAAACATCACCTTTGACTACCTCCAGAAGCTCGTCTATCTGCTTTTCGTTGTAGTATTTAGCCCCTGTGTACTTAATCTTCTTGGGCATATCAATACCCTTTACTGGATTAAATACTACTAACTTCTGTTTGATAGCGGAGTTAAAACATTTCGACAGGTTCCACAGGTGCTTCCTAACGGTGTTGGGTGATACTGACTTGAGTTTGAAATTTACATACTGTTGGATATGGAGGGGCGTAACTTCTGTTAGTTTTAACTTCTTTGGCTCGAAGAACGGGATTATTTGGTTGCAAATAATCATCTTGTACGTGTCATAGGTCACGGCCTCAATGGATGGTTTTAACAGCTCTAGCCATAGCAGTATAAATACCGTGAATAGAGTGTCTCTACCGACACTAACCTTTTTCCCACCAGCCCTCTCATACTCTGCCAAGACCTCCTTGCGTCGCTCCTCGGCTCGCCGCTTGTTGTTGCCCTTAACTGGTATATCCGTTGTCACCCATTTCTGGTGTTTCTTCCCCGTATTTTCATCACGGTAACGAAGCAGGATATAGTAGTTGGGCCTATTATTTTTCTCATGCACTGTTGCAGTCATAGGTTTTCACCCTTTCTATAAAACAAAGGAGAAAGCCCTACCTGCACTATAATTGACCAACGGTATTATAGCATAGGCGGGCTTCCTGTGTCTTATTACGGAGTGTTAAAATATCGCTGTATAATATATATTTTGGGGACTTTGAAAGCTCTCCCTATCTGTATGGGCTGACCAAACTTCCCATTTTTAATCTCTTTGTATATGGTCTGTCGTGATACGTTAAATATAGATGATAGGTCATCTACACTTAATAAATCTTTGTATTTTGTTGCAATATCTGATTTCATTACATAGTCATTGCTTGTAGGAGTGGACATAAGACGTTTCCTTTCCTTACTGGTTACTGCGAAGTTTCCATAATCTTAGTTCCAGAATAAAAATTCTGGTGCAGTTAGTGTTTCCTGGTAGTCTCTATCAACTCCGACTCGGCGCGTGGGGATTATCGACATATCATGGCAACGAAAGCAGCAATGGGCATTTCTTACAGGGTGCATGTTGTAACCATATGAATTGTAATCGTCGCCACAAAGGCTACACTTTCCTATCAATTCAAGATTGGATGTATCGAAAAAATTTGTACTGTCTGGTATGCGCTCGATAAGCTCCTCAAGCTCGTATCCACGAAGTTTTGCATTGAGAGCCAGCACATAAATTAAGTCAACATTACATTTGGGACATGACAATGCTCGGTCGCTTCGAGGATTACCACAAACACATTTTTTCTGATATGTGTACCCTCTTTGGGTAACGTCACTTGTAGACATAGAAACTCTCCTTTACAACCCTTTTGGTAGGTTATGCGTATTTTTTATATTAAGGGCCTTTTGAATATCATCTGTTGTATATCCACCACATTTCCAAAAGTTAATTGCTTCTGGGGTTAAGTCACACAACAAAATTGGTAGAACTGCTCGCGGTAGCTTTGCATACATATCACCAATAACTCCAAGTTGGTATAATTTATCAAGGGCTATACTTGCCCTTTTCCAACCAATACCAAACTTCTCACAAATCATGTTACACGAAACTTTATCGCGACCTAATGCCCATAGAGCTATTTCCGCATGTAGTTTGTTGTCTACATCAGATTTGGCCTGTGTTGGGGTAACTGTCGTGTTGCTGGGAACTGCGGAGTAGATTTGTTGTAAATCATCTTCTTTTATAACAAATCTATATTTTTCAGCCAAAATTGCATTAAGGTTCGCTTCTGGTGACTGATTTTCACGTTTGCGAGTTGTTTCATTAATAAGGGAGGTAATTTCGTCTGGTAATATGTTAGCACCTTGTATACGTTGTAAGGTGCCATCCTGGGATGACTGGAATAACATATCTCCATTACCCAGTAGCTTTTCAGCCCCGCTTTCACCAAACATCGTAACTGAATGGATATATTTCGGAACGCGGAAACCTATTTTAGTTGGTAAGTCCCCCATATCAATTTTCATGTTTTGTTTCGTTGGGTTATGAACCGCCAGCAGTAAGTGTATTCGTGCGTGTCGCGCACGGCGTAGAATATCAGATACAGTATCTCTTACAAGTTTCAATTTCCCAGTGTCGTTTGAGCCTGAAATGAATGCAAGAAATTCATCAACAACACATACAATTGCAGGTAAACGGGTAAACATCTTACTTTGTTTCATTTTAATTCGTCGTTCCATCTCTTCCTTTAGTACCAACATTACTTTTAGAAAAGTATCAAAATCATCAATAATTGGATGCGCCAAGTGGGGAACATTTGCGAACCGCAACAGGTCGTCTGTCTTGTCGCATATTATAAGATTTATTTTTTGGGGCGAGTATCCACACACAAGTCCCGCTAGTAAGCTCTGTAGGCATACTGTCTTCCCTGAACCTGTCGTACCGCAGACCATAGCATGTGGGTAGAGAGCTAAATCAGCTATTATCGGTTTTCCAGAGGGGTCAAACCCTAGAGGATGAACTATCTTCATTGTTTTTCGTGCAAGGCCGTACTCAGGGCTTGCTAAAATTCGGAGTAAGTTGTTATTGGTGTTCATAAATTTTGATGCAATAATAAAGATGTTAAGTCCTTCTTGCATCACTTGGAACAGTGGTAGTTTCAATGCTATTTTTACATCTCTCTCATACTTGCGAACATTTTCTACTCGTGTTCCTTGTAGGAGTTTAACTTTGAACTTTACGCGGTCATTAAGGATTTCGACATCCTTACTTTTGATATCAATGCTTACATGAAAGCCGTCGTAGCGTTTGATAATTTTTCCAATTAGTTCATCCGCCATATCTTCCATGTCGTAATAAATATTCTGCATTTTACATCTCCTTACTGTAGTAGTGTGCTTCTACTCCTTCTTCTGTTTGGCGCAATATATATCTCAGTTTGCTTCAAAACCCGTAAACACAGGTGTTTAGTCTAAAGAGAAGAAGTAGAAGAAGAAAAATGTGGAGCAAATAAACTATGAATTGTGGTGAGAGTACGTACCGTTATAAGCGATACGTAATTTCGGTTTTGGTGGTACACTTACATATCAAGCACCTACACGTATGTTGGTGCTAAGTATCTAACTTGCTGTATCAAACTTACTCGTATAATGCCCACTTTAAGATGATGCCTGCGGCGGCGAGTAGTGGGCTACTCGTATTAGTACCAAATCTTCATAAGTTTCTAACCAACATGCGGGCTAACGATTGTTGCCCATCCTCCTTTCAGGCTATTGTCAACTTTCAATTTCGAGGTATAATTGTGTGGCCATGCATAGATTATAGATAATTTATTATTTATAATCTATCGACATGATAACATTTGCTTGACGATGCTGTCAATAGGTAATAGAATATAATATATCTATATTCTATTGACCCGCATGGAGGATTGTATATGACTAAATCAAAAGTTAGATTCAACGGCAACGGGTACGATTATTTTGAGAAAGCCCTTATTTCATTTAGAGCAGACAGGACGTACAATCTTCTATTTAATTATGTAGACATAGATTTGTCGCTACTGCCTGGTATGTTAGAGCAGTATGTTTCCAAAAGAATGGACATCTCTACTTTTGAATTAAAAGACTATGAGTATAAAGATGGCGATTGTAAAGAAATTAGAGAACTGCTCGCATCTGCTCACCTATATTACAAGCATGAGTTTATGGACGTTTTTGTTAATGCCATAGGTGAATACCTTAATGACTTGAGGATTTATACAAGTTATATGGAAGATTCACTTGACCATGAGTACGATGAGAGCTTGTATAATCAAAGATTCAAAGCTCTAACCGCTCCATTTTCGGCGGTAGAGGATAAATGCCTAGAAGATTTTTATAAAAAGTACCTATATCGGGTTGGCGATGTAATAAAAGTTGGCCCAATTGACCAGCCCGCACAAGGATTCAAAAGTGAACTCCAAACACAGGAAAAAATAAAACGGATGTTGTATTGGGTATTGGATATTTCCGCACCACATATTAGCGACCTGACGATACCCCAACGTGCATGTCTTTATGGAAATATGTATGAGAGTAGCGGTAGTAGCGGAATGGCTGTAACAAAGTACCTCTCTCTCAATTCCATTCCATTTTTATATCGGGGCAACCACGACCATAGTAGTGATGTTGAACTGGTACAGGAGACTAATAATATTTTTGACCCACTTCGCGCCAGCAGCTTCCATTCTGATTATGATAGCAACCATCCTAATGATTTAGATGCACTCAACCGTGCCATCGAATATGTAAAAACCAACCCACCTGGGGCAGTTTACGAAGATTACAGCGTTAGCAACCTGCACCAATTGCTATATTTAGAAGTCCTAAAGATGATGCAAGCCAGCACCAACATCAGAAGATGTAAACATTGCGGAAAGTATTTTGTCGCTGAAAACCGAAAAATAATGTACTGCAACAACATCACCAGGGGAGAAACGGAGCCTTGTTTTATAATTGGGCCAGCCCACTCATATAAGAAAAAAGTGGATAAGAGCGAGGAACTAAAATCATATAACCGTGCTTACAAGACACGCCATGCCCGAATCAGGAAAGGTAGAATTACCGAAGCAGAGTTTACGACATGGTGCGTCGAGGCTAAAGAGATGCTCAGGAAGACAGAGGCTAAAGAGATAGATACACCTACTTTTGAAGCATGGTTAAAATTGTAATTACCCAACCGCGTCTGCGGTCTTTGTAGTGTGTGTTGTACCAGAAATACCACATATACCAGGAATACCAGCTAGTTTAGAGACAATAAAACAACAAGCTGGGGTGCGCCGTAAGCGCATCCCTGCTTGTCTGTTATATAAATTAGGTTGTAAGTTGGTGCTTGTGCTTGTATGAATCTGTTGTCTAGCAATAAAAGGTATATATAGTATGAATAATAACAAACAACATCAGGAGGATAGGTGATAAACAGTCATGTAAGAATCATCTATCTATAACAACAGTCCCGTATGACAATACAAAAAGTGACATATAAATCACATCATAAAATCATCCACAAAATGCGCATTCATATTTCCATTATATAACAACACAATCATATTCAATGATGACGATATGTACGATTGGTCTAATCGTTAATCCATCCATCAGATTGCATCAACAACACCATATGCGAGTAACACCACACGAGTTGATGATTTGATTGGAAATGTCGAATATGACGGGTGCTATATCACACGAACAACGGGAGGACATGATGATGATTTTTACGATAACCTAACGAATGGAGAATCTGTAATGATGCATACATCACAAGGATTTCACACCTTCAACATGTTCCAACGGTTGAATGGTAAAGACGCAACTCAATTGTTCCAAGATTTTTGCAAGTATCGAGATGATACCAAAAAAATTAATATGTATATCCCAAAGAACGAAAAAGAACGAATGGACAATGCTGTAAAAATGAGGGCCGCAGGTGTTCCTGTCCCTCGTGGGCCACAAGTATGGCGTATTGATTATGTTGATGATTACGTGGGACTAAGCTGGATACTCCGATTTAACAACAACTCCAGAGATTATAAGGAATATATCGTTGAAGCAATAATCAACCCTAAAATCCTGGCTGGCGTTCGTGACTATGTGGCGGCAGCCAATGAACATTATGTACACCTTGCGGAGGAACGCTTCAATGAAGAAGCCCGCAAGATATCTGAGAAATTGGGGAAGTTCTCATGGTATAAACTGAAACGTGTTGATTACTGTATCAATTTTGACCTTATGGAAATGGCTATCGGATGTGCCCCTGAACAAATGATGCAACTGATAAAACATGGTGATATACCGCCATACTTCGTGGAGTGGTTAAAATATGATTTTATATCCCGCCGCAAGAGAAGTGGTAAATACAGTCACTATCTATATTCTGGGTCAACCAATATGAACTGTTATTACAAGCACGCACAGTTGAAAGATAGATACGATGATTGTCCAAATATAAATGATGCTCTATACGTAATCCGCTTTGAAATACAATGTAAATATCCCAAAATACGCTCTCTTTCGTGTTGTCGGTATGATGATACAGACCCCAGTTCATATGATATTACCCGTAAACTCCTATCCGACCAAACATCTGCTGATATGATAGAAAAATATTTCAGGCGCATTGTTGGACGAGGTGATTACTACACCTTAAAAGATGCAAAGGAAATTGTTGAATCACAAGATTTCCAACCGAGCAAAGAGCAACGGCTGATTGACACGTTGGAACTAATTAACCAATATCGCGGTGTTGCTAAGTTCAGACAGAGACTACAAAACCGTGGTGCTACTGCTGATTTCAATCGCTCCATAAAAGAGTTAGGGGAACTGGGCATAAACCCTGTAACAATCCCTAAGAGCTTCGGTGTCAGGCGGATACCTAACTTGCTGGACACCTACTACAAGATGAGAGAGGCGGGAACCATCTCATCCGAACCAGTAGTAGACCCATTTGATTCAATTGATGAACCATTTGAAAAAATAGCCCATAATGCAGACAGTGACGGCCTATACGAGTATGAGCAAGATACTGATACTGCAATTTGACAATCCTGTATGCCAGGGGATTCACTATTCCGTTGGGAATCCCCTTGAAGCCAACTTATATAGAGAGTTAATAACTGAGATGAATCAAATTTCATCTCTTTTGGGGAATCAAATAAGAGTGAAAATCCACAGCAGTATGATTTATCTATCATAAAACGAAGGACGATACTCCCTATATTACTTGTAGGAATCTCGTCCTTGGTTGATATAAATAGATTTACGACTATTGTTTACAATGGTGCTATAAAAAAGTAGCTATCACTTTTGCTGCATTAAGACCAATATCAATAATCTCCTTCTTGCTGAAAGAGTCATCCGCTTGCAATTGTAGAGGCTCATCAAATCGCAACGACTCATGGCCTGTAAAAGCATCCTGACTATTCCTATTCCAAACACGACCATTCTCGGAATTTTCCCCGATTTCGAGATATCCATCGTTGACGACAATGCCGTGATTCTTGCCGATTTTCACCTTAGCCACAACTCTCGCCTCCTCACTTCTTCCTGCCATGCACATTTACAACACCATTGTTAGTACCTATTTCAGCATCCCCATAGACGTTGACAACTTGCTGTGAGGATACTTTCGGAAGATTCACTGACCCTTGGCGCACGTGAATAATATTAACTGGCGCGGGACGTGAAACCTGTGTGCTTAGTGTTTGTGTAATTCTAACTCGTGTGTTTCCAGTTTGAACAATTGTTGTGGAATACATGTAATCATCCCTTTCCAAAATAAGATTCATAGCAAAGATTTATAAGTGTGAAGCTTATCCACCATTTAGACTATAGCATGAGAACGATTAGCGAGTCAAGAATTTTGCACCATTAGAGAAACGTATATCCCTTTCTTTCACAGGTATATTATGGAATGTAGCAGATAAAACCCTAATTTGTTTGTTGCAAAACAACCACAAAAACCCAAGAAGAAAAGGAGAGAACAGCAATGCCAGCAGCAGTAGAAACCATGTTTTATGTAAGAGAAACACCATGGCACGGTCTAGGTATCAGGGTGGAGGAAGCATTAACTTCCGCAGATGCACTGGTAGCCGCAGGATTAGACTGGCAGGTAAACCAGACCCCCATCTACACATCAGACGGGCGCACCATCCCCAACTACAAAGCCAACGTCCGAGACAGCGACAGCAGAGTATTAGGGGTAGTAACTGACCGTTACAAAGTCGTACAAAACAGTACGGCATTTGAGTTTACGGATGCCCTGTTAGGAGAAGGTGTTACGTTCGCGACAGCAGGCGCACTACAGGATGGTCGCAGGGTATGGGTGTTAGCCAAACTCCCAGAGAAGTACATTATCGGCGGTGAAGCTATTGAACCATTCCTGGTGTTCAGCAACTCCCATGATGGGTCAGCCGCTATCAAAGTTTCTATGACCCCCATCAGGGTTGTATGTCAAAACACCCTAAATCTGGCACTATCTAACGCCCGCCGTACATGGTCGGCTAAACACACGGGTAGTATACAAACCCGTATGCATGAAGCTAGGGAAACACTGGGGCTTGCCCATCTTTACATGGAGAATCTGGGTAAAGAAATTGACCGCCTGGGCCGTATTAAACTATCAGATTCTAAAGTAATGGAGTTCATTAACGAGTTAATCCCATTATCGGATGATGCTACAGCCATCCAAAGAAAGAACGTGGAGCAACAACGGGACGATATTAAGATTCGTTACTTCGAGGCTCCCGACCTTAAAGTCCTAAGTAAGAACGGTTTTAGATTCGTTAATGCCGTGTCGGACTTTGCTACCCACGCTAAACCACTGCGGGAAACAGCCGCCTACAAAGATAACCTATTTATGAAGGTACTAGACGGCCACCCCATCATCGACAAAGCCTATGCAATGGTTAAAGCCGCATAATACAGGGAGGTTACTATGTTTGAGGTTCTAACATCAACTGAAAACCTACCCTATGAGGAATGGTTGGAGTATCGCCGTCTTGGTATCGGCGGGTCTGACGCATCGGTAGTCTGTGGCATAAACCAATATAAATCCCCTGTAGAGTTGTATATGGACAAAATCGGCATGTCATTTAATGACGAAGCTGGAGAAGCCGCCTACTGGGGAACCCGTCTGGAATCATTGGTTAGAGATGAATTTACCCTACGTACAGGCATTGAAGTAACCCCAGTTAATCAAATCCTACAAAGTGAAGCCTTCCCCTACATGCTCGCAAACCTGGATGGAATGGTAGAGCATCCAGAGTACGGCCCGTGTATCTTTGAGGCCAAAACTACAGGGGCTTATCTAAGCGGCAAATGGGATGGTGATTCTATACCAGACGAGTACCTACTCCAAGTCCAGCATTATATGGCGGTCACAGGTTACAGAGGTGCATATGTAGCGGTTTTAATCGGTGGCAACACGTTCAAATGGAAGTTCATAGAACGTGACGAAGAAATAATATCATTCTTAATACAACTAGAAGGTGACTTTTGGGGGCATGTCCAATCGGGCGTGCCTCCATCTTTGGATGGCAGTAATGCATCAGCTGATTTCCTCAGTAAAAAGTTCCCCGACAGCGTACCCCTATCAACAATCGAATTACCCAAAACCGCCTATGCTCTACTCATCCAATATGATGATGCCAACACCATAATAGAGCAACACACCGAACAAAAACAGGAAGCCGAAAACCTATTAAAACAGATGCTTGGGGAGCATGAGGCTGGTTCCATAGGAGATAGGGTTATCACATGGAAGACCTTTACCCAAGAGCGGGTAGATACTAAAACCCTCAAAGCGGAACACCCGACACTCTGTAAAAAATACACCAATAAAATTACAGGCCGCCGTTTCTCCATCAAACAGGCGAAGCAGACAGGAGTTGCATAATGAGTACATCTAACCTGAAAACCCGCCTGAGTGATAAGGTGCAGAAATCACAATCTCAGAATAAGCACACAGGAAGGAAGATTACTAACATGCCAGAAACAACACTTGCAGTAGTACCCCCAGGGTATATTGCACTCCCAGACAACGCCCTGGGTATAATCGGTGAGAACCTTAAAAACAGGCCATTGTCCCGTCAGTCCATTGATACAGTCAAAGCCCCTGGAGGTGGAGCCGTTGCGTTCACCGTCCCTGGGCTGGCTGGAGATGAAATCCATAAGGAGTTGACGGGGGTAATATTAGATTACTCTACACCACGGGCATACTGGGAAACAGCCGACCCAATAGAAGGTACACCACCAACATGTTACAGCCTGGACAGTATAATCTCCCATGAAGGTAAACCCTGCTCAAAGTGCATGTTCAATGAATTTGGTTCTAAAGAGGGTGATTCAAACGCTAAAGCCTGTAAGGAGTCGGTTGAACTATACCTACTGCGCCCAGACAATATCATGCCGATTATAGTCCGTGTTCCTGTATCCAGTAAGGGCATCTTCCAAAAATACATGACCCGTCTGGTAAGCAACATGATACCCATAAGTGGTGTTGTCACAAAGATAACCCTAGAGAAAGCCACCAGCAGGTCAGGACAAGCATATGCACAGTTCAACTTTGAAGCCGTCAACATCCTCACTCAAGATGAAGCCACAGGGTTAAAGGCGTTCAGTCTTAAAATCATGGAGGTTTTAACCGCCAACGATATTCCACCCGAAGCAAACGGCGTTCAACAATTGGACGAAGCCGTATAACCACCAGTATCTTGCATATTTATATTGTAGGCCCGTTATCCCTGCTCCAAAGCAGGGGTATCGGGTTTGTTATTTCATTAAAGAAAGGATTACAAAATGAATAGTTACGAAGAACGGAAACAAACATGTGTTGACGTAAATACGTTACAGCTTACGCACATTGGCAGGGATAGTTGGGACCGCCCAGTCTACGAATGTAATGGGAAGCTCTATGTTGATGTAGACCCACGTAAGCATCTACCCCCGAATATTTGTACAAAGTCAAACAACGAATATGACGGCGAACCCGACTGTCCTATCAGCGAAGGTATCGAAATCATTTTTATACCGTCACGCGATACATGGTAGGAGGCTATTGAGGGTGCATAATACGTTGAAATTCGCCGTACCGTAAGGGCTGCGGGGTCAATACCCCGTAGCCCCATTTCTGATTATATTAACTGGACTAACCAGGGAATCGGGGGATAAGGGGTAAAAGGAGAAAAAATGGAGAAAGAAAAATTTCTATGTTCCTATGAAACTGTTAGCAAGATTAAGGATTTGTTCACCACCGCCGAGGATTTATTAAACCAGATACCGCACGAAATACAACAAACCATACTCAACTACCACAACAACCATGCCACCGTACAGCATTGCATACGTTGGGGGCTACAGGCCGCCAGCGATATCCGCAAGGACTGGCATACTGTTGTTGCCAACATCCCTTGCGAGTAAAATTTCGGAAGGTGATTCAAATTGAGTTATATCGACAAGTGCATGTGTTATATCCATTCACTAAAAAAGGATGGGCAAGGTAACTTAGCTGAGGCTACCATAATTGAGAAGCTGGGGGATAATCAATACCTGGCTGATTATAACGGCGTTAAATGCACGG
>Ga0123355_10003665_pt1 | contig 22140 bp, 18 predicted proteins | sample TergutEmb28metaG_3_FD_89872 | JGI IMG/M metagenome (GOLD analysis project Ga0123355, IMG submission 89872) | Embiratermes neotenicus P1 segment gut microbial communities from Petit-Saut dam, French Guiana - Emb289 P1 | ecosystem: Host-associated > Arthropoda: Insects > Digestive system > Gut ... | reverse complement strand
GCTGACGTCGTGGAGGATGAGAGAGAGGATGATAACGCGCCGGGACCTATTCGTAGCCCTGATCACGTCGGTGATGACAGCCGCTGCCTTTGCACTTGTCGATCAGGCGCCCGTCATGCACTCCGCTGTATTTGATTGGAAGACGATACCCGACAAGCCAACGAAAGTCGGCTCGGTGCGCTCCTTCTTCAAAACGCGCACGGCCACACTCGAGGAGCTGGAGGTTCACGTCACAACCCTTGATGCCGGAAAGATGTCTCATCCACCCCATCGCCATCCGAACGAAGAGATGATCATTCTGGATCAGGGCACGGTAGAGACTCTCAGCAATGGCGAGTGGAAACGGGTAGGCCCTGGCTCGGTCATCTTCAACGGCTCGAACGAACTTCACGGTTTACGCAATGTCGGCACCGGACCGGCAGTCTACCACGTGGTCAATTGGCGGTCATCGACAACGCCGCCGCAGACAGCGGCGGCACCCCAATAGGTGGAAGGCAATCCATCCGGAACTTGGCGGAGAGGTGAGTTAACGGTGCGAAATCAGCCGGTCGACCGGCGCTGCTTCTTGAAGAACATGGGAACCGCGGGAATGCTGCCGGTTCTGCCGGACTTGGCTCTGGGTTTGCGCCCGCCGGGCGGCCTTGTGCACGAGCAGGTGGCCCCGGCGCGCTTCGACGAAACCAAGCCCAAGGACCACATAAAATTTGCGGTCATCGGTCTCAACCACTACCACATCATGGGAATGACGGCGGCGGTCATCCGCGGCGGCGGCGAGTTAGTCTCCTTCTATACGGACCTGCCCAAGGCCATCGCCGACTTTCAAAAGAGCTATCCCCATGCGAGGCTGGCCAGGAGCGAAGATGAAATCCTGTCAGACCCGTCGATCCAGCTGATCTGCGGCGCTCCCATTCCCAACCTGCGCGCCCCCCTGGGCATCCGCGCCATGCAGCACGGCAAGGACTTCCTTAGCGACAAGCCGGCGGTCACGACGCTCGAACAACTGGGCGAAGTACGCAGGGTTTCCGCAGCGACGGGCAAGATGTTCGCCATCATGTACTCCGAACGCCTGGAAGTGAAGGCCGCGGTCGAGGCCGGCTACCTGATCCACGACGGAGCAATCGGCAAGGTGGTACAGACGATCAACATCGCTCCGCACAAGGTGAATGACATCACCCGGCCCGACTGGTTTTGGGACCCCGAGAAATACGGCGGCATCCTGTGCGATATCGGGTCGCACCAGGCCGATCAATTTGTGTACTACACCAATTCGACCACGGCGGCAGTGACCGCATCGCAGATTGCCAATGTAAACCATCCCGATCATCCGAAGTTCCAGGACTTCGGAGACATGATGATGCACGGCAATGGCGGCGCCGGCTATGTTCGCGTGGACTGGTTTACACCCAACGGTCTGAGCACCTGGGGCGATGGCCGGCTGTTCATTTTGGGAACCGACGGCTATATCGAGCTGCGCAAGTACACCGACATCGGCGGTAAGCCGGGAGGCAACCATCTCTTCATGGTCGACCAGAAGCAGGTGCGGTATATCGATTGCAATCAGGTGGTGCTTCCCTTTGGGCCGCAGTTTGTTTCCGACATCGTAAACCGCACGCGCACGGCACAGAATCAGGAACAGGCGCTGCTTGCGGCCGAGCTGGTGCTCACGGCGCAGAAGAATGCAAAAGTCCTGAAGTTTACCGCATGAGGCGGAATCCCAGACCCTGGACGTTTGAAACCACTCGTTCTCGATGGAGTCGGAAGAGATGAGCAGAAAAGACCAAAGCACCGGAACCTCGCGCAGAGCATTTCTCAGAACGGCTGGCGCGGTGGCGGCCGCAGCCGGATTTCCCGCGATTGTGCCCGCCAGCGTGTTTGGCAAGAATTCTCCGAGCAATCGGATCAATGTTGGCGCAATCGGCGTTGGCCGCATCTCGCGCGTGCACGATCTGCCGGGAATATGGCAGTTCGACACTGCCCGGATCGCAGCGGTCTGCGATCTGGACGCAAACCGCGTGGAAGAAGCCAAGAAGCTGGTGAATGGCTACTACACCAAGAAAACCGGCGCGAACTACAACGGTGTAACCGGATACCACAACTACCATGATCTGCTGGCCAATCCAGACATCGATGCCGTGGTAATCAGCACGCCGGACCATCAACATGCGATCGTTGCCGTCGACGCGGTGCACGCGGGAAAAGACGTGTATCTACAAAAGCCGGCTTCTCTAACCATAAAAGAGGGGCGCGCCATGAGCAATGCGGTCATGGCATCCGGCCGCATCCTGCAGATTGGCTCGCAGCAGCGCTCATGGAAGCAGTTTCACCGCGCCTGCGAACTGGTGCGCAATGGCCGCATCGGCGAGATCAAGCATGTTGAGATCGGTCTGCCGGGCGACCCGAGCGGGCCGGATGCCGGGCCCATGCAGGTTCCCGACGGCTTCAATTACGACGCATGGCTGGGGTCGACGCCCGAGGTGTATTACACCGAGATCCGGGTACACCCGCAAAAAGATTTCAGTCGTCCCGGCTGGTTGCGCTGCGAGCAGTTTGGCGCGGGCATGATTACCGGCTGGGGCGCGCACCACGTCGATACAGCCCATTGGGGCATGAACACCGAATACACGGGACCCGTCGAAATCTGGGGAACGGCCGAATTTCCAACCCACGGATTGTGGGATGTCCATGGCAAGTTCCTGACGCACGCGGTCTATGCCAACGGCGTCACCATGGATATCAGCGGAGATTTCCCCAATGGCATCAAGTTCTATGGGAGCGAAGGATGGATCTTCGTCACCAGGGAATCCGAGGTGACGCCGAGCGATCCCGCAAAACCCGCGGGAACGAAAATGGAACCGCTGATGGCAAGCGACCCGAAGATTCTCGACAGCGTGATTGGACCGAACGAGGTCCACCTCTATGAAAGCAGCGATCAACACGGCAACTGGCTGGAATGCATCAAGAGCAGAATGGTTCCCATCGCGACCGCGGAGCTGGGCCACCGGGCATGCTCGACCTGCCTGATTCACCATATCGCCATGAAGACCCGGAGAAGGCTGTACTGGGACCCGATTAAAGAACGCTTCAAAAACGATGATGAGGCGAACAGCATGCTGTCGCGTCCTCAGCGAGCGCCTTTTACCATGGACGTGTAACTCCGATCGCGCGAACGCCTGCATCGAACCCAAGATTCCAGGACACACAATCGCCCATGCGCCGACGAGCCCGCGACAGAAGCGGCGACGCCACAGTTGTCGTGGTTGAGCAGCAATCAACTCCCTCCAAGCTCTTAACCGGATTTCGTCGTCAGCTTGATGATCCTGAGATGCCTCGATGCCTCGCGTGCATGCTTGACAGTAATGCATATTCGCATTACCATCCGCTGAGGAGGAAAAACGATCATGACCACACTCACCGTCACCGAGCGGGGACAAGTCACGTTTCGCAAGGAAGTGCTGCAGCATCTCGGCATCCAGCCTGGGGAGAAGATCGAACTGGATCTGCTGCCTGGTGGACGTGCCGCGTTGAAGGCTGCTCGGTCCGCGGGTTCGTTTCGAGCCTTGGCAGGGTGCCTGAAAGGCAAGACAAACGGTCGCGTGCTGACCGTCGAGCAAATCAACGAGGTCATCCGCGACGCTGCCGCCCGGTCAGGGGCTGGCGAGTGAAGATCATTGCTGACACCAATGTCCTTCTTCGCGCCATCGTCGGGGACGACCCGACGCAAGCGCGCTTGGCGATCAAAACGTTAGAACAGGCCGAGACCGTAGCCGTAAGCGTGCATGCGCTCTGCGAACTCACGTGGGTGCTTCAGCGGAGTTATGACGTGGCTCGTTCGGATATCGCGGCGACCATCCGGCAACTGCTCGACACGCGGAACGTTGCGGTGAACCGGCCGGCTGTTGAGGCTGGTCTAACGGTGCTCGATGCAGGCGGCGACTTCGCCGATGGTGTGATTGCCTACGAGGGCCAATGGCTTGGGTGCGACACCTTTGTGTCCTTCGACCAGAAAGCCGTGAACCTGTTCCGGGCCCAAGGTCAAGTCGCCCGACTGCTCGGGCCGACGCCAATTTCCCGAGCGACCCCCAAACGACGGACACCGTAACACCCGGTCGACGAGTGCGCTTGGCGGGATGGCGCCAACTGAGACCTCGCCTCCCCACCAGCGTCAGGGCGACTCGATGCATTGCGAGTGCCCAGCCAGCGCTCACCGATGCTGACATGCGGAAGATCCGGGAGGCCGCAGGGCGAAATGCGACCACCGGAGATGTACGGCTCAATAGCCAAGGCGTTGGCTCTCGGGGCTCTCGCGGCGGTCGAGTTCTTGGAAGGAACGAGTCGGCCTCTCAAACGAAACCGACGACGGCTGAAGGGAATCTATCCGGGCTGTTGATTAAAACAGTCGTTCCCCCAACTTGTGCGCCGCGGAGGGGATTTCGAGCGTCATGGCGGTATTTTGACACCTAGTCCACGGCTAATGCGACTCGTGCGCCGTAGTGCTCGCAACCTGATCTAAAAAAGCAATATATGCCGCCAGAAGGCGGTACGTGTCGTAGTAATCGTCAAACCGGATTGCCGATATCCTGTCTTTCGATGTGTGAAGGATACGAGCATTCCAGGTCTCTTGTGTGATTGAGTGAATCGTAATGCGCGGAATCTTGCGTTCCGCAAACTGCTCCGAGTCGCTGCTACCGATCTGATCCACGTTGATACCAGTGACGGATAAGTTTAGCTGCTTAGCGACATAAATGAGCTCACCAGTCAACAGCTTGTCTGAATGGCTAGCCCAAACCTCGGTAGGCGCAAGGCCTAGCGTGTCCATGTTCACCATCGCATCGGTCATGGCGACTTGTTCCTTGGTCATTTGCCGGACGTAGAAACGTGACCCTACTTCGCCCTGCTCCTCATCTGTGAACCCAATGAAAAGGTAGGTATGCTTGCGCGGTTCCATCCTTACGGCGTCATACAAGGACGGCAGTAACGATGCGCCACTCCAGTTATCGACGACACCATCACCTTGTGACACTCGATCGAAGTGTGCTCCCACGATAATAACCCTGCGGGAGCTGCCCGGGAGCAAGCAAATAAGATTGGGCAGCTTCGATCCCTTCACGTGTTGTTCGGAAAGGTACTGGTCGTTGCAACCCGCGTCAGCAAACAGTCCCTTGAGAGCCCCCTCACGTTGTTTATTGTTGCCTGCGTATTTCCCGAGTCGGGCTTTGACAACCTCGCTTGGAACCGGATTGCACCGGATGCTCTCCGCAGCAATGACAATCCACGTGTGCAGCAGCAGCACAGTAGTCGCGTAAATCTTCGAACGTGTGCTCCGATTGAACATTGCCCAGCCTCCTTTTGGCCGTACCAGCTCCGAGAGGTCGCAAGATAGCTTGGACAAAAGAAAGTTACCCCATGAGGCGACTGTCGAGAACAGGTGATTTTACTCATTAACCCAGGTCGGGTCGGCGACAATCGCGATGACCTCTGAAGGGGGCAGCGTCCGAGGATGCCGAGCCATGACATTGGACCGTTCATGCTCCGATTGCCGCCTTCCCCAGTGTGGGGGGAATGGCCGTATCCCTCCACTCGGGACTTAAGCCCGAGTGTTCCGGGCATCAACGGGAAATCACTTTCGACACGAAGACCGCACCTTTCCTGCACGCTCGCGGAGTCTCCTTAGAGCTTCCCTTTATAGACCTGAGGATGTGAGTGCGTGCGATGGGGCAGATTTTGGGATATGCTGCTTCCGCATTTCTTGCTTGCCGGCACCTGCGGCCATCGACATAACGAGAGGCATTAGAATTCATTTCACCCATTGCTGGCTGGAGCAAACATGGTTTTTTCCCTGGGCGTCCTCGATTGGTCCATTTGCCTGGCGGTACTAGGCCTCAGCATCTCGCTTGGTCTGTTCCTTTCGATCCGCAAAAAAGCTTCCGTTGACAGTTCTCACTTTTTCCTTGCCGGTCGATGTTTGACGTGGCCTCTGGTGGGAGCGTCCTTGTTCGCCACCAACATCGGTGCCGAGCACCTGGTCGGCCTTTCCGGCGATGCCTACCGCTACGGCTTATCAGCCGGCGCGGTGGAATTGACGACATGCATCACGGTCGGTTTCGCCGCCGCCTTTCTGTATCCGTTCTATATCCGGAATCGAGTCTTTACGACGTCCGAATTTCTCGAAAAACGCTACCATCCGGCTGCACGCGTCCTGTTTTCCGGGCTCATGCTGATGATTTCGATCACCACGAAAATGGCGTTTCATCTCTACGCGGGCGCCCTCGTATTGCGCGGATTGAGCGGCTGGAACTTGATGACCGTTGTCTGGATTATGGGTGGCGTGGCCGCGATGGTCACGATCATCGGCGGTTTCACCGCGGTTGCTTACACCGACTCGATTCAGACCGGCATCATCGTGCTCGGATGCGGGATCATGGCTCTCACCGGATTGCACCACGCGGGCGGATGGCACGCTCTGGCATCGCGTGTACCGCAGGCGATGCATGTCGCGGCGTCCTATGACGATCCGAATTACCCCTTCTGGGGAGTAATCCTGACCGCGTTTTACGGCGGGATTTTTTACTGGGGCGTGGACCAGGTCAATGTCCAACGCGTACTGGGGGCAAGAGACATCGATCATGCGCGCTGGGGAGGCATGTTCACCACTTTCTTAAAGCTTTTCCCAATCTTCATCTTTGCTTTGCCGGGAGTAATCGCCCTGGCGCTTTTTCCCGGCCGCGAGAGCAAGACCACCTTCGTAACTTTGTTGAACGAACTTCTGCCCACCGGACTCCGGGGCCTGGTGCTGGCAGCGCTGCTTGCCTCCTTGATTGGCTCGACTTTGTCGGTGATGAACTCCGTATCCACGCTCACGGTGCGCGATTTCGTGCTGCGATTCCGTCCAAAAACTGGCGAGCGCGCGCAGGTGTTATTGGGCAGGCTCGTGATCCTGATCGCCACTCTCCTGGGCATTGCCGCCGCCTACGCGATCTACAAAACTCCCGATGGGCTTTACAAATACCTGCAAACCATTTCGATTTACCTCAGTATGCCCGTGGTCCCCGCCATCGTCTTCGGGATCGTCAGCAAGCGCGTCACGGTGAAAGGCGCCCTGGTTTCGGTGCTTCTGGGATGCGGCTTGGCGGCCGTGTTCGTAACCGACCAACTCATGGGCCCGCAGGAAGGCACCAGACTGTTTCCCTGGCTTCATACCAGACTCACTCTGAACTATTCCTATCGGGGTCTGTGGGGAACCATGGCGTGCGTGCTTGCGCTGTTTCTGGTTTCTTCGTTCACGAAAAAGACCGATGCCGCGGCGCTGAAGGAACTCACGGTCAGCTGGAGATTACAGCGCGGAGGATTCCGCGGACTGCTGGATTGGAGGCTGCAATGGGTCGTCCTGACGGTTATTACGATAGCTCTCTACTGGGCACTCCGGTAGCCGGGCCAGCGGAATTTCTGATGGCTCCAGTTCCCTTTTGAAGCACACCACAATGGAGCGGAGCTAGTGCGAATCCCTCGGTATGGGCGCACCGCTCGAGCCTACCAGAAAGTCGAGGTCGGCCCCCTCGTCGGCTTGCAGCACGTGGTCGCAATACAGTTTGACCCACCCTCGCTCCGGGCGAGGGGGCGCGACCCATTGAGTACGTCGGCGCGACAGCTCTGAGTCGGGCACCTCCAGGTGAATGAGTCTCTTCGAGGCACTCAGAGTGACCATATCGCCTGACTGCACCAGGGCGAGCGGTCCGCCTATGGCGGCTTCGGGAGAAACATGAAGAACGACCGTTCCGTAAGCCGTGCCGCTCATGCGCGCGTCGGACACGCGAACGACGTCGTTAATGCCTTTGCGCAACAACTTTGCGGGTACTGGCATGTTCCCGACCTCCGCCATGCCAGGATACCCGCGAGGGCCGCAATTCTTGAGGACCATCACAGACGTTTCGTCGATCTCCAGGTTTTCATCATGCACTCGCGAGTGAAGTTCTTCGACGTTCTCGAAAACGACGGCGCGCCCGCGATGCTCGAGCAAGTGCGAGCTTGCAGCCGATGTTTTTATGACCGCTCCCTTCGGAGCCAGGTTGCCCTTCAGAACCGTAATTCCTGCATGGAGTTTCAACGGTTCTTTAAAGGGGCGAATGACTTCGCGGTCCCAGCACTCGGCCGCCGATACGTTTTGCCAAATCGTCTTCCCGTTTGCGGTGAGGGCGTCGCGATGCAGGATGCCGGCCTCGCCCAACTCTCGCAGCACCGCGGGAACACCGCCGGCGTAGTAGAAATCTTCCATCAAGTGGTTGCCGGAAGGTTGAAGGTCGACCAGGCAGGGGAGGTGAGCTCCCAGCCGGTCCCAATCGTCAAGACAGAGAGGCACGCCGACGCGTCGGGCGATCGCCAGCAGATGGATAACCGCGTTGGTAGAACCCCCGATGGCCGCATTATTAAAGATGGCGTTTTCCATCGCCTCCCGGGTCAGGATTTTCGAAATTCGCAGGTCTTCCTGGACCATTTGTACGATTCGTCTCCCGGTCAGTTGGGCCAAGGTGTTGCGGCGGGCATCGACTGCCGGAATCGCGGCATTTCCAGGAAGACTCACACCCAGAGCCTCGACCATACTGGCCATGGTCGAGGCGGTTCCCATCGTCATACAGTGTCCTCTGGAGCGGTTCATGCAACTTTCCGCTTCGAAGAACTCGCTGAGCGGCATCGTTCCGGCATTCACTTTTTCGATCATCTGGAAGACGCCTGTGCCCGAACCCAGTTCCCGCCCGCGAAATTTGCCATTCAACATGGGCCCGCCGGACAGGCCGATCGTGGGCAGATCGCAGGATGCAGCCCCCATCAACAGCGAAGGCGTCGTCTTGTCACATCCCATTAACAGCACGACGCCATCGATCGGGTTGCCGCGAATCGACTCTTCCACATCCATGCTGGCCAGGTTGCGGAAAAGCATGGCCGTCGGCCGCAGCTGGGATTCGGCGAGCGACATAACGGGAAATTCCAGCGGAAATCCTCCCGACTCCCACACACCGCGCTTCACCCATTCCGCCAGGTCGCGGAAGTGTGCGTTGCATGGATTCAGCTCGGACCACGTGTTGCAGATCCCGATCACGGGACGTCCAAATACGTCGTGCGGCCAGCCCTGGTTCTTCATCCAGCTTCGGTGCGAGAATCCGTCGCGGTCGTTCCTTCCGTACCAACTCTGACTTCGCAATTTCGGCATCTATCTTCGTCTCCAGTTCCAATGCGGAGGTTTGTAGTCGCAGAACTCAGGTTCGGCGCTGCCGGGAGCCTTCTGCCGCTCGATGCCCTGAATCTGTGCTGGTTCCTGTTCCAGGCGGAGGCGTGCTATTGTGCGGTGACTCCTCCGTCGAAGGTCCAATTGCTGCCGGTGACGGACCGGGCGGAGGGACCAAACAAGAACGCTACGAGATCGGCTATCTCGCTTACGTCTATGAATCGTTTCACCAATAAGCGGCTCAAAAGATGTTCGACATTGATTTCGCCTTCGGCGATCAAGTCCTCGGAATATTTGGTGAGAACCGCGCCCGGCGAAATCGTGACCACACGAACCCTGGGCGCCAGCTCCACGGCCATCGCCCGGGCCATCGCTACCAGAGCCCCTTTCGTGGATGCGTAAGCCGTCAGGTTCCGATTTCCAACGGCGGCGTTGACCGAAGCAATGTTCACGATACAGGGATCTACGGCATCGTCCGCAAGCGCACAGGCGAACTGCTGGCTCAGAAAGTACGGCGCGCGCTGATTGACCGCCACGACCCGGTCAAACTCAGCCGGCGTGGTTTCCGAAAAAGGCTTGTGAAAACTCCAGGCGGCGCAGTTTACCAGACCATCCAGATGTCCAACCTTATCGAGGGCCGAGCGCAGCAGGTCCTGCGGGGCCTGCGGTTCTGCCAGGTCATGGACCAAGGCGACGGCAGAATTGGCAAATACGGGATCCGCCAGCTGGTCCTTAACTGCCGGATTGCAGTCGGTCAGAACTAAACGGGCGCCGCCGCACGCCAGCCGGCGCGCAATACCCGAGCCCAAACCCTGGGCAGCTCCCGTAACCAGAATCGTGCGATGTGTAAGGTCAAGTTTCAAAGTTCGGCCGCCTGTCCATGTTCAAAGCACCCCGCTTGGCGTGTAATCGCATCGCCCCGACTCGCCCCCCTCCCGAAGCGCACCCGCGAACCCCGCACGGCATGACTCGGTAACCCATACAAATGAAAGTGAACACCTTTTGGAAGCTTAAGGTCGCCCCGGCGCACCGAAAGAAGCCGCACCCAATTCGTGCGCAGCCTTGTTTTCGGACCCGCCCGCCTCCATCTCACCTAAAGCAACCAGTAACTCCTTCAGTTGCTCGGAATGCTTCTCCGTGACGCGTGAAAGCGGCTTACGGCTCTCGCCAACGGGAAGTCCGCGCAAGAGAGCCGATTCGCGGGTTACGGCCAGCCAGTGAGGATCATTGTTTGCGGTCGAGGCGGCATGGAACTCAAGTCGTATGAGCGGCACCAAGCGGTAAAAAAACTCTCGCGCTGCCTTCAGGTTCTGTTCCACGGCCAACAGTCTGAACAAATGCACGGCGCATTTGGGGGCGATCATAGGCAGGCAACTGATCCAGCCATCGGCGCCAGCCGCCAGTCCCTCAAAGGCGATCAGGTCATTCCCCACAAACACGATAAACGAGGGGCCGCAAAGAAATTTGGTATCGCGAATCCTTGCCACCTCAGAGGTCGACCACTTCACGGCCTGGACGACGCCCTCCTCTGCCAACCGCTGGATTTCTTCCGGCGTGAGATCAATCCCGCTAGTGCCGGGCACGTTGTAGAGCATGACCGGCAGTCCCACGGCTTCGCGGACCCTGCGGAAATGATCGAAAACGTCTCGTCTGGGCGGCCGGAAGCCGTAGGGCGGCATCACCATGAGCCCCTTGCACCCTGCCGACCTTGCAAATGTGCCTAATTCAATCGCCGCTCGGGTGCTGTACTCCACGATGCCGGCCAGGATCGGCACCTCCCCGTTCGCTTCTTCGACCACGGCGTCAAGCACCGCCTTACGCTCGTCCATGGCGAGCGCAATAGGCTCGCCGGAACTTCCCAGTGGAACCAGCCCGTTTACCCCCTGGCTCAGCAGAAATCTTACAAACGCGCGCGTTCCGCTCAGGCTGACCGATTCATCCCGTTCGAAGGCAGTAATGGTCGGGGAATAAACCCCTCGCGGAGCGAAACCGGTAGTATCAGGCTTGGCCAATTTGGAGCCTCCGTGATCGCGGACTCCCGAAGAGCCGTGGACACATGATTCGGGAACTAAGCATCGGCCGATCGTCGAGCCATTCGCTGTGTTGCCTCATGCCGCGTATTGCAGGCCTCCGGCCGGTGATCGCCGCTCCTCCCAAGGCGAGAAACATATGCGCTTCGCCCTGGTTTGTCAAGCAGCAACTTTGCTCTAGTCCTTTAGACAAGCGATTGTTTATACCCGCAGCCCGGCGCGCCAAAGCAGTCAACCTGCCGGGATAGAGTCGGGAATGCACTCGGCCGCCGAATCAGCGGAGGGGCCGATTCTGCCATCGCCGAATCGGCGAACGCCGCCCGATTCTTATGAATAGACATCGGGTTTCACGGCAGTTGGAATCGCACTGCCCACCGCGCCGCTCAACGCGTGGGCTCTGGGTCGCCCGAGTTCCTGCGTAGACTCACGAACTACCAGACTGGGTTCAACGGTTATTTCTTCCCGGAACTTCTCCGTTCCCTTGAGCCGGTTCAATAGACAGCGTGCCGCGATCTCTCCCATCTCCGAAAGCGGCTGCCGAATGGTTGTGAGCCGCGGAATGTTGTAGGAAGCTGCCTCAATGTCGTCGAACCCAATGACGGAAACATCGGCGGCTACGTGAATTCCTAAGTCCTGCAGAGCACGAATCACACCGATCGCCGACATGTCGTTAAACGCAACCACTGCGGTAAATTGTTCCCGGCTGGCAACCAGGCGCTGAATGACCGGATAGCCTACTTCCGGCGAGTGGACGTCCCCCTCGAGCTGCACGACCAACTCCGGCCTCACCAAAATGCCTTTTTCGAGCGCAACATTCATCAAGTGGCGCCACCGCTCTTCCGCATCCGCGCTAAACGACTGCCCCCTCACAAAGGCGATCCGCTCGTGTCCGAGCGACTGCAGATGGGTCAGGGTCAATTCCGCCGCGAGCCGGTGATCGAGGATTACGTTCGTAACTCCATAGATAGGGCGGTGTCCGGCGACGGCGACTACGGGCACCGGAAAAGGGTGTTCCAGCGGAGTATCAATGGCAATCAAACCTTCAACACCCCGGCCCACCAACATTTGGCTGTATTCTTCGACCAGATGTTTTCTGCGCCGATGATGGGCGGTGAAATAAAAATACCCGGCCTCCATCAAATGGTCGCCGATCCCACTTACCACCTGGTTGTGGTAGGCCTCGTTGAGATCGGGCACCAGCACCCCGATGCTCAACGTACGCCGGCTCCGCAAGGAACGCGCAAGCAGACTCGGTTGGTAATTGAGTTCCTTGGCTGCCGCCTTGATGCGATCGCGGGTTGATTGCGAAATGGCGCGTCCCGGAACTTCATTGAGAACGACGGAAACCGTCGTCGGATGAAGACCGAGGCGTTCAGCGATCTTCTTCAAGCTCGTCGACCTCGGTGGCACCCGATGCTTCTCTGTCATTTCTATCCCAATTTCTCCATGGCGATATTAGCAATACGCTCCAGCACTGTCCACCTGAAACGCTTCCGAGGGAATGCGGCTCGGCGGAATAACAGTTCGATTCGAAAGATAAAAACATAACAAGTTGGTCTTCCGGTCAGCCTCAAACCTCGCATCTCAAAGCCTCCCGGTACGCGCCAACTTGTGGCGAGACCGAGTATCGTCCGTCGTACTAGGGATCTACCTGCGTCTTTCGATCCAAGCCGCCCGGTACGCAGGTCGTGGGCACTTCTTGTAGAGAATCGAGCGGCGCGATCGACATTGCGCCCGTGCGCCAATCGTTCGCGTCGCAAACGGGTAACCTACACTCGCTTTACTGCCGCCGCGCAGGCCAAGCGATAAAGGAGGACCTGGTCGTTCCTTGCTCTTGTAATCCCTGGCCTGATAGAAGAAGTACTTCCCGGATTCCGGATCCGGCTTATCTTTCTGGCAGGTGTAGGCGCGCCGGTTGACGAACCACAGCATATATTCCCGCGCTTGCTCGGTGTTGGCCGACTGCAACTCCAGCTTCCGTCGCGGCGGCTTCCAGGGCGGGAGCTTGTCGACAGCCACGGCTGTCCTTTTGCAAGTTTCTTGCCCGCTCCTTTCTTTTCAAATGTGCGTTGTTGTACCCTGCTTTCTGAATCCAGTCAAATGACCGCATTTTTAGCGGGAAGGCGTGATTCCCACATGCCGGATGAGAATGCTCACCTCGAGAGGCCAGCTAGCGGGCATCGGCACTGCGCATGACAGCGCGGCCGGTCAGTTAGCGAAATACGCTGGAATTAATCCAGCACGGGCACCCGTGACTGTTCGAATCAGCGATTTCACTCAACCCACTCTGTCAAGCGCAGGTGAGTGAAATGGAGAATTGGGCAACGGAGCTATTCTCGAGGAAGTAAGCGTATGCACTTTCCAAGGATGCTGAAGAGCTTGTTCGGCAGGTCGCCACAATCCGAGACCACAGAGTTGCGGTCCATTGTTATCATGCAGCGGAAGGCATACCGCTTCAGTGAGGAGGAGCTACAAGCTGCGGGAGAACGCGGATGGGGCAAGAAATTCGACGGTAAAGAAGATCCAATGTATTTCGTCTCAGCCAGTCACGCCATTCTGACTGTCGTAAAGGCTGGTCCCCATATCATCCGAGTGACTTCCGTTCCTAATCGATATGCCGGCGATGATAAATATGCTCTTTCTCAATTGCCACGGCCAGAACAGAAGAAGGCTTGGACTGAACATCATGCCTGTACTTTTCTCGACTTTTTTAATGATTTTTCGAGCGAGTCCACGATTATCCTGGATGCCGACGCATATGCTTCACTAGCGAAATTGGCTCTGCAACTCGGTGATCCGAACTGCACCGCCATCTTTGTGCCCATCAAAAATATCATGATGCCGAATGATGGCACAGCGGAGGAAGGTCTTCGCCTACTGATCAACAAGAACCTACCGCTAAGGTGCTGAGAACACGAAGACAGGCGAACGAGCACGTCCTGGGACAGTGAGCACTACCTGTTCAGTAGCACTCGTAGCAGAATTGGCAATCGCCCTCGTCAGCGGTAAATAGGACGCTCCGCAGGAACGGAGTCAGACTATTCTTCATAACATTTCCACACGCGAGCGAGATCGAGCTCGAAGCCGTGTACCGGACCTTCTCCGGTGACATTGGGTCCTGTGACTCGCTCTGCTGGCTGGCCTGGCCGATAAACGAACACCTGTCGCTCATACGGATCGATGAGCCACACCAGCAGTGCTCCGTTCGAGATCCAGTCAGCCATCTTACTCTTCAGCCTTTCCAGTGTGTCCAATTCAGAGAGAAGCTCGATCACAAAATCGGGACAGACCCGCGGGAAGCTGCGCAGTTCACCTTTCGGTAACCTCTTCAGTCTCTCCTGCGAGAGATACGAAGCGTCGGGACTGAGCGTCGAACCGTCCGGCAGGCGAAAACCGCCGCTAGAATCAAAAACGTAGCCACGTTCATGCTCAGCCCCCCAGTTCCCCAACTGTCGTGCAATCTCCTGATTTCCTCTGCTCGTCCAACCACCCGCGGGTGCCAGCATGCGGATCGCTCCTTCCTTCGTGCGCTCAAACCGTATAGCGTCGTTCTTGCGGCACAGCGCCTCAAATTCCTCGTTTGTCAGCGGTGGATCAAGCACCAGCACACGAGGCAGTGTTTCCGCGTCAATCCGAAGGAGCATGTTCATACCATCATTTTACCGGAGTGGTGCGTCGGCGGCTTTGCGGTGTGGGCTTCCTGTCGAGCGGTCCGTTCACGGAGCGGCGCGGTCGCGGGCGCCCGTCAGATTGGCTCGCAGATCGAAGATGGGCAAGAGCGCCGCGACCAAGCCGGATAGCCAGTGTCTGGTTTCGATACTCTGGGCTTAGTGGACTCGCCTGGAATGCCAAGACGGCAGCCTGCTTACTTCGACAGGGCCTCCGTGAAATCCAAATACGCGAAATTCATGTTTCCCTGGTCTACGATGCGCAAGGTAAGAACGTTTACTCCTCTGGGCAGCTCGACCGTAGCCAGGTTCTTCGCATAGTTCCAATGGTGCCACTGCCGCCATGCGATGGGATCGGCGGCGTTGTAAGTAGATTCGATCTTGATCGGTCCACTCACGTCATTGCCGTTCAGCGCGAGCGAAATCCCTCCACCACGCCGGGACGTATACAGGAGGCCGACATGATAGCGTCCCGAGCGCTTCACTTTCACGGTCATGTTGAACCACTCCCCGGGATCAGTCCAACCGACGTAGAGCAGATCTTTCGGCGGATGCACGGCTTCGTAGGGATTGTCATCAATCTGATCGTGGTACTTAGTGTAGGAAGTATCGACACCCTCGTGCATCCGGAACTCGTTGAGATAGGAACCGTCGGCCGGATTGAGAGTGCCGCTGCCCTTGTTTTGCCCATCGGTATCGTGATAGGCGACGCCTTCGCCTCCCAGGTCATAGTATGCGCATTCCACCCGCCCGGGAATTTTCTGCGGCCCGGAATGATACGCCTGATCGTGAAATGGCGTGCCTCGATAACCAACCGCGGCTGCGAGACAGACGGACGTTAAAGCTAGAAGGCAGGAAAGACGGGCAAAGAATCGTGTATTGCGGGGTGTCGTGGGGCGAGACTTCCGGTTCTCCAATATGAGCCTACCTCCGCTCGAATCGCGCCTCCTGCCAGTCTTCGAAGGGCCGACGGGAAGAAACAGCGGAAAGTATTGCACACAATCGATTGTTTTGATACAACTGTTTGCCCAGCGGTTACTGCCGCGCCGGCGGAAGGCTTGCCGGGATTCGTCAGTCGGCAGCTGAAACTTGGCGAAGTCCAGCCTGAAAGGGCAGAACCAGCCAGCCGCTACTTCAATGGTTGGGTGTTCGCCAAATTGGGAAAAAAGGGGGGGCTCATGCAGAAAGCAAACCGTCGGGACTTCATGAAGTTCATGGCATCGGCAGGCGCAGTCGTTGCTGCAGAAGAAGCAATACCGTCATACGGTGAATCGCAACCTGTGCCCGGAGCGGTAAAAGCGTGGAGAACCACGCACGACGCCAAGTTTCAGCCGGTTCCGTCCCCGCCCCAATGGGAAACCGGAAAGGAAGTGTCCCCGCTCGCCATCTATCTGGATCCAGCCACACAATATCAGGAGATTCTCGGATTTGGCGGGGCCTTCACCGATGCCTCCTGCTCTCTGATGCATCAGATGGCGCCGGACGCGCGCAAGGCGTTTTTGTCCGATCTCTACGGTCCGGCGGGACTGCGCCTGTCGGTTGGACGGACCTGTATTGGAACCAGCGATTATTCGACAAAGATGTACAGTTACGACGACACCCCCGAGCCAGATCCGAATCTCGAACACTTCTCGATCGACCAGGACAAAGCGTGGATTCTTCCGGCGCTGCGCGAGGCCCGCGAAGTGAATCCAGACCTTTACCTGTTCTCGTGTGTGTGGAGCCCTCCAGGATGGATGAAGAGCGGCGGGTCGATGCTGGGCGGTTGCATGCGCGAGCGCTGGTTCGCCACCCACGCGCAATACTTCGTAAAATTTCTTCAAGCCTATGCCGACGCCGGAGTGAAGGTGCAAGCGATAACGGTCAACAACGAAGTGGACACGGACCAGGACGGGCATTTTCCCGCCACGCTGTGGGCTCAGCAGCACGAAATGGTTTTTGTGGCGAACCACCTGGGTCCCGCTCTCGAGAAAGCTTCGCTCGACGCCAAGATCTGGATTCTCGACCACAACTACGATCTCTGGGGCCGGGCAGTCGATGAACTGAGCAATCCCGCGGTGGCGAAGTATGTAGACGGTGTCGCCTGGCACTCCTATGCCGGGACCCCGGATGCCATGAGCCGCGTGCACCAAATGTTTCCAGAGAAACACATGTATTTCACCGAGGGAGGCCCCGCGGCACACCTGTTTGGAGCGCTACAGGGCCCACGCCCTTCTCCTCCCTATGGGACCGACTGGAGCAGATGGTCGCACGCTTTCACCGACATGCTTCGCAACCGGGCGCGGTGTATTTGCGTCTGGAACCTGCTACTGGATGAAAACGGGCGTCCCGACCTCACGAACCCCCCGCGCCCCTTGAGACGCGGCGGACTCGTGTCGATAGACTCGAAGTCGAAAGAACTCACTTATAGCGGGAATTACTACGCGTTTCCGCACTACTCGAAGGCGATCGGCCGCGGCGCCTATGTCTTCGCATCTTCCGGAGATCTGCCCGGCGTCGACCATGTGGCGGCGGAGAACCCCGACAAGAGCCGGGTTCTGGTCGTTACTAACAGCAATTCCACCCTGCAACAGGTGCAGTGCCATCTGGGACCACACAGCTTGCAGCTTGCGCTTCCGCCCGACTCCATCACGACTCTGACCTGGTAGCTGCCAGGCTCGGTTTTCGACAGGGGCGCAAAGGGCGAACTAAGAACTGCGGCAAGACCACAAATTGTCTTGCAAACAATCGATTGTTTGGGTAGAGTGGGTTCTCGGCTCGGGCGGTGGCCGCACGGGCCGACCCCTCTCGACCTATGAAAGAATCGGAAGTAGTATCTTCCCTTCGGGAGCTGCCCCACACCCGCACTCACACCCCTACCCCAGCCGACGTCTGGTTTACGCACGGAACTAAGCGCTTCGAACCTGGGCCGCAGTTACCGTGGCACCCGCAGCGCGCAAGTTCCGAAGAAGCCATTGTCGTGAATGAGACTGAAAGCTTCCAGGAGATTCTTGGCTTCGGCGCGGCGCTGACGGACGCGGCCTGCTATCTGCTGAAGGACCTTCCCTCTTCCAGCAGGGACAAATTCCTGCGCGAGTTCTTCGATCCGGGCGAAACCGGTCTCAACGTCTGCCGCATCTGTATGGGATCGAGCGACTATGCAACCAGGCCGTACAGCTATAACGAGGGCGATCCGGACCCCGACATGGGGCGATTCTCCATCGATCAAGACCGGGCCTATATCCTTCCTGTTCTCCACGAGGTCCGCAGGTGGTGTCCGGACCTGTTTGTGGTGGCGTCTCCCTGGAGTCCGCCGGGCTGGATGAAGGCGGGTGGCTCCATGCTGGGAGGTTCGATACAAAGAAAGCACTTCCCGGCCTATGCCAAGTATTTCTTGAAATTCATTGAATCCTATGGCGCGGCAGGCGTACCCATACACGCGGTTACCGTTCAGAACGAGGTCGATACAGACCAGGAAGGCCGAATGCCGGCATGCTTGTGGGGACAGGGCGACGAAATACGATTCGTTGGCGACCACCTGGGCCCGTGTTTTGCCGCACACCAGATTCAGTCGAAAATCTGGATTCTCGACCATAACTACGACTTATGGGGACGCGCCCTTTGTGAACTCGCCAATCCTAAGGTTGCCAAGTTCGCCGACGGCATTGCCTGGCACGGGTACACCGGCGAGCCCGCGCAAATGACCCTGGTCAAGAACATGCACCCGGACAAGCACATGTATTTTACCGAAGGCGGCCCGGAGGACATGCATGATCCTTGTCTTGAAACCAACTGGGTGCATTGGAGTTCGAAGTTCACCGACATCCTGAAAAACTGGGCGCGCTGCATCATCACCTGGAACGTGGCGCTCGACGAGAAGGGTAAACCGAATATCGGGCCCTTTTCCTGCGCCGGACTGGTCACGATCGATTCTCAAACGCAACAGATCATCCCCAGCGGCCAATACTGGGCGCTGGGCCACTATTCGCGTGGGGTTCGGCGCGGCGCCCGGCGCCTGGAATCGGCAGGGAGGCCGGCGGACATTTCGCACGTGGCCTTCCTGAATCCTGACGAGAGCTATGCCATGGTTTTGACCAACGCAGGAGCGAACAGCAAGACGGTATCGGTGGCCGTGTCCGGCTGGGAGACGGAGATTGATTTGCCCGCGGATTCAGTAGCCACCATGACCTGGAGCAAAGCCAGCAGGGGCGAGAGGTGAGACGGGCTCTTTTTGCCGTCCTATTCGCACTCGCCAATTTGATGCTGCGGGCAACTTCGGCCGCCCAAACCGGTCCCGTGCAGGTGTGGACGACCCGTTCCGACGAAGCCGGTGTGGTTGCCGGGCTCGAAGAACAACCCAACCTGGCTTTTGGCGCCCTCGCCCGCGACGCGGCCCCTACCATTGAGATTCATGACAGAACGAAGTATCAACAGATGGAAGGCGGGGGCGCGGCCTTCACCGATGCGGCCGCCTGGCTGATCGGCGAAAAACTATCCTCCGCTCAGCGCGAAAAGGTCATGGTTCGCCTGTTTGACCCAACCAGCGGCATCGGCTTGAGCTTTTTGCGCAATCCCATCGGCTCTTCGGATCTCACCCGCGAGTGGTACACCTACGATGACGACGCCGAGGACAGCTCCGACCCCAGTCTGCCCCATTTCAGCATCGACCCTGACCTTGCGCACGTCATTCCGATGACCCAACTGGCGCGCAAGCTGAACCCGCGCCTTACGCTCATGGTCAACGCCTGGAGTCCTCCAGGCTGGATGAAATCCAGCGGATCGCTGGTGGCGGGCGGAGTCCTGCCTCAGTACTATGCCCATCACGCGAACTACCACGTGAAAACCATACAGGCCTATGAAGCGCAGGGCTTGCACGTCAACTACGTGTCGCTCAACAACGAGCCGACGTGCTGTAAGCAGATCAACTATCCTTCGATCCTGTTAATCACGGCCGGCGACATGGCTACGATGCTGAAGGACTATTGGTTTCCAGCCTTCACGAAAAACCGCATCGCGGCAAAAATCCTGTTGCTCGACTACAACTGGAACAGTGCCGGGTTGGTCGAGCCGCTGTTGAAAGACGAGGCCATTCGGAAGTCGCCCTTCGTGGCAGGAGTGGCGTGGCACGGATACGGGGGCGACGTGACCGTCCAATCGCGATTGCACGAGCAGTATGGCGTGGACCAGTTTTTTACCGAACGGTCCGGGTTTGGCGGCGGCAGCCGGCAGCAGAAACAGGACATGCAGGACATGGTGCACGTAATCCGTAACTGGGGAAAGACATTCGTAAAATGGCCGGTCGCCGTGGATGAAAACAATGGCCCCAACCGCGGCGGGTGCGACACCTGCCGCGGCCTGGTCACCGTGCATACCCGCGATGCGCGCGCAGGTCAGGTTGATTACACCATTGAGTACTACACCATGGGACAACTCACGAAATTTGTTCCCAATGGTTCTTACCGGATCGATTCGACCGACAACCCCGACATTCTGAATGTTGCGTTTCAAGACCCCAACGGCAGGGTTGTGCTGATCGCCTATAACAACACGACCACAGCCCAGACCTTCAAGGTCTTATGGCGGTCCGAGTCGTTTCCCTATACCCTGCCCGTAAACACCACCGCGACGTTTCGCTGGAGCGGGAATGACCAGTGACGTCTCCCGGCGGGCCTTCCTGCGAGGAGCGTGCGCTCTGTCGCTTGCCGGGCCTGAGCGCTGGGGAACCGGGGTTTTGAGCGCGACGGCGCCCGCGGCCGGCGCCATCGCCGCCGCCCCGGCCCTCGAGTACAAGGAAGCTCCGCTGCTCGCCAAACAGGTTGCCCTGGGCAAGCTGCCTCCGGTGGACCAACGTCTGCCGCGCCACCCGTTCATTCGCCATGTGCCGCAGATCGGCAACTATGGAGGCACGCTCTACGACCAGGCTCCGAGTCCCGGCGGACGGTTTCATTTGGATGGCGCACTGATCGCCAGCGCCCAGGAGACCGATAACAGCGGAGAAATGATTGAGCCTTACTTGTGCGACCGGGTCGATTTCAATAAGGATTACACGGACTTTACCTTTCATATCCGAGACGGCCTGAAGTGGTCCGACGGTGTCGAGGTAACCTCTGACGATGTCTTGTGGTGGTGGAAATACGAACAGCGCAATCGAACGATACTTCCCGCCGGTCCCCTGAGCTTCAAGGTAGGCAATGACTATGCGGAGTTCACAAGCGTCGACCGCTTGAGCTTTCGCATCCAGTTTCCCGGCTCGTTTCGTCCCTGCCTGAACATTTCCTTGTCTGAATGGATGTCGTTCGGGAGCTATTTCGCGCAACCGTCTCATTGGATCAAGCAGTTCCATATCGATTTCAATCCCCGTGCGGACGAGCTCGCGCGCCAGAAGGGTTTTGGCTCCTGGTATCAGTACTACATCATGGTCATGGACTATATGCACCCGGTCGTGGGGAAGCCCCATTTAGGCCCCTGGTACCGGGCGGTTTCGACCACCACCCACGATATCTACGAGCGGAATCCCTATTTCGCGGAAGTAGATCAGGCCGGCAATCAGCTGCCGTACATCGATCGCATCTTTGTTCAGGTGGTGGAGGACCAGAGCCTTCAGATCGCAAGGCGCGCCGCGGGAGGCGTTTCCCAGGGCCTGTGCGAAATGTCACAGATTGCGGTTTTTACCAGCAATGCAAATCGCGCGGGCTATGATCTCAAACATTGGTGGCTGGCGGACAGTTCGGTGTGCATGTTTGCCTTCAACCTCAATCACAAAAACCCGGTCAAACGGCGCGTGTACAACAATCTTAAATTTCGGCAGGGGTTGTCCTACGCGATCAATCGCCGGCGCATAAACGAAACCTTGTACTTCGGCCAAGCGAAGGAGTGGCAGGCCACCATCAGCCCCAAAGTATCGTTCTTCGATCCCGAGTGGATCAACTATTGTGCCCGCCACGACCAGGACGAGGCGAATCGACTACTTGACGAAGCCGGCTTGCCGTGGGACAAGCGGCGGCAGCGGCGTCTCGGACCGGATGGACGGCCTTTCGTGTCGGTCATCATTTACAACAAACAAGCTTTTCCGGTAGAGTTGCTCGAATTCGTGCGCCAGGATTGGGCGCAGGTCGGTATTGAAGTAATCATGAAGGAGACCGATTTTCGATTTCGCGAATGGGTTTGCCGGGCTGGGAATCAAGACGGCACGTGTTGGAATGGAGACATGGTGGAGGAAGTTGCCGTGTATCTGCCATGGTCCACG
>Ga0123355_10003663_pt1 | contig 22147 bp, 17 predicted proteins | sample TergutEmb28metaG_3_FD_89872 | JGI IMG/M metagenome (GOLD analysis project Ga0123355, IMG submission 89872) | Embiratermes neotenicus P1 segment gut microbial communities from Petit-Saut dam, French Guiana - Emb289 P1 | ecosystem: Host-associated > Arthropoda: Insects > Digestive system > Gut ... | reverse complement strand
TAGGTTATATGTTTTTAAAGTATTCTATGTGAATAAATATTTTAAAAGACATAGAACAGTGCAGGTAGTTGGTTCAATTTAAAAACATAGACTCTTGCACGGAACAAAATGTAAATATTTTGTTTTGCCTTTTATGAGAAACTCACCCCATGCTACAAAATTATTTAGAGTTTAAAAACCAATAGTTAGAAATATCATGTGTTGTAAAAATAGGATTCCATGCAGGAATGTGCTTAAAAGGTTTTTTAAATTCTACGTTTTGTATCCCAATATATCCTCTTAGTTAGGCTTTATTTAGTTAAAAAAATCTCTTTATTCTGAATGGAAAGAATCACACTAAAAGTACAAAACAATTTAACAATATCTATCAGCTCTAAAATAATTTCACTGAATAACAAAGAGCAGTACATTATGTGGGCTTAAAGATTTTCAACAAACTTGCTAAATAAATTAACCCTCTAAACGTCGATTTAAATCGCATCTGCCATCTGCTAACGTTATTCGGTGCTCAACAAATTCTCCACGTTAGCAGGATAAGATTAAAGTTGTATCCAATAATGTAAAGAAATTTGAAATATTGCTTAAAAAGATTCATAAATATACATTCTATTTGGTACATGAAGAATATTTTCAATATAAATCTATTACAAGCTGATAATGTGCAATTAAACAGCTTTCATAAGACGAATACATTGAATATATAGTGCTAATAATTTAAATTCTGTCACTATGTTTGACAAAAATTAACATTTTTATGTTAATATTACCCATAAGTGTAAATGTTTTGTCTGTATTCATTTGTTACAGTTGCTAGTTGTGTGTACTTGACTTGTTTCTCTGTTTGATAACTATAGCCATATATTTCTATGCTTTTCTCGTCACACGGTATTTTTGTCCTGTCTGTATTAAACACAATTCATGTGCTTGAATTGGAATCAGTTAGTTTGATTCCAAACTCTTATACAATTATAATTGTTTATAATATTTTTCTCTTTACATGTTCTAAATTCTACATGTTGTTATTGTGAATTTATGGAACGTAAAAAAATATCTTATCATATCTTATCGTACCGTACCAAATCAAATTATATAATATCATATCAAATCATATCACATCATATCAAACGAGTTGTATGCCTTATTAGACTATATGATAAGAAAAAACTAAACAGTCCCAATACGGGCCTGGTGTGGCTCAGATTGTTTCAGGATTTTAAGTTTACCAGATATCATAACAACGGCCAAGATAGTGGCAAGGTTGACAGTCTTAGGCACCGGCCGCTTTTACCCCCAGCAAATAATCCAGGTACTGATTTCTATTAGAGTCTCAGTCGAAATCAGGACCATAATGCGATTGGAAGGAATTAATCTCAAAAAAAAATTCCATTGACCCCAGAAGGGATCGAAACAGCGACATTCCGATTTGTAGTACAGCACTTTAAACACTAAGCCACCGCGGTCACCAAGATAAGAAAACACTACTTAAATTACAAAACCATTTTTAATTTAAAATGCTAAGTCTTAAAACAGATAATTTTGCATTGTTCGCGAACACTAAATATGAGTCTGTGATGGACACTGTCCATATAGAGTTCAAGAGTACGTAAGTGTAAATACAGTTTATTTAGTGACAGATTATTTGGGAAATATGAATATTGGACAATATTATAGTTAATAATACAGTTAAAATATTTCAAATTATTTAGCTGTTTATACAGTATATGTAGTGACAGAACATGAGGGAAATATGAATATGGGACAGTATTAGAGTTAATAATACAGTTAATAAATTTCAAAGTATGTAGCTGTATATACAGTATATGAAGGGACAGAACATAGATGAAATATGAATATCGGACAATATTACAGTTAATAACACATTTAATATATTTCTAAGTATGTAGCTGTATATACAGTACATGAAGTGACAGAACATGAGGGAAATGTGAATATGGGACAATATTAGAATTCATAATACAGTTAAAACCTTTCAAAATATGAAGCTCTAAGTAGAGTATGTGAAGTGACAGAACTTGAGGGAAAAACGATTACGGTACAATATTACAATTAATAACACATTTAATACATTTCTAAGTATGTAGTTTTATATACAGTATATGAAGTGACAGAACATGAGGGAAATATGTATATGGAACAATATTACAGTCCATAATACAGTTGATACATTTCATTGTATGTAGCTGTATATACAGAATATGAAGTGACACAAAATGAGGGAAATATGAATATGGGACAGTATTGCAGTTAATTATACATTTAATACATTTCAAAGTATGTAGAAGTATATACAGGATATGTAGTGACAGAACATGAGGGAAATATGAATATGGGACAGTATTACAGTTAATAATACAGTTAATACATTTCACATTCTGTAGCTGTATATACAGGATATGTAGTGACAGAACATGAGGGAAATATGAATATGGGACAGTATTACAGTTAATAATACAGTTAATGTTTTTCAAAGTATGTAGCTGTATATAAAGGGAATGTAGTGACAGAATATGAGGGATGTATGAATATGGGACAATATTGCTGTTCATAATACAGTTCAAACCTTTCAATGGATGTAGCTCTATATACCGTATTTGAATTGACAGAACACAAGAGATGTTTGAATATAGTACAATATTATATTTAATAATACAGTTAATCCAACACACTCCCTAACCTCCTGCTTCTGACAGACTAGTCATCTCTCTGTACATTGGGCCACTGGTCATTTTAGAATGCTGCAACAGCTGCAGATATTAATTAACAATAAATTTAGACGTTACATTCTGACAGCAGAACGGACAATCATGATAAATGTTTGCATAATTCCAAACGGTCATTAACCCCAGCCCCCAAATTCCACATGAACAGACTATTTGTTCTTCAGCTCGCAACACAGATGCTACTCCAACCCAAACACACCGAAACTCCAACACATTTCGAAACAAGATATGTGCAATCTCATATTCACAATAACATAGGATATTAACAAATCATTACCAATCAAACAACAAAACATACTACACACATGAGGACACAATAACCACAAAGCAGAAAACACCATAACAGTCTGTATCAACAACAGTTTTCTTACCAAGTACAACAAAGCGACTAAGCACATCACATCAAACACACACCACAACATATCATAATGTACGCTAATGCTAAATCCTTCCCCTTTACATAAAAATACGACCTATATGGTAATTCAACAGAATAGTTGCAGGCTTCTGGTGATAGATATATTAATGTCCGAAACATGTTGAACACGTAAGAAGTGAAAGAAATAGCAAGTGAAGCACGCATTTTAGCGTAGTCCTGCGCCTACCTCCAATGGAGCTCACCTGATTGAGATTAACTTCAAAATGTGACTTGAAAACTTAATCCTTTTCCATTTTGCTCACCACTGTTTGTTAGTTATGATTTTATTTCTAATTAATGTGTTCATTTTTAAAGCTATTATTGTCTAATGATTCTGAACCAACCTCTAAATACACACATAAACAAATACATAAATACGTATACATACATATATAAACATACATACAAAATATGTAAGTAATTACGTACATACATACAAAAATATATACATATATAAATACATAACATATGAACATAAAAATTGCAAATGTATTCCAAAACTTACAACGAAAGTCTCTGCACCTTCACCGGTATAACACCCGCCGGGATTAAGATTGAGGAAGCGGCCATATTATAGAAACTCATGACGAAAATTCAAGACCACAACATTGACTACGAAGTACAGACAGAAGACTGCTTCAATCTGCCGACTCAGTCAGAATCACTGATCGAAAAGGGGAACACGCCGTACAAATATTTACAGACGGTGGCAAGAGCGAGCACGGGGTTGGAGCGGGCATAGCAATATTTATACAGAGCAAACTGGCATTTCAAATATGGTTTAAACCAAGACGAACCACTGGCTATAGCTAAAGCGTTAGAAGCAAAAAAAAAATCACCTATCAATGAAAACGTCGCAAGAACAGTAACAGTTCACACAGACAGCAGAATTAATCTCAATTCCCTGAAGAAACCAAAAATCACAGTTAGCTCATAGAAGAAATTAGGAAAAAAGCAGTACTCTTTGAAAAACGCAATTGGACAATTGAATTTACCTGGCAAAAAGCTCACACAAGGAAATATGTGAACGAGCTTGCTGACAAGCTAGCGAAAGCAGCCCCCATAAAAGTGATATATCCTTTAACAGAATTCTAAAACGTGAAGTAGCTTACTCAACACGTGAAATACCGGAGTATAGCCACGTCGCAAACTCAATGGAATCAAAGTACAAAAGCGTTAGGAACAAAAGAGTTTTTCCCAATTATCAAGGGCAGATTGAAAACCAAAATTTAATTAACACAATTTCAAAACAATCAAAACAGCGCACGGTAAAACAAAGGCATATTTACACCGAATCAAAATAACAGAATCTCCATAATGCCTTTGCGAAGGCGGGAATCAAACTATGGACCAATTGATGTATGACTTCCCCATTATAAGGAGAGAGGGAGATAAACTCATCAGCAAATTTTAAAACAAGATAATTGGCCGGTGACAAACGTGAAATGGTGAATAAATTCTTTAAACTCTTCCTTGAGTTCACGAAAAGAATAAATTGAAAAAGAAAATTTGCACTTATTAAGTTGTTGAAACAATTACAAAAGTACAATCAAACAATAAAATAGAAGTCTCAGACGTATGTATGAATCAGTGACAACACATAACAACGGAGTGCACAGCACATACGGACAAGAAAAGCTAATATGCAATAATAAGTTTACAAGATTATATCACAAATAATTGTAAATTCTTACGCTAAGTATATAGTGTTAAATAAATGTAATGGAAAACGCCGTTAATAAATTATATATATATATATAAAATTTAGGCCAAAACACGTGCAAAGTTAGTGTTCAAAGAAACATTAATCCACATCTCGGATGTGGCCGAAGAAATTAACAAAATATTCTCACTGTTCTAAAGATGGTTTTTCTCCCTACATTTACACAAAGGGTTCACAATTATCATTCTCCTAAAACACGTACTAAATTTTTGTCCTACGTTTGTACAGACAATTCGCAATTAACTCAGCAATAAACATAGCTGAACTCAAGAGAGTTCCTAAAAGCAGTACCACAAATGCCGGCATTAAGTGAGAAACAGAGAATTCGAAAAACATGCTTTCAGTTGCTTCTGTAAATCTGCCTTCTATTCTCAAAGAAGTTAGATGCTGCAGTTCAGACCACAACCTTTCCAGCAAACCGGCTTCCAAATATCGTCTCATTTGAATGTTGAATCTGTCAAGAAGTAAATTTCCCTTCTTAAAATATATTGATCCATATCCTGAAACTAGGGTTTCTTCAAGGGGGCAGAATAATTTACTGACATCCACAGTCCCCAAATCCTTAGCAATATAAGTAGCCAAAAATGGATCATTAATTATTGCAATGTCTCTTTTTGTTTTCATTTGTTCAACACATTTTCGCATATCACGGCATTCTTCCTTCTGTTCCTTAAGATCAAAGAACTTATCCATCTCGGGATATGTTACAGTTGATAAAACATATTGTAGACTTGGAAAGTACCCAAAAACTAAGTCAGAATTAAGGAGTTCATCTAAAGTTTCTATCTTCTTTTCATAATTCGGTTCCACCAGATAAGAAACAAAGAAAGCTTGGAAAACAGTGCTAATAGCGAAACCAAAACAGACATAAAGAAGGAAAAAAATTCTGAAACTAGACGTTATGGGCTGCTGTGGAACAGACACTGACAAAAGTACAGCCCAAGCGTTTTGGAAACAGTTGGACAGGGACTGATATGTGTGTGCCTCATTACGCACAGACCGGTAGTGACCATTACCGGCACACCAAAACACAGCTGCTGTTAGCAGCAGCACAAGACCAATTGTCAACCACACAGACAGCGAGAAAGTTGTCAGTAACTTTTCAGTTCCAGGAATAGCTTTTGGACAGGGAACCATTGTCTTAAAACTTCCAGGGATATAGGGTATTGTGGATTCAAACCAAGACGTCACAAGCATGGGGCTCAGAGGAACAGTTCCTCCTACAACTTCAGATAAGCCATCATCTAAATCAGAAAACGTTGTTACATATGAATCAAGTTCTATATTTAGTAACGGTGGAAGGAAAACATATGTCAAGTTCAAATTGTCACATACAAATTTAAGTATCTCAACCGATAAGCCTGTCATTTTGTACGCAGTACTGCCATCATTCTGTGTGAAATTTTCTGTTACAATCACATAGGGGTCAAGTCCTATGGTACCTATTTTAATGGGACAACCCATGAATTCCTTTGGAAATTTTGGAGGGTACATATCTGCATTATATGAAAATGTGACATTATTTTCAAAGACCCATTCATCCAGCAGAATGACGTCCTGTACCTCTCCACACAATCCCAATTTAAATGGGAACCAAGTGAAGAGGTTCAGCCTGTCAGCTGAAGTATTTGTGTTGCTTAAATTATGCAGTGGAAGATATGCAAATTGGTTTGGTATCAAGACCACAACGTTGACAATTCTGGCCACCTGCCACAATATGGAACATATGTGAGCAGCCAGTAATTGTCCTGGTTCATTGCTGCTGTCAGTTGCCACCACAAGAAACCGTCCTCGAGGGTTCCACGATGTGCTCTCTTTCAGAATCGCCAGCTGATTTTCAAGCGTCTCGTTTAAGCTTCTCTCCTTTTCGTTCCACACAAACAGAATGTAACTGTGGTGTAAAACTTGTGTGTATGCAGGATCATCTCCTCTTGGTCGGAACAGTTCAATCGGCCATCTTGTTCCCTCGTGTAACTTTCCCAGCAATACACCCACCGTCTGCAGATCGTCCGTCTGTGGCAAAGGATCACTGAGAGGGCTACGGGCTACGTCCTTCGTTGTGCGTGGCATCGATACGGCGAGAGGCCTTCCTGGTGCGAAGTGACTGTGTGCGACGTTCCACACACACAGGACAGTGTGCAGCTGCTCTGTGTTCAACGTGCTGTCTGTCAGCGCTAAAGTTACTTGAGTGACCGCAGTCAGCAGCAGTAGCATGCTGAACAACATGTCTGCTACTGTCGTCTGCAAAGAGTAGTGCATTGCCTTATAGAAGATTTGGCGATTCATCGGACTTCCAAACTTAATAATGCTTTGATTAAGTATTTATTATTAGGGGTTATTTTATTGAGACTTATGTTAGTTTGATGCAACTCTTGGACAAACTTTCTATTTCAATGTGATTTTTAATGACTAAAGTGGATATAGAATTAATCGTCTCCAGAGACGGTAATTATTTGCAAGTTTGTACGGCGTCACACCCAGTAGCCGATAGCTATCATAGTGAATAGCAGCAGAGACACAAATTTCAACGCTGCTGTGATTTAACGAATTTAATTATCTCTATATTATGCAGTGAATTTAATTTCGTTTTCAGCATTTTCTTCCTTGTAAATATCCGATAATCATATTTAACACAATTTGTGACTTAGCAGTGTCCGAAATATGTAATTATTTGTAGCGCGTATCCCCAAATCATTGACATTTTTTAAGCAGTCCGCAGTTCCACCCTTCCGCAGCAAGCTAAGTAATTACTTTGCTGCAACAGTTAGCTGATCTTTGTTGTGTATTGCATTTAGCTGCTGTCTGTGCTACATACATCCTGCATAGTGCAGTTGCGCTGCTAGTGGGAAATATTCATCTGAATATTCTATGCGAATCACAAAATTTCTTGTACTGGTGGTCCTTACTTCTGCAAAGCCGAAATAGATATTATTATTATTATTATTATTATTATTATTATTACCTTCCGCTCCACAGTCCCATCAACCCGAAACCTTTCCTTCCAAACTCTCAACTTTCCTCTCTCTGTCTCCCCTCCCTGCACGGTATAAATGACAGCGCCCTTCGGTATATCTTTCTCCAACCTTTGGACGTTTTCTCGCCACTTAACATCATTATCTCTAAATTTACCCAAAACTGAACACAAGATATATTTAACTACTTCACAGGAACTTCATTCCAGCAAACCGTGTGTAACTTTCTGTTTCTTCGCAAGGATTCGTCATTCACTAACTAACCAAAAATCGAACTACATGGACCAGATTACTTCTTTAAAAGCTATTAATTTCCCTGTTAGTTAAAAATTTCCACTTTGTATAGCATCCAAATATCCATAAAAATATTTTTGAAGCCCCCAAATTTATACTGTCTTATAAAAACCGTTGCTTCGGCATCTTATTCCTTAGAAACCCACTTTAGTAGTATCAATGACTCAGACCCGTGGGCGATCATTACCTTCCGCATGACAAATCTCATATCAAATTCCCATTCCTTACATCGTTCCAAATGAGCAGTTCCTTTCCGAGAATCAGTGAAATATTCCGTAAACCAGTAAGCTGTTATGGTTTCGAGTTACTCGTAACTCGTCCAAACAACAAACTGGAAGACACCCCTTGTCGGCATTCCGCTACAGCTTATTAGGTACATTAAACCTAACTACCTTATCTGTACGCCGTCTCATCCATAGAAAGCTGAGTGTAGGTCACACCGTGCTGTCAAGGTCACTTTTAGTTCGGCTGGCTATAAGCTATTATCATCATCATCATCATCATCATCATCATTATCATTAATGTAATTAATAAAGTGAAGTTTAGGGAAGGGGTGAAAAAAAGGCTTTAAGGGAAAACTCTATATCAGTAGTAATATGGTGAGAACTGTTGGGCAGGTTTGAAAGCGTGAGTACAATATGTGTCGGGAAAATACTGGAAATTGTATACAGCACATTTTTACAAGGTGCTGTTTAACTTTTACACATGTTGTAGTTTAAGATGTCTTGTTTGTATTGTTGTTAGTTGTCATGTGTGTATTGTTGTTAGTTGTGTTGTTTATATTGATGTTTGTTGTCTAGTGTGTATTGTTGTAGTTGTTTTGTGTGTGTTGTTATCTTATGTGTATTTGCTGTACAGTGTGTGTGTTGCTGTTTTTACTTTATATACCGGACTGCTGCCCAGAAGTCAGTATTCGGAAGGTGCGAAAGGCCACCACGACACAAGTTTTTCTTTGTTTCCCCGTGCCTAAAAGCAAATGCTGAGTTGGTTCCCAACATTCCAAGTTGCCACTACGTGCTTCTCATGTTGCCCTACAGACTTAAATTTAGTAGTGACCAATTTCATGTTTGTTTTACATGTAAAATAAACACTGCCACCGTGTGACAACTCAATTGTAGTTAATATATAATAATATTATTGTTATTATTAATAACATTATTGGTAATTTCATATTTGATAATTGTTTCCCTGTTACAAAAGCATGGCGCGTCCTCAGGATACGGATGATGGATAGGCCCCCGATATGGATGTTAGATGGGAATATATTGAATTAGCAGTCGCGTACAACTGTCAATGCATGGTCCTCCAGCTTGGGAGGTGGGCGACGTGCTAGCAACGCCTCCCTGTTAGAACGTATCTTCTTACTCTATGTTAACAGACCAAGTCACGGAACTGGTCTGATAATTTGGTACTACACAAAGGAAGAAAGAATGTCATGAGATTTGGTACGTGGAAAGTTAGGAGCCTGTATGGGGCAGGTACATTTGCGGCAGCAGCAAAGGACTTGGGTAGTTATAAATTAGAATTAATGTGTGTGCAAAGTGTGAGGTGGGACAGAGAAGGCACAATAAGAGCAGGGGATTATAATTTTGTACATGGAAAAAAATAAATATCATCAGTTGTGCAAAGATTGTTTGTACACCACAGAATAGTATCGGCATTTAAGAGAGTGGAATTTTTTTAGGTTTAGGGCTTCATATATAGTTTTGACAGATCGCTGGTGTAATATCATTGTTCTGAATGTGCACGCACAAAGTGAGGACAAAAGTTGTGCTGTGGTGAGACTCAAACCAGGATGTGTTACTCTTATGGTGTTGTGTTACTGTTATGATGATGTGTTACTGTTAAGGTGTTGTTTCTTTTATGGTTCTGCTTTAATATTATGGTGAAGTTTTACACTTATGGTGTTGTTTTACTGTTATGTTGATGTGTTACTCTTATGGTTATGTTTTTTCTTTATGGTGCCGATTTACTTCTATCTTGTTGCTTTACTCTTATTGTGACGTGTTACTCTTATGGTGTTGTGTTACTGTTATTTTGATGTGTTACCTTTATGGTGATGATTTATTGTTATGGTGTTGTGTTACTGTTATTTTGATGTGTTACCTTTATGGTGATGATTTATTGTTATGGTGCTGTGTTACTGTTAAGGCGATGTGTTACTCTTATGGATTTGTGTTATTTTTATGGTGTTGAGTTACTCTTATGGAGATGCGTTACTGTTATGGTGTTGTGTAACTCCTATGGTTATGTGTTACTCTTATGGTGTTGTGTTACATTTGTGGTGTTGATTTACTTTTAAGGTGTTGTGTTACTGTTATGGTGTTGTGTTACTGATATGTTGTGTGTTACTGTTATGGTGGTGTTTTATTTTTACGGTGATGTGTTACTCTTATGATGATTTTTTACTATTATGGACTTGTGTTAATCCTTTGGGGTTTTGTTACTATTATGTCGATGTGTTACTGTTGTGGTGCTGTGTTACTTTTGTGGTGTTACTTTACTTTTATGATGATATGTTACTGTTATGGTATTTTGTTCCTGTTATGGTTTTGTGTTACTGTTATTGTTTTGTATTACTCTTTTGGTGATGCGTTACTTTTATTGTGATGTTTACACTTGTGGTGATCTTTTATTGTTTTGGTGGTGTGTTACGTTTATGGTGAAGTTTTACTGATGTGGTGAAATATTACTTTCGTGGTTATGTGTTACTGTTATGGTGATGTATCACTGTTGTTGTGATTTGTTATTGTTACGTTGATGTGTTAATTTTACAGTGATGTGTTACTTGAAACCATAAATTTCCACAAGTATCGATTCAAAGTGAACATTCAAAAGTTAGTTTTTACGAGGAATAAAAGCAGATATTTTAAATCATTTCCTAAGTAACATATGAAAATTTGCATTAGGAAATTTCAGTGTATATATTGTGAGAGAAAATACATCTACAACAGAATAACAATATTAATGTTGTTAGAATAGGAAATATACACACACCCAAAATTCTAGTTATTAGGAACACGAAGTTCCCACATCGAAGCATTCATAAACACACCTGGAACTCTCCTGATGGGAAGACACAACCAGATTGATCACATATTGATAGATAGAAGATGGCATTCGGGGAACCCTATATGTATGAATTTCAGGGAACTGACTGTGATACTGGTCACTATCTGGTGGTTGAAATATTAGGGAAAGATGGGCAGTAATTAAACCAACAGCACGGAATTTTAATGGGGAAAGAATTAATCTGAGGAAGCTAAATGAGCTGGATCTTAAGAAAGAGAATCGGATAGAGATTAAAAAGAGATTTGCTGCTTTGGATATCTTAAGTGTTGACGAGGACATGAATAGGGCTGGGGAGAATATAAAAGAGGATATAAAATAATCAGAGAGTGTCTAGAACTTCAGTAATTTAAAAGGCATTTATCATGGTTTGATGAAGAATAATTAGGTTCTTCTATCAAAATAAGCAGGCAAAACAAAGTGGATACATGATCCAAGCCAGAGCAATATAGATGGTCTGAACAATGTAAGATGGGATTCTAGCAGACATTTCAAGGATAAAAGAAAATAAAACTGAAAGATAAATTCGAGGAACATTAAACTAACAGTAAGATCACCTTGTATTAGGACTTCAATGACTTTATGTAGGGTTAACAACATAGAAGTGATAGAGTGAAGGATGACGAAGATGATTGGTTTGTAGACTGCAACAGTAATTTGGTTAGGTGGAGGGACTATTTATCCCAGCCATTCAATGTACAGGGGTTAATGATGTTAGGCAGACAGATATAATCACACCAGGACCATTAGTACGTGAGCTAAATGCCATTGAGTTTGAGTTGGCTATTGAAAAGCTAAAATGTCACAAATCACAAGTTACTGATTAAATATCACGAAAATAATTTAAAGCTGGGGATAAGGCATTTCGCTGAGAGTCATACATATAATATTTCTATTTGGAATAAGGAGAATTGAATGATGACTGGAAGCAGTCGATCACTGTACCTATCTATATGAAGGGCGATAAAACAGATTGTAGTAATTATAGAATCATATCGTAATTGTCAACTAAGTACAAAATTTTATTCTCCGTCCTGCTCTCAAGGTTACATCCATATGCAGAAGTTAATATTGGTGGCCATCAGTGTGGAATTCGACGCAACATGACAAGTAGAGAACACATATAGTGCATTCGTAAAATAATTGCAAGAAAGGGAAAACAATGATACATCGTATAAGTTCATTTCAGATTTATAGAAAGCTTATAATTCGGGCATCCGGGAGGTCTTATAAATAATTCTCTTTGAGTTTGGTATCTACATGAAACTGGTAAGGCTAATAAAAATGTGTCTTTATGAAAAGTAGAGCGGAGACCGGGTAGGCAACAATTTGTCTGACAGGCTTCCTGTTAGGAATGGTTTGAAACAAAGAGATGTTTCAAAAATTTATTAGAATAAGCTGTTAGGGGGATTTATTTTTTCAAGTTGATTTGAAATTAAATGACACACTTCAGTTTGTGGTTTCTACCGATGATGTTAATATAGTTGTAGGAAGCGTACTTAGTATAAAAGAAAAAGATGAACTTCGGTAATGGCGAGTAAGGACAGTGGACTGGACTGTGCACAATCTTTTTCATCCAGGTTTTTATCAAAAAATATTAAGATAAAAGTAAATACAAATATAATTTTGCCTGTCGTTTTTGTAGGTGTGAAATGTTCTGTATTGCTAAATGTTCTGCATTGCTTAATGTACTCTATTGTTTAATGTTCTCTACTGCTTAATGTTATCTACTGTTTAAAGCCCTATATTTCTTAATGTTCTTTACTGCTTATATTCTCTGTTGATTATTGTTATCTATAGCTTAATGAAATGTATTGCTTAATGTTCTGTATTGCTTAAAGTTCTGTATTGCTAAATGTACTTTACTGCTTAATGTTCAGTACTGCTTAATGTTCTGTAATTCTTAATGTTTTCTACTGCTTAATGTAGTGTACTGCGTAATGTTCTGTATTGCTGAAAGTTTTGTATTGCTTAATGTAATTTACTGCTTAATGTTCAGTACTGCTTAATGTTCTGTAATTCTTAATGTTGTCTACTGCTTAATGCAGTGTACTGCGTAATGTTCTGTATTGCTGAAAGTTCTGTACTGCTTAATGTTCTGTATTTCTTAATGTTCTGTAATGCTTAATGTTCTGTACTGATTAATGTTCTTTGCTGCTAAATGTTCTGTAATGCTTAATGTTCTCTATTGTTTAATGTAATTTACTGCTAAATGTTATCTACTGCTTAATGTTCTTTATTGCAAAATGATCTCTACGGCTATATATCCTCTACTGCTTAATGTTATCTATTGCTTAATGTTCTGTCCTGTTTAATGTTGTGTACAGCTTAATATACTGTACTGCCTAATGTTTTCTACTGTTTAATATTATCTGCTGCTTAATATTCTCTACTGCATAAAGTTACCTTCTGCCTAATATCCTTACTGGTTATTAATATCTACTGCTTATTTTTCTATATGGCTTGATATTATGAACTGGTTAATGTTCTGTTTTGGTTAATGTTTTGTGTTGCTTAATGATCTGTACTGCTTATTGTTCTGTGCTGCTTAATGTTTTTTAAAGCTTAATGTTCTGTATTGCTTAATGTTCTGTACAGTTTAATGTTCTCTATTGGTTAATGTTTTCTAGTGCTTAATGTTCTCTGTTGCTTAAAGTTCTCTACTGCTTAATATTATTTATTGCTTAATGTTCTGTATTGCTTAATTTTCTGTATTGTTTAATGTTCTGTACTTCTTAATATTTCCTACTGCTTAATGTTCTTTACTGCTTAATGTTCTGCACTGCTTAATTTTTGTGTACTGCTTAAAGTTCTCTGCTACTTAATTCTTCTGTACTGCTGAATGTTCTCTACTGCTTAATGTTCTGTAATCCACACCCAAAATTTTGCTGTTGATAAATTCGAGAAAAATAAAATGAATGGGGCCTGTAAAGCTTTTGGGCGAGGGGAGTGTTGTATAGGGAGGGGAGTGTTGTAAACGGAGGGGTTTGTTTTAATAGGCAGGGGTGTGTTATATATTGAGGAGTGTTTTGTATAGGGAGGGGAGTGTTTATAGAGAGTGGAATGTTGTATAGTTAAGGGAGTGTTGTATAGGGAGGGGAGTGTTTTGTAGAGAGGTGAGTGTTTTATAGGAAGGGGAGTGTTTTATATTGAAGGAAGTGTTGTATACTGGGTTTTTGGTGAGAAATCCTGAGGAAAGACCATACTGAGGGGACACCGTCGTAAATTTGAGGATAATTCTATGATAGATCTTCGGGAAGTGTGATGTGGTATTGTGGATTGGACATAAATGGCTCTGGATAGGCATCCTTGGCGGGCTTGGGATCCCATTTTATGGGTGGAATTTCTTGAGTAACTTCAAACAGTTTAGCTTTTAACGGAGGACCCTGCTCAATAGAGTAAATGGAATTTACAGTATTTGAAACAGCATTTGGAATGGTATTCAAACCTCAACCCGAATCTAAATCTGTTATTAAACCTTTCTGAATTCACCCTCTTATTGGCTTCTTACTGACATTCATTCCATAACTTAATTCTTTGTGGAACTGTAATATTTTGGCATTCATTATATAATTTACTGTGTGCTGACGTTCAGTCTATAATTGATCCCATACTGACATTTAGACTTTTATTGACGCCTTACTGTCATTTAGTATGCTACAGACTCCTTACTGATATTCAACCTATAATTCACTCCTTACTGACAATAAGCCTATCATTCACTCCTTACTGACACTAAGCCTATAATTCAATCCTTACTGACGTTCAGTCTATAATTGTTCCCATACTGACATTTAAACTTTTATTGACGCCTTACTGTCATTTAGTATGCTACAGACTCCTTACTGATAATCAACCTATCATTCACTCCTTACTGACAATAAGCCTATCATTCACTCCTTACTGACACTAAGCCTATAATTCACTCCCTTCTGACGTTCAGTCTATAATTGATCCCATACTGACATTTAAACTTTTATTGACGCCTTACTGTCATTTAGTATGCTACAGACTCCTTACTGATATTCAACCTATCATTCACTCCTTACTGACAATAAGCCTATCATTCACTCCTTACTGACACTAAGCCTATAATTCACTCCTTACTGACGTTCAGTCTAACATTCATTCCTTACTGACAATACGCATGATGAAATGAGGTAAATAAAACCCAAAACAATCACAGAAGTGCAGGTTAAACCGCACGATTGAACACAACAGCCATCTGTCAGTAAGTTACTTACCTTCTGACCTTCAGATACGTTGAAGAAATTCCCGCAGTCGACCTACAGTAGAGGCTGTTTTATCGACGAACCCAGATTTCGAATTCCAGTAAGGGCGGAAGTTTTCGTTTCCTTGACACATTCCAGAAAGTCTCTGGGTCAAAAGAGACTTCTGGTTAGCTTGTACTGAACTGCTTACACAGGGATAAAACCGTCGAGACGTAAGCCTAACAACTCACCTGTATCTAGTGCCCAGGTGATGACTCAGAGTACAAAGTTTCCGTCGGTGTTAACGCTTGCAGTTAAATGAACAGCATATGTTGAAGGCTGTGCTAGTTTCTGGAACTGAGATGTACTGTAAAGAGTGGGCTGGCTGAAGTGCCGATTGGTACAGCGCTGTTGGTGAAGGTTAGTGTCTTCCGGTATTTGGTGTCAATTGCTTGCAGCTTGAAGTGATGTACTGCCTGAACTGTAAAGTTGGAGACAGTAAACTACAGCGTAATTTTATAATTATATAGCGGGCAGCATGGAATGATGTCTCAAGAAATATTAATATTTAGCAATTTTGTTGAGAATACTCTGAATTATTACCGAAATTAATTATTGATTTTCATATAAAAAGTATCTTTCCCCCATCGAATTTACAGGCTTTGACATATGAAAATAATTTATCAAACTAGTTAGTTACTTACAACAATAATTTCCCTCAAATTGCCAGTTATATTCTAAAACCTTCAAACAGATTCCCTTCACACTTCGCTACTAACATTTCATATCCTTTTCACATTTTTTTTCAAGCCACAACTCACAAGTGCGTTCTCACGCCAAATTCTGTCTAATGAGTTCGACAAGGCTTTCCACGTTACAGTTGCGTTACAAAACAACGCTTTTGATTTTTCTGTTGGGTCGCGTATTAATTATTTAAATATATATCCGATTACAAACATTACTGCCTCACGTGTTTCAAAAGCTAAATCACAGTGGTCACGTGAAATGTCGGCAAGCAATGTTCACGCACAAACACGAAATGAAATTGTGACCGAAATAATAGTCAATTGACAGCATACAATTCAGTATAATTACCCAAATCGTTAAAGAATTGCATACCTCATTGATATAATTGTTCCATTAGCAGATCTTGTATAGCGAAGAAAATTTTTTTAGCTTACTGAGCGGAAGGCAACTGGAATTGCAATCTTATGTGCCCAGTTCATAACGTTTTCTGTAACATCTCAACTAACCCTAGACCTCCTAAATTGCCTGTCCCTGTAACGGGTTCCATCAGAAAAATTGTGTTAATTTTTATTTCTCCAGTTCTTTTCTCTTGTCCCATCTGTCCCACTGTATTTCAATTTACCTCCCAACAATATTTACTGACCAGTAAAAACCATGCAGCTGCTCAATGTGCAAGTTTGTTCATTCCCCTGCTACTCCCTCTCACTTTGGACCAGATATCTCCCTCAGCCCCTGGACTAGCAGATTATTTCAAGTGTTTAATCCTGTGGAACATAAACACAAACTCACTCCAATACACTTAAATCTGTGTACCCTAATGTGTTCATTCACATTCCCCACATTATGTATGAAATCAGTTTAATTTTTATGAACAGCTCTTAGGTCGCTATGACAGAACTGTAGATCTCTTAGCCGAACAGAACCTAGCCCAGGGCGCACGATTGGCATGTGCAGTTACTGGACGTTCTATTTTTAATATTACAATTTTTGTGAAAAATTTTATTATTAAGACTTTCGTATTTATTTAGAATATAGTTTGTGTCTATACTGTAAATTTAACATTTTAATTTCAATGGTCGCATATGTCAATTAAAATAGTCAATATACCTGCCATTAGGGAAATAAATTTATGACATCTCTAAATAATAAATTGTGTTTTAAGAAATTAATAATGTATAAACATGTATTGTATGCAATTACGTGTAAATTCTGAGTCAATATCTGTAATCTCAAGTGTTGCTGTCACGAGTTTTGATTACTGCAATACCACAGTAGCTCCGTTGTGTATTGATTGAGTGTGGATGTGATTGAGTGTGAGTGTAAATGAGTGTGTGCAGTTAACGAAATATGTGTGACAGAAAGACAGACTTGCTGCTGCAAATATGGCATTATTTATGTTTATGGTTTCGCATTTCCGTTTTGCCTGCAAAATACACAATGAAGATAATGCGACCTGGAATGTAGAGCAAGAGCTGTGTCTCTTGTGGTAGTAGTTGCATGTTTCCGCTGTGTAAATTGGCCATGATGGGGCTGTTAATTTCAGATGTCTAAAAAGGGAAATATGTAGCTTTAGTCTTAAATATAGTTACAATTGTGCAGTATGCATTATTAAACTTTACGTTTCTACACTAGAAGTATGGCCGATTTACCTCTGGATAATTTCCAGCACCCATTGTAAGTGAGGCAATCCTCCACACTGTTAGAAAGCCAAAATAAATTCCAACGCAAGTGTTAGGATTCTGCCGCCAAAAATACATTTTATGAGCAGGTTTTCAATTGAAATGTTTGATGCAAAGCGTCGAAACGCAGCTGAGAAACACTGCTAAAGATGAAAATTTACAGAAAAAAAAGCTTCTCAGTATGTCGCTGTGATTTCTAAATCCGAATAAAATGTACAATGCCCCCACAAGTAGTGATGTTTCCTGTAACAGACAAATTTGCACCGCTCTGTCTTCTGTGGCCAAGCCTGCGTTCATCCGTGCTAACCGCATTCGCTGCCCAACACTGTGTAGCAGACTGTAGTGCTGACGTTTTGGGATTTGTTTCAATTACAAGCAGGACTGCAGAATCGTTACGGCCACACAGACTTCACTAAATGCCAGATTCTCGCATACTGCACCATCCGATAACACTGTTTTGTCAGAAGAAAGCAAATGAACACGCAACGTGCAATTAATACAATTTCTCTCTAAGCTTGCTACTGAAACGTAACGTAAAATATTCTGCTGCTTCTTCAGTACCACGAGAACACTTCCAAGGGTGCTGGAGAGTACAGCTGTGCGCATTCTTAATCTCGAAATGTAGGTAAGGCCGAATGGTGATCTTCACATCACTGACAGTTCTGCCTCGGTGTGAACACTGTCGGAAGTGTCTCATAGCCTGTGTGGAAGAGCTGCTAAACAGAGAAAACGTTGCAACTGACGGCGAGAGAACACGGTTCTTTGGTCTTTCGACCTTAACTATGACAGTCACTACAATAACTGAGCTAATTTGGCCACTAATCTGACGTAAGAAATATAACATATAAAACAGCTTTAATAGCAATAATATTAGTGCGGTTCATATTTTCTAGAAAGTACACACATACATTCATACATACATACCTATAGATATAGACACCCAATATGTCTGATGATGTGTGGGAGGACATCGCGACAGCCCTCAGCACAATAGTGTCTACAAAGGACAAAAGCGGATGTATGAAAATATAATAGAATAACACCACATCCGGAACCGTGAGTGCGCTTAGGAAACTATTAGTTAAGTTGAAGGATACCAGTGAAATCAAAACCAAAGCATTTTCTGATCTGGAAAGGCAGTTAATAAGATGAGAGCACAGTATGAAGATGGGATAGAGATGAACAATAAGGGGTGTGCAGCGCCATCTTCTATTCAAGTCAAAAACCAGGTGGAAGCAGAGTCCAGATGCAAGCAGTGCCATCTGTTATTATTACTCAAGAACCAGCGGGAAGTAGTGCCCAAGGGACGGCGCCACCTGGTGCAAGAAGAGAGAAGCTCTACTCAACAGCCGTAGGCAACATAATGCAACACCAACACTTTAAGATAACTGTCACGTCCAATGACAAACTGTCAGCCGAAACATTCAAAGGGTTACTCAAATCCAAAATATATCCCGCTTACATCAAAGTGGGAATTAATTCATTCAAAGCACTCACAGTTGGTAGAGTGCAAATAACAACCAGCAGAGAAGAAGAAGTTGAGGCGCTAGGGAAGGATATCAAGAATAAATGTGGAGAGGAACTGGAAGCAATCATTCTCAGGCGGAGAAACCCCCAGACTGGTTATCCTAACATACCAGAGGACTTCACCACAAATAATATTGAAGGAACCCTAATAAAGCAAAATACCGATCACAACAAGAAAGCAGGAGACATCAATGCTAAATACAACTATGAAACGAAGAAACATTCTCGGAACCTGATAATTGAGGTCAACGCCTAGACCCGGAATTTCCTCCTGCAAAAGAAAGTCTGTAAATATGAGGATTACTTATTAGCCACTAGGTGCTTTAAATACTCAAGTTTCGAGCAACGAAATCAAGACAGGCGGGAAGAGGAAAACTGCCCTCTCTTTGCGGGGCGTCACAAGATGAAGGAATGCACAGCAGATTCATCGGAATACAAACGCATAAACTGCGCGACATACAACTTTCATAACAAGAACTCAGGAATCTGCGGCAATCACTTAACTTTGGACAGAAACTGTCCTAGTCTGCAAGCTTTATTAGAAAGTTACAGGCGAAACATAGACTATTGAAATGGCGTCTGATTGCAAACTCGACGCAATGCGCAACACAGGGAAGCATAAAACACAAAGTCATATACAATGAGTGTAAATCAACCTGCAGCATTCCAAATTCGCAACCGCCAAACTCATGCATATAACGGAGGAAGAAAGCACTAACATTCTCTGCATCCAGGAACCATACAAAATTGAGAACTAAATAGTTGGAATACCAAACAAATAAAGAACTTATGCAATTCCCGGGAAAAGAAGCAGAGCATCCATTGTGGTTACTAATATGCATATAGACGCCTCACTATTAAAACAACACACTGAAGGGGATGCTGTTGTTGCAGAAATAACAGTTGATGGAATAAAACTTATATTGGCCAGTATATAATTCGGCAGAGGCCGAATAATCGAAGTGGACTTGTTAAGAACTGAAGAAGTGCTAAAACATGCGAACGGGGCAGGGGACCTCTTAGCAATAGATAGCAACGCCAGATCTGCATCATGGCACGACCCAACAACCAACTCCAGGGGTAGAACACGAGATGAATAACTCATGAGTAAACAACTTCACAACCTGAAAGAAGAGGGCCTCAATACCATATTCGGGAATCGACGTGATGTTAGCAATTTTGACCAAATAATAATCACCAACCAGCCAGTCAGAACGGTGGCACAGTGGGAAATTAGTGATCAAGAAAGCACCTCAGACCACATCATCAAATACGTCATAGGGCAAAAGTGATTGCTACCGGGATAGTGGCGAATTTAAAGGGTACGATACCTATTCAAATAGGAGAACTTTGAGATTTTCCAAGAAAACATGATACACTTTGCGAAAACGACACTCTGCGGGTTACAAAATGTCGAAACCTCAGAAAACCTAAATATCATTCTCTGTGCACGTACAACGGAGGAGACGGTCTTCGAGAAGTCCATAGAAGAGTTTCACGTTACTCTGAAAAGAGCATGTAATTAAACATATAGAAAAACCTTTATCTGAAAGAAAAAACAACCAACAAATCAGTTCCAGGGTGGACAGAGGAACTGACTATACTACGGAAAAGAACGAACTCCCTCAGACGGAGACATCAGAGAAAGAGAAATAACTATGAACTCATATAAAGACGTAAATGGCAATACTATGAAGGCAAAACGCCATATGCATCAACCATCAAAAGCGAAAAGCTCAGGTCGTGGAAGGAATATTGTAATATCACGCCTGCGGCCAACCGTTGGAAAGATGTTTAAAATTAGCAGCGGGCAAAGAAGGTACTATTCAATATTCGCATCTCTCCTAAAGCCTGATGGATCACTAACTACCGACATGGAAGTAATCGTTACGCTCATGCTAGAACATTTTACGTCAGAAGACAACGTACAAGACGACAGCGAATTTCCAAGCAAATCAGAGCCCAATCTCAAAGAACAGGAGAGGCAACAGCCAAAAATAATATTATACCAATCCTCACAGCGATGGTGACGGACCACGGGATAACAAGGGCTTATCTACACCGTAGTAAAAATCTGGAACATGCAAACTGCCCTGCGAAAACAGAGATCAATCCATAGAATAATTATTATACCGGTGTTCGATACTGAATTCACAGTGAGAGACAATCTAACGTAATGTATTAAAGCCTGGGAACTAGCCGGCAAATAAGCACGAGCTAATATCGAAATACCAAAAATCATTCGAACAGTTTATAAAATCGATATATTTTGTTCTATTGTAAGGGTCTTAGATATTGTATACACATTGTTCTACTTACACCTTCTGTCTTGAGGAGTTCAAAGTTATGAAAATGTAAATGTAAAGGGAATTCACTGATGGTGATAGTCACTGCATAACTTATAAAGAAAAAGTTACACAAATGTAAAATGAAGCATGTAGTATTACTCTTTTGTAATGGAGCATGCCTACTAAATATACATTAAAAATACTCAATACATACATATATACATAAATAAAAAATTACATACATAAAGACATACATATTTACATAAATATATGCATAAAAATTTACATACATAAATATATACATACATACATATTTACATAAATACATACATATATAAATACATACATATTTAAATACATACATACATAAATACATACATAGGTTCATAAATACATACATACATACATACATACAAACATACATACATACATACATACATACATACATACATACATACATACATACATACAAACATAC
>Ga0123355_10003662_pt1 | contig 22147 bp, 26 predicted proteins | sample TergutEmb28metaG_3_FD_89872 | JGI IMG/M metagenome (GOLD analysis project Ga0123355, IMG submission 89872) | Embiratermes neotenicus P1 segment gut microbial communities from Petit-Saut dam, French Guiana - Emb289 P1 | ecosystem: Host-associated > Arthropoda: Insects > Digestive system > Gut ... | reverse complement strand
ATACAGATTGCATCTAGTGGATCGTCTACGATAAAGGCTGCGGCTTCTGCTGCTGCAAAAAACATTTCGCCGTAAATACCACCTCTGCGATGGGTAAGGTATGCATCTCTATATCCCATAGATGCAGCCAATTCAGGATTTCCCGCAGCAGCAAAGGCAAAACCATCTGCCCTAATATCTGCACCAATCCATAGGCGGTAAGGGTTATCTATAAACCCAGCCTCGCTAGCTGGGATGCCTGCTTTTAGATTTTTTAATGCGACATCTTCGGCGGTGCAGGCGATTGGAAGTATCTCTTTCCAAATTTCTGCTACATCTTCTGTTGTAAAATCGAAGCCATATTTTTCTACAATCAACAGGCCTAAAATTGTGTATGTAATATCGTCGTCAACCGGTACGCCATCCATGCCATCGCGAGTGTATTTGTAGCGGGCATCCACACCATACTGGATATCCCACTCACGGTCTACTTTAATCCAATAATCCCGCGGTGGGAAGGCCATGTTGTTATAAGCGGCCAGTTTTTGCATGTTTTCTATACTCCACATCTCCACTGGTACGCCCAGGGTACAGCCTACGAAGCGCCCTAAAACGGCACCTGCCATTTTTTCTTCTATATTTGGGATGTCTTTGATTGGCTGGTTTCCACCTTCACATAGTTTGCGGATGGATTCGTAGTCATCTGGCTCTTTTGGGCATTGGGTTTTGTCTGCTAGGGTTTTGGTTTCAGTTAAGGCTTTATTGAGTGCTTCTTCTAGTTGTGTGGCGATGCGGGCTGCCTCTTGGGCTTGTCCAAATTCTGTTAGTAATGCGCTGTAGTCTGCGTTTTTGTTTAATAGATCGCGTAGGTTTGTGAAGTTTGTGTATGACATTTTTAGTCCTCCTTATGTTTGTTCGTCAGATACTACTAGTTTATAAGTACGTACATCATCTTCATTCATTACTAAAATGTCGAATTGCCATAGCCTGTACTCTCTTATAAGCTCTCGTTTGATTTCTTCTGCAATACGAGTCAAATTGCCAGTACGGTTTTTGATTACTAGAACAAAAACAACTTGCGTTCCATAAGAGAAAAAGCAAGAGCCATTCGCTGGCATATCTACCTTACTATTATTCTGTCCAAACCAAATGCCACATGTCAGATGAAAGCTATCTTTAAAATCTTTCGAGATTTCTGTAATTCGTTCATCATATTTATTTATATTCTTTACATCAGGCAGAGAGCTTTTAGCTTCAATAAATAAAAGCTGCTTTTTATCAGGTCTATGTAATATAAACTCTACAGAGCTATAACCTTTTCCATTCAGTTTTTTGTAGAGTTTTGTTTTTTCTATGTGAAAACAATTATCAATATCATAGTCGCCGAATATCATTCCACTTTCATAAATTCTCATTTTCCTAACACCTTTTCTACTTCATCTCTATGCAATTTAATTTCGGCGTCAATAATTACATTGTTTTCTAAAAGGTCATAATCATCTTCACATTCATAAGCTACGCCGTTTTCTGTTTTGTATAGGCTATAGAAATTTATATTATCATCACTTTTTTTATTCATGCTAAAATATTTCATCATGTTGTATTCGTGTGTAGCTAGAAAGATTTGTACACCATTACGCGATAACTCTAAAAGAATTTCCACCAAATCAGGGATTAATTTTGGGTTGATGTTGGCTTCTGGTTCGTCCCAAAGCAGTATGCCATTTTCTATAATAATTTCTGACATTAACAGTTGCCATAATAAACCAAATTTTTTAATTCCCTCAGATTCACAAGAAAAGCGAATTTTATCTCCATTAGATTTTAATACAAAAAAATCTCCATCTTGTTGGATTATTTTACCGTTAATAATTCCTTCAAGTATCGGAACGATATTTTTTGCCAGCTTTGGTACTTCATTAACCTTCCAGTTCTCAGCATTTTGAATAATATCCAATAAAGTCTTGTCAAACGGCATGTCTTTTGAATGCCTTTTTGCCATCGTAAGCAACCCTCGTGAATGAGTCAGCATATCTTTTGATGGAATGAATACTGGTGGAGAAAGTCCTTTAATACCACTATCATTTTGATGGCATACTGCTTGTGATGGATAGATTTCGAATTGACAATCGCCTTCATCAGATTTTAAGTAAATTGACGCTACTTGAGAATTGTCCAATGATTTACTAATTAACTCATTATCTGACGTGACTCCAAAACTATCTGTCAAACTCGACATAAAATAAATTTCTCTGTTTGCATCAGGATCACTCGTACTTACACTAAAAGAATAAAGCATCTTCAACAAATGCGTCTTCCCAGTCCCATTCTCCCCAATAAAAACATTAACCCCCTTACAAAACTCAATCTCCATCTTATCAAAAACAGTAAAATTTTCTACTGTCAACTTTTGTATCGCCATTCTGTCAACCCCTTTATTTACCTAGCTTAAAACGCCTTTGTCGGAATCATCGCTTCAACCCCACTACACCTTAACCTTATTAAACGCCGAAGGCACAAACCGATAAGCCTCTTTTTTATCCATCTTAGTAACATACCTGGTAGCAATCCGCTCTCCACAATCAGGGCAAAACAAGGCCCCATGATACTGCGAAAAATCAATACTACCCTCCACAATCCTATCATTATACATCTTCACAAAATTACTTTCGCCAACTTTTTGATAATTGGCGATAAAACATTTACAAAAAGCGCAGCTCACCTTCAAAAGGTGGCTGCCTCTTATTTTTTTACAGTTAGGATTTTTATAGATTTTCATCCTATTTAAACTTAACCGCCGTACCATATACCATAACTTCACTAGCACCATCCATAACAGCTGCGGTAACATAACGTAAAGCTACAATTGCATCGGCACCCACTGCTTCAGCTTCAACTTCCATACGCCTTGTGGCAATAGCTCTAGCCTCTTCTAAAAGCTCGGTATAAACAGTAACTTCTCCACCTACTATACTTTTAAAACCTGCCAAAATATCTTTACCAATGTGCTTGGCACGTACAACGCTTCCTCTTACTGCGCCTATAACTTCATAATTTTTGCCTGGTAAACTTTCTGATGTACTCATTAACATGATTTTTCCTCCAATTTTATTTTATCCCAACTTACCAAAACCGGCTCCAACTATCTCTGTAGAATTACATATCGTTATGAAGGCCGCCGGATCTTTTGCGTTTACAAACTGCTGTAACATATGTGCTTGTCTGCGGCTTAATACCGTTGTGATTACTTCTTTTTCCTTATCAGTAAATGCGCCTTTTGCCATATGCACGGTTGCACCTCGTTTAAGTTTGTAATTGATGTATTGTTTAATGTCTGTACTTTGATCACTTATGACGACTACAACTTTGTGTATACGTAAGCTTTCTAAGATTGAGTCCATTGCAAAAACCCTAATGCAAACACCTAGCACAGAGTACAAAAAGTCCTCGGTACTGAAAATAAACATTGCGCCTAGGGCAATTGTAAAATCCACTACCAATAAAGCAGTTGTCACCTTCCATCTGGAAAACTTGCTAACTATTTGAGCAATAATATCTGTACCGCCGCCTGTTGCTCCACAATGGAAAACTATTGCCGCACCAAAACCAGGCAAAAAAACGCTGAAGATAAGTTCCATAAAACGTTGGTCTGTAAGGGGATTGTCCATTGGCAAAATTATTTCAAACAACAAAACCATGGCTGCCAAGGCAAATGTCCCATAAAGACTGCCTTTTACACGATTTTTTCCCAAAAACAGATATCCCAGTAAAAGTGCCAACACATTAAGTGCCATCATTATAGCACCTACAGGAAGCGGGATAAACGCATGGCTAAGCAAGGCTAAGCCGGACATTCCGCCAGATGCAAAATTATTTGGGTTACGAAATACTACTATACCAAGTGCAAATAAAACCAACCCAAGATTAATCCCTACAAAATTTTTAGTCTGTTGTGACATGATACACTCCTATGGCCCCCTGCTTATAACCCCCTGCACCGGCCTATAAATTGATGTATTTACCCTCTCTCGCCCTACTTGTTGACCATCTATAAAAATGAGCTTAAATAACTCGTACTTATAGCCATCCTGTGCTTCTGTATTTACTAGAACATGACCGCTAGGCAGATTATCATCCATTAAAACTTTTGCAGGCCCTGGTTGGATAGTTTCTACCAATTCGCTAACAAAGGCTAAGCTTCGGTTTGATGGCCTGGTTTCTTTACCATGTATTTTAACCTGCAAATTGCCATTTTGAGCAGTAGCCTCAATTAATATCGGATATTCGCTGTTATTTTTGAATTTGAGATCCATATAATCCCCAGCTATTGCGGCATCAAGGCCTGCATCTATATAGTATACCCGCATAGAGTGATTATTTCGCTGTACTATTGCAAGTTCCGCAAACAGCAGCGCATTGTACAACACGCTTACCACCTGACACACACCGCCACCATAATCCTCTATCACACGGCCATCCATTATCACAGAAGACACTGCATAGCCGCTTTCTGGATTGCTAGAACCTATTACCTTACTAGTCGAAAAAACTTCACCGGGGTACACTACACTGTTATTAATTTTTGCCGCTGCCAATCGTATGTTTAGGCCCCGCGCACTTTCGTCCCCGCCTTGAAAATAGCCGGTGAAAATCCCCAATAGAGATTGTGCATTTTCAAAATGCTCGGCAGTATAACTCGGCTGGATGGGATACATCTCAAGATTCACTTGCCCCGGCTGACGACTTGCTAAAATTCGCTTTAATTGCTTAGCAGCTGCCTGCATATCTGGGGTTCTGCCGGCCTTACCCTCTGAGATAACAAATTGGTCATTTTCTAGTTTCATACTGGCATTTACAGGAAGTATCGTTGCCTGTGTTCTTACAAGTTCCAGCCGATCAGGTATCATGGCTTCGTCGTAAAGATATTTTGGCTCTCCGATAATTTCATAAGCTTGATTTTCCAACGCTCTGATTATAGCATAACGCACCCTTCTAGTACCAGTCCTGCCATGGGAGAAAGCTTCGTTCACGAGCGTAGTAAAATCATATTTTGCACCAAAATCTGTAAAAGTATTGCTAAATATCAAACTGTCGTTGTAAATAAACCTTATCACCTTGCGATCAAGCTCCATAGATTGTTGCAATGTTGCTTCAGCCTCTTCTGGCAACATGCCCCCAACGGATATTCCGTTAATAAAAACATTATCGTGTATGGTATCCCCATTATTTGCACTCAAAAAGCGTACTATAGACATGTGACGGCCTAATAGTACGCTTATTATTAATATGCTAAGTAAAAAAATAAATTTCAATTTAGTGCGAAAATACCGACGTAAATCTTGTCGGTTTTTTCGCACTATGATGTTATTTATTTTTTTACCTACGCATATAATTATTTTTTTCTTCATGATTCTCACCCCGTCTAAAATATATTCAGCAGGGGCTTGGATTAATTCTTAATTCACTGTTAAAGCTGCGTTAGAAGTTTCTAGTGATAGTCTTACTTTTTTGCTTTTACTGTCAAAGTCAGCAGTTCTGGCATCTATGGCTGTTGGATCGTTTACTGCAAACTCTAGCCCTGTAAGGCCAGCTCTTATATTGCCCAATGTTACGTGGGCAAGAATATGATAACCTAAGTTCGACATACTTGGCACATTCATTGTTAGTTTTGCATTGCTGGTTTCTACAGACCACAAATACTCGCTAAAACGTTCAAAAGCACTTATGCTCATAGAAATTGAGCCGTTAAAGTTTGTAAGATTCAACTTTTCTGCGTCTATATTACCGGCTTCTACTATGCCGTTAAAATGCTCAATTATGGCTATAGGCGCTGCTATGTTTGCCACAGTTAAACGTCCATTACCACTTTCGCTTTTTATAGACTCTGCGGTCAAATCTACCATTTTGGTTTGACCGTTGCTGTTTAATACTTTAATCTGTTCGCAATTAAGCCCACTTACATCCATATTTCCATTCATTCCGCTGATATTTACTATTTTGAATTTGTTCGATGGCACATATGCATCTATGGCCACCATTTGGAAGTCATCTTCCTCGTAGTTTAAGTAGTATTTACCACCAAGTTTCATAAGCTCTATTGGCGCATTGCTTCGGATCGTTTTATAACGTATATAGGCTGAGATTTTATCGCCATTATATCCTTTAATACTGACATCCCCGTTCATGCAATCAAGAGATAACTCATTGTAGCCATCGTCTATCAAAAGCTCTACCTGTTTTTCAATTACCCCACTAGGATTACTTGTAGGCCTAGGTTTTGCTGCGCTTGCAGTTTTCTGACCTGTCGGTTTTGGTGGCAGAGCAGCAGTAGATGTCTCAAAACTCTCAGAAAATTTACTTGCCAACTCCACCGTTTTTTCTGCGACTACCTCTGTTACTTTATGAATTTTTGGCTCTAAATCTTTAGCGAATGCTGCAAATTTTCGGCCAAGTTCATCAAAATCTATATTTGAACCTCCTGTATGGCTTCTAGTTTCTCTTCCTGCTCTGGGTCCATTGTTAGAAATTGGTATATCCCCTGGTGGTGGTGGTGCAGTCGCCTTCTTATCTCCTTCATCCACCGTAGATAGCAGCTTAGATGCCTCTTCTGCCGTAATTTTACCCTTTTGCAACATGTTAAGTATCATCATTTTTTCACTTGCCATAAAATCCACTCCTTTTTTTAATCATACATATATTTTGAGAAAAAAACAATAATATAATTCGAGGTGACAAAGCGTGAAAAATGCGCTTGCGTATTTTTCATGCCAACCTATTTGATCCGCCGACGAAGGAGGCATGAATTAACATATGAAAAGAATTATATTTATTTTTACAGCTCTGCTGATATTCCTACTAGGGGCAACAGACGCACCAGACGAAACCCCAACATTTTTTAAAACCGAAACCGCCGAAGTTCCAATAGTTATGTACCACCTTATTACCAAAAAAGGCCATCTTCTGGGACAATGGGGCATTACACCTCAAGAGCTGGAAAGTGACTTAAAATGGCTTAAAGATAACAACTACGAAACCGTTGTAATGGAGGATTTAATCAATTTTGTAAAACGCGGCAAAAATCTTCCTGATAAACCTATTGTTCTTAGTTTTGATGATGGCAACAGCAGCGATTATTATTATCTTTATCCCCTACTACAAAAATACGATATGAAAGCCGTTGTGTCTGTTTTAGGCAAATTTGCAGACGAATGCAGCGAATTGGCAACAAAATCCGATCGACCAAAGTATTTTCCAAACCTCACTTGGGAACAAATAAAAGAACTGCACGAAAGCAAGCACATAGAGCTGCAAAGCCACAGTTATAACCTACATGGCCGTATTGGAAGTAAACAAAAAAGCGGAGAATCTATAGAGATATATCATCAGCGCTTAAAAACAGATTTAGAAAAAAACCAAGAGCGTATTAAAGAAATGACAAACGCCACCCCAAGTACTTTCACTTATCCATATGGGATGATTTCAGATAATTCCCAAACAGCCTTAGAAGCGCTTGGATTTAAAGCAAGTTTAGGTTGTAGAGTAGGCGTAAATACACTTACTGAAGGGGATGAGCAATGCTTATTTCGTTTAAAGCGGGCGGATAGGCCGCATGGTGTTTGTATCTCAGAAGTTTTAAAAAAAATGCAAAAGAGTAGGGGCGATTAAGATAATCAATGCCATTAAGTTAGGATTTATTTACGGGTTACGTAGGGGCGACCGACCTCGGTCGCCCGTGGATCAACCGACACATTTGCGGGCGATCGAGGGCGATCGCCCCTACAATATATGTATCATTAATTTAAACGTTCTGGGTTCTCCCCGACCGTAGTCTTGCAAAATCCTTAACTTAATGGCATTGTTAAGATAATTGCCCCCTACCCTGCATAAATACTGGATTTTAATGCTTTTGGCAAAAGTATCAACACCTATCATTTATCATATTGAATTTTGCCAAAACACTCATCTATTATAGTTGGCTTCCACTTTATCAAATCAAACAAAGGCCGCGGTTCTGATAATTTATGATAAAAGTCCATTCCAAGGGCTTTTAAAGTCATACAAAGTATACTTCCTACATGACGCGATAAACGCCACATACTACACAAATTTTCCGGATTTCTCGCATATACAAGCTGCTTTTCTAACTGCCCCATAAATTTTTGATGGGATATTTGCCTTAAAGCCATCATTCCGGCGTATTCTGCCATTCCTTCAAATGTTTCAACTAGTAATTCCTGATTTATGGCATCGCCAATTATACGCTTTCTGGCACGGCGAAGTACTGCAAATTGTTCAAAATCAACTTCGCTGTTTTCTCCAAATGCTTTTATCAGGTAGTGGTTTTCTGCTATTTTTAAGTGATAGTTATCTATGTCATGAGGATAAGCAGACATGGCTAGATCATTTATTTTACGACTTTCACCTTGTTTAGTTTGAAAAGTGTGAAACATCTCGTGAACTACTCTCATTGCCAAAAGCTCTACATCTTCTTCATTAGGTTTTGCTACATCGTTAAGTATAAATTCGCAAGGAGCAAAACCCTTCCAAATTGCATCAAAGTCCACTTTTTTTAGTATATTTTCCACTTCAGTATAAAGCTTTTGCATCTTGTCCCCCATTCTGATATAGTGTTTTCGAATATTATAACATATCTAATTTATCAAGGGGGAAATTAAATGAACAATCAAGATATTCGTTGGGTACAACGGTTTGAAAATTTTTCAAAAGCATATACTCTGTTGAGTACGGTCTTGGATGGAAAAGAAATTGATACTTTTGATGATTTGCAAAAGGAAGGATTTATTCAAAGATTTGAATATACCTTTGAGCTTCTTTGGAAAACATTGAAAGATTTTTTAGAAAACGAAGCAGTCAATATTGGAATCATCTCACCTAAGAGTGTAATCAAGGCAGCGGCGAGCTCTAACTTACTTGAAATTATAGGAGTAGAAGGCGAATTATTACTTGATATGCTGGAAAAACGTAACCTGATGTCGCATACTTATGATACAGCTAAGTTCGAAGAAACATTAGTGAAAGTAAAAAATGAGTACTTACTAGAAATGTACAAAATATACGAGTATTTATTGGCTAAGAGGTTAAACAATGAATGATTTGGGACTTTCTGCAGTTAATCTTGAACAAATAAATAGGCTTATAAGCTCTTTTGAATTTGTAACTAAAGCTGTTATTTTTGGTTCACGCGCTAAAGGTACTCATAAAAAATATTCTGATATAGATATTTGCCTATTTGGAAAGTTGAACAGCTTCGATGCAGAACGAGTAAAAAGTGAATTAAATGACCTAAACATAATTTATGAATTTGATGTATTATCTTATAACGATATAAAAAATTCTGTTTTGCGCGAGCATATTGATAGAGTAGGCGTAGAAATTTATACAAGTACATCATAAGCCGACAAACTCCATAATTAGCGTTTGCGACTTTTTAAAATTCACATAAACCACATAACCAAAACCAAACAAATCCCAGCAGAAATCACCGCCTGCAAAACCTTAGCAAACAAATACGGGGCAAACTTAATATCCGTCCCTCTTAAAAAATGAGCTGTTTGACTATGCACCGATAACCCTCCAAAAGAAACAACCGCCGCCGCAAGTATCACAGCTACTGGGTTATCAGAGCCTACTTGTGCCAAAATCCTTGTACCGTTTGCCACTTCTATAATACCGGCAACTAAGCCAGCAAAGTTACCAAAAATACTAAAAAGTCCACTCGTCTCAATTGTTTTAATCAGTACACTAAAAACTATTATAAATCCACCAATCAAAACCATAGCTTCCATAGCGTTTTTTACACTTGATCCAAAAACACTTCCAAAACCCTCGTATTCATTTTGCCTGTAATTATGAAACGCTTTAAATGCACGGCTTAATCCTCCACCAGTGGCAGATGACTTTTCTCCAAAAAACCTATATATAACCCCAATAATAAACGCAGCAGCAATATGAGATGCCAGCAGCAAGTACCCAATTCTAGTACTGCCAAATAAACCTGTGCCCACAAAACCTACTATAAACAATGGGCCAGCGTTGTTGCTAAAGGCAATTAGCCTTTGTGCTTCTTGATGTCGAATTTGTCGCGTTTTTCTCAAATCCGCCACTGTTTTTGCACCCATAGGATATCCAGAGCTTAAGCCTGTTAAAACAGCAAAAGCACCGGCGCCGGGGACATTAAAAAGAGGTATCATCAAAGGCGCAGCCAATACACCTAAAAAGCGGATAAATCCAAGGCCAGCAAGTAAATTCACTCCTACTACAAAAGGTAATAAAGAGGGTAAAACCTGATTAAACCACAGTAATAATCCCTCTCTGGCCGCCATGATCATCTCTACAGGATTTAAGACTAAAAACATGTTGAATAAGATGACCAAGCATGGTATGATAATGACGAAATTTGATGATAACTTTTCTCTCATAAGTTTTCCTCCTATTATGATTACAATACACATCACGATATCTTATGAGGAAAAATATCAAAAAAGAAGGGGGGTGCATTTTGGAAGGCAGACACAAAAAAACAACTCACAACATAGTTTCATTGGACAAAGCGCGAAGAAGCAGATCAAAATCGCGCCCAAGGCCAATTCAAACCTCACCTACGTCTAAGAAAAAAAAGAAAACTGAAAGTGTAAAAGAATTCAAACGCGGAATGGCAATAAGCCGCTCAACCTCTTTTGTAGCCGGTTTATTCTTTGTGTTTATACTAGTATATCTAGTTCAAAACATCATAATTTTTACCACTAGGCCAGAAATCCCTGTAGAAATGGTAACAATGGGCAGTGTAGACCTTATAGAACTTATAGAGGGCATCATCATTAGAGATGAAACTGTATATACAGCCACCAGAGATGGTATAGTACATTTTAATGCAAGAGAATTTGAGCGAATCCAGCCAGGTTCCTTGGTTGCCAGCATCCAAAATGCGCAAGCAGTAAATTCTGCTCGGCAATCCATATACCAGGTAGAAGAACAGATTATGCGCCTGCAAGATGTACGGGGAGAGCTCTCGGCAGTTGACCCAGCCGTCCAACAAATAAACAGGCAAATCCAAAATATGATAGATAGTCGTCTGGGAAATCATATTCATCTAAACATGATCGAAGTATATGCGCTGCGAGACAGCATAAATCAAAATGTCAGTATTCGTAATCAAATGATAATAACAGAAAATTTGGATTCCGACCTACGTATGGAACTAGGAATCAATCATCGTATGTTAATGGATACCCTAGACGAAAATATGCAAGCAATTTACATAAATGGAGGTGGTATTTTAAGCCCCGTGGTTGATGGACTTGAAAATTATTTAGATTTTCAAAATATGTACTGGCTTTCAAGAGAGCAAACTCAACAAAATATAGATTTTGATCAACTGATTCCTTTACGAGAAGTGGCGTACGGAGACGATGTTTTCAAAATTATAAACAGCAATATTTGGTATATTGCAGCATATATCCCAAACGATTTAGTCGAAGGCTTCAATGTAGGAAGCAACCATACTATTCACGTTGAGGGACGTAAAGCGCTTAATACTCGAATACACCATATGGAGCGCGGTTTTCAAGAAAGTTTTGTGATTTTTCGTTCTTCTGCTTATATGATAGATTTTTTAGATACCAGAAGCATCTTCTTTAGAACAACCGATACCCTTCAGCATGGATTGCGCATTGCTAACTCAGCAATTACCTTACAAGATCATCTTGCCATCCCACTTTCCACAGTGCACGATGAAGATGGCCGTTATGTGATTCAATACTTAGGAGAAGAATACGCCAGGATCCCTATAGCTGTAATAGACCAAAACGACTACTACGCCTTTATACTGGCAAATCACGAGGTTTTATCTGTCGGCAGCACTTTATTAGAAGCTGATGGAACTACTAGGATGATAACCCACATACAGGCCATTAAGGGCATATTCAGGGTAAATACCGGGATTGCTGCTTTTACACCAATCAACTTACCAGAGGATGCTGCTATAGGCGGAATGTACTCAATTTTAGACCCTATACTTAACCCTGGGATAAGAGTGCACGATCATATTGTAAGCAATGCCACTTTGGTTGAAGATGGAGACATAGTATTTAGCGGAGTGAGGTAGCTATGAGCCAATTAAAAGAAAATTTACAATGCGTACAAGAAAATATTGCTAAAGCAGCACAAAAATCTGGACGTAGTTTTGAGGATATTACCTTGGTAGCTGTAACAAAAACCCTTGAAGTTGAATATATTAAGCAAGCCTATGACCTAGGTTTGCGTAATTTTGGAGAAAATCGTGTACAAGAGTTGCAAAGTAAATTCGACAAATTGCCTGCAGATATTCATTGGCATATGATCGGCCATCTGCAAACAAACAAAGTGAGAAGTGTATTCGACAAAGTGTGTCTTATTCATTCACTAGATAGCGAACGACTAGCCATTGAAATAAACAAAAGAGCTGCTAAAAACAATATTTTTTCAAATATTTTAATCGAAATAAATATCGCGGAAGAAGACGGCAAAAATGGAATTTTTATACAAAATACTCCGACATTAATCGAACAAATTCAGTATTTGTCGAACATTCGCATTTTAGGTCTCATGTGCGTGGCTCCATTTGTCGAAAAAGCCGAACAAAACCGAATATATTTTGAAAAAATGCGCAAACTTTTCCTTGACATCAAAGGGAAACAGAGGCATAATGTGGACATGCGTTTTTTGTCGATGGGGATGTCCGGAGACTACGAAATTGCTATCGAAGAAGGAGCAAATATTGTTCGCATAGGTACAGTCTTGTTTGGTTCTAGGTGAAAATTAAATAATAAACTCTTTGATTTTCGACAAACAAATCAAGATGATTTATGAAAAATACAGCAAGGAGGCACAAAAATGGGTGCAGGAGATTGGATGAAAAGTTTTAAAAACTTTATAGAGGGCGGAGCTTACGACGAAGATGAATGGGATTATCCAGAAGGCGAAAAAGATCAATCCAGAAGCCGTAGAGAAGAATCAACATTTGAAGAAGAGCCAGAACCTGAGAAAATATTAGCAAAAAGTAGTCGCAAAAAAGGCGGAGGTAAGGTTGTAGATTTTGATTCTACCCGCAGCGAGCCAAAAAATCCAATGTCGGTTGTTATTATACGCCCTACAAAAATAGAAGAAGCCGCGTATGTATGTGACTATTTGCGTGAAAATAAGCTTTGTATTATTAACATGCACGAGGTAGATCATCATACAGCTCAACGTATTGCAGATTATTTGGGCGGGGTAAGTTACGCATTAAACGGCCAAGTGGAGCGCATAGATAGCCATATTTTTGTCATGGGGCCGGAAGGTTCAAAAATTTCTGCTGTGCTTAAGGAAGGTCTAAAATCCGGCGAACTTTTCTCCAGAGCATCTAGGTAAGAGGTTAAAATATGGGACGCATTTTAATTGAGGCTATACACCTTTTTTCTACAATGCTTATTGCTATGATTTTTGTGCGCGCTATATTATCGTGGTTTCCGGAGCCTCGTAGCGAGGGGATAAGACAGATCTATTTTGGCATTTTGCGTATTGCACATACTTTAACCGAGCCTATAGTTGGCCCTATACGTGCATTAATTCAACGATCTCCCTTAGGCGGACCCGGTATGATGCTGGATTTTTCACCTATTATTGCTTTATTACTTATTAATTTTGCGCGGACAATTTTATTATCGATTGTGAGTTCTTTTCTTTTATGATAAAAAATATGAAAAAAAATTACTTTATTGAGCCGGTATTAGAGCCTCTATTTGCGAAGGTTTTAGACCGGCTTTTTATTTGTAAAAGCAGACAAAAGCCCACTTTTACCGATTTTTATGACCCTTCTAAATGGACAGCTTTCTATAATGCATTAAAAGGTGAAGGTGTACAGATAAAAACCTTCGGAGGCACTGTAGATTGTGAGCGGCGTATGTTGGGCTTTTTTCCTTTGGATGACAGTGGACATTTTCCTATCACTCGCCTGCAAATCAAGCATAATAGTAAATTTAATAAAACGCCTCGTCATCAAGATTATTTAGGTGCGATTCTTTCTTTAGGTTTTGACCGGGGCCGTATTGGCGATATCTTTTTGGGAGAAGAATATTCAGAAATTTTTGTCCATAACGATATTAGCAGCTATCTATGCGAGCAGTTAAATCAGATTGGGCGTACCCCTGTTACCCTTAAAACTTTGACTGATGACGAGCCTGGGCTTGCCAAAGTAGAGGAGATAGAAGGTCAATTAAATATAGCCTCTATGCGCTTAGATGTAGTTGTTGCAGCTCTTTTTAATCTCTCCCGCGGGAAGGTAGTACCGCTAATCAAGGGAGAAAAAGTTTTCGTTAATTGGATGCCTTGTACCGACACTAGCAGACAAATTAAGCCTGGGGATATGATTACACTGAGAGGATATGGTAGAGCCAGGCTTGGTGAAGTTTTAGGAAGAACTAAAAAAGACCGCCTTAGAGTAGCGGTCTATAAGTCCAAGTAAAGCTAGTAATTATGCACATTTGAGCGCTTTTACCCAAAAGATCAAGGGAGATTTTTACAGCATCTTCATTGGTTAACTCCTGCTTAATGTACTAATTTTATCCAACCACTCTAGTGCAATTTCTGCAGTTTCTTCATACGCTTCTGATTCAGTTGGATTTTTGGCTATTCTATTTATGTCATCATAAAGCATAAGTTGATAATCTTTTGGCAGCCGTGGTACAAGATAAGAAATTATATAAATTTTGAGTATGTCATCATCCTGATCTGCTACTAAGCTTTCTTTAATTAGCGGAACAATACTATCGGGGTATTTAGATAAAACCGGAAGTATTTCTGTGGCTACAGGCCAATTCATATCTGCAATCCATAATATTAATTCTGGCAACAATATAGACAAATCTGATTCTTTTAGAGACATTAAAGTGTCAAGAGTACTTGTATCAAATTTATCTTTTGGGATTAGTGCTTTTAACTCAACATAATTCATTATATCACCCACAGAGGCCTATCCCCTAAACTTTATGTTACTTTTCAGTTTTGCGATTATTCATATCAAAGTCAAACTTTTATTTCTTGTTTTTATTGTTATTTTTTACCTCTAAGAGTCTATGCTATTTTTGTTTGTGAGGTATAAAATCCGTCTAATCCACAAAACGCCATAAATTAGACGGACGTATCTTAATTTGCCTAAGTATAATATCTATATTGGTTTAGTTTCGTATATTCCATTCTGCCACGATAGTGTTTAACTGGCTTTTTAGTTCAGATATAAATTTTTTTAAATCTTTTAGCTCAGTAACTAAATCCTCGTCTAAAGTCTCCTTTTTCACCAGGAATAAGTCCCATTACAATCCACATTGTTGTACTAATTGAACCATCTGCTCCATCAGAAAATTTTAACACAAAATAAGTCTCTAGCGCATGAAATTCAACCATACTCCTATCTTCAAAAAAATCTTTATCTATTAATTGTTCTCTCTTTGTTATTTTAATAAGAAATTCTTCTAAATCATTAATCCATCTCTTTAACTCTTCAAAACTAAATGTAGCTCCAAATTCCTCCGGATAGATATAGCTTTCATTATCACCAATCTGAAACCTGAATTCAAAAGGAATCCAATTTAGATAATCATCTCTATTTGGACAAAAATCAAAACTTTTATGATCTTTTATTAGATTTATTTCCAACTCAATAGGAACATTCAACTCTGGAAAAGGACGTTCTTTTCTGAAGCCGTCAGTTAAAATGGGCATATATCTAACCTCCTTATGTTTAGGCCTCATTATCTGTGCAATAAAAGTTTAACATTTCCTCATATATCTCTCTTGTCTGTTCAACATCTCCCCAAGTTAGAGGTTCACCTGCATAAGACATTTTCCAAAAAGGTTCTTGATGTATCAGCTCATTTGGAATCTTGTGCCATAATTCTAGCATTTTATATTCAAAAGCCTTGATATCTGTATTATAAGAGATATATATAGGTTTCAACTTTTGCATTAAAAAGCTACCAAAAATATCAGGGTTGATATCATGATTTTTAAAATAATCATAAATTAACATTTTTGATTTATCAAAATTAGAAATACTCCATTCTAATTCTAATAATATATCATCATCAGGATTATTCATAAAAAGCTCATCTAAATGATCTCTATAATCTGTAATCGTAGTTAGGTTTAAGTCAATCAGTATAATATAAGCTAGTAATGTTTCTCTCATTAGTATCTCCTTGAGAATATTTTACATTTATTATAATCATCTAGGCAGAACATTTCTACCTAGATGCTCTTTAAATTATGTTCTATAATGTGATATTTACGGAAACACAAATTTGAAATCATCAACTAGGTGTAAAACTTCGTTAAAATTGAAATGAATCGTTGTATGCGTTCCATCTGAAAAATGAAAAACTCTTTGTTTTTTAACCCATCCCTCACTACCTAACCAGCGAGGGTCAGAAAGAGGTCTATCCATTATCTTTGTAGAGCCTCGCAGAGGATCCGACATAACTTCCTGCATAGCCAATTGTTCGTTTAGATTATTAGGAGTAGTACGCCCCCCACTGTTGCCTCTCCCAGCCAACCTAGGTATATCCTGCCTACCTGACGGAGTTGCATTAAGTGTTCTCATATCACGTTCATAGTTGCCGATAGATTTAGACATAGCCACTGTCGCGCCTAGCGAAACAGCACCGGCACTAACCGCCGTCACAAGTGCCCCAGCAGCTGCTACACCTCCACCAACAGGTCCTACCCCGGTTGGTGCTGTTGCTACAGCAAATTTACCCAACGCTCCTGCAACTCCAAGTGCATTTATCATAGCAACAGCACTTACACCCGCTATACCCGCATAATGCGCTATGAAAAACGTATGGGTTATTGTTTTCGCTCTCAAATAGAAATAGTTGTAATCGTGGCTTGTTGCGCTAGCAACAACTTGCCCAAGGCCAAAAAACATATTATCGTCTACACCGTTGGCGATACCGCGTGTTATCATCATAGCATTTGAATCACTTAAAGTAGCCCTATCAATGCCCGTTATTGCGAAGAATTGTGTCTCTATTGCACCAATTGCAGCGTTTCTGTGCATATCAATCAAGGTTATTATCAAGTGTGGCGGTACCACCATAGCTGGCATGATGTCTACATTAGTGTAATCACCAAATACTGAAACTCCACCGCCGCCCAACTGTACTGCGCCGCCTCTAACCCATTGATTGTCATTATTAAGCGACAAAGCAGTACCAACAGAACTGTTAGACCTTCTGTAAACTGCATTTCTGCCGTCGCTGCTTAAATATACCACATAATGATCTACCCCATTTTGAACTGTAAATGAATACCACGGACTCACCCATACTGCATCAAAATAATACCTGCTTGCAGAGGCTAGGCCTTGATTAAAAGCAGTCCCGGCCTGGAATACGTTGTGCCCATTTCTCCAACCGCTAAAAGTATACCCTGCTCTTACCATTGATCCGGGGCTTGGTAAAATAATGTCCCCAGGAAGGGTAGTAGAGCGGTTAATCGGTACTATGCCTCCGGTATGGCCATTGCCTCTAAATACAAATGTTGATGTACCTTGTTGCTGAACCGGAGTCCATATTGCGTCAAAATAATATCTCTCTGCAGATGCTAGATTTTGACCAAAAATAGTTCCGGCTTGGAATGTTCTATTCCCGTTTCTCCAACCGTCAAAAGTATGCCCTGCTTTTACCATTGTCTCCTGGGCCGGTAAAGTAAGATATCCCGGCAGAGTAGTAGAGCGGTTGGGAGGTACCATTCCTTCGGTATGGCCGTTACTTCTAAATATAAAGGTAGATGTACGCTGTTGAGTCGGATTCCAAACTGCATCAAAATAATATCTGCTTGCAGATTCTATTACTTGATTAAAAATTGTTCCAACTGGGAATACGTTGTTCCCGTTTCGCCAACCACCAAAAGTATGTCCTGCTCTTACCATTGATCCGGGGTTCGGCAAAGTAATATCTCCGGGCAAAGTAGTGGAATGATTGGCGGGTACTGTTCCCCCTGATGAAACAAACCAAGTGAATCCGCCCGAAAATATATTACCATTAATATCTTGCCAACCGCCAAATCTATATCCGACACGTATCATATTTCCTTGGTGTCCTAATGTAACATAGCCTGGTACAGTAAAGACATGACTTGCAGGAACACTTCCACCAGTATGGCCGTTTCCATCATATGTAATAGTTAATATTTGTGTGTTTAGTGCTTGATGTGCATCAAATTGAAAATATCCTTCAAAACTTTCTAAATCAGATGTAAAGGCCGGATATGTATTTGAGTCAGCAAAAACCACACCTAAATCCACATCATACATTTCCAAAGCAAAAGCTTCAAAATTTCCCCTGTGAAAGCCTGGGTCAATTGCTGGACTATGGTATATATCATCAGGGTTTAGTGCCCTCCTTAAGCATCCTCCATCTCGCGATAATGGTAGAATCCTACTTTCCTAAAATTTACAATTGCACTACTAAGTGTACTCCCTCGACTATATTTTTTCAATAGACACATTTACCAGAATTCATCTTGTACTCTTGTGAATTTTGTACATATTTGTAAATTTATAGCGAAACTAAGAGTTTAATAAGATTACTGAAAGCTTACGCTCTTAATTACGAAATAAAAACGAGCTATCAAGACAATAGCTTGATAGCCACTTTCAACAACCTGATATTTACTGGCTTCAATCGCCTTTATCAATATCATCAAAGGCGCACCTACAATTTCAACGACTTAAAATACCCCAAATAATCAGCATTTTTATCAAGCATTTCCTGCGTCATTTGCTTAATTTCCGCCATAGAACATACACTAGCCGTTAGCGGGTCAAATAAATTAGCCTGAAATACCTTCCACGGATCACCTTCGATGGCAGCATTCACTGCCATTTCTTCTATTCTTGCAGATAAGCTGATTGATATAGCTAAATTATCCGGAAGTGCTCCCGCTTGAATATATTGTAAGCCATTTGCAGATGCTTGTACAGGGGTTTCTACACAGGCCAAGGGCGGTAGGTTTGGTATAATCCCATTGTTTAGCTGATTTCCATTAAAAACAAATGGCGTACCATCGCCAAACAAAGCATTAAATATATCCGAAGCATATTCTGGGCCCTTATTTAAATCCATCCTTTCATTGGCTAAAAACGCTTCAAAATGCGATTCCCAGGTTTCTACAGCATCCAAAGCACCTTTTAAAATATAGGCGTACTCGCCAGGGTTCCAATTTGTACCATGAGTGCAGTATTTTTCTATTAAATCCGGACGCTTTCTAAACCATGGTAAATATTCTGAATTGTGGCCAGAAGATTCTGTGGGATAATAGCCTAAGTTTAAAAACATCTCGTTACGAACCGGTTCGGCATTAGCTATGGCGGCATCATTTAAAACCTTATCTTTTAATAATGGATACACATCCTTGCCATTCCATTTAAAATCTATGTAAAAGGCCTGATGGTTAATACCAGAGCAAGTGTATGTTACTTCACTAGGTTTTGCGCCTATCCACTCTGCCAGCATTTCTGCCGTGCCTTGTACACTATGGCAAAGTCCGGTAATTTTCACTTTACTCATGCGCTGTAAAAAGTTGCATAGCATTCCCATAGGGTTAGTGTAATTTAACACCATTGCATCAGGGCACAAGGCTTCTATATCTCTTAAAATATCTAGCACCACAGGCGCTGTACGTAAAAAGCGAAATACTCCAGATGGGCCGCGAGTATCTCCTACGTTGATATCTACCCCATATTTTTTTGGAATTTCAATATCATGCCGCCAAATATCTACACCGCCGTGTAATATGGTGATGATTACACCGTCTGCCCCTTCTAAAGCTTTTTTTCGCTCCATTGTAGGGTGTACTGTAGCCGCATATTTTCCTGCTGCGATTATTTTATTAGCGGCTTTAGCTGCATAAGACAAACGTTTTTCATTAATATCAACCATATGAATTTCTGCATCTTTAAAAGCATCAAAACTTAAAATGTCCCGCACTAGGTTCGTTGTAAATACCAAAGAACCGGCACCTATAAATACAAATTTTTTTCTCATTGCTGTACCTCCATTTCCTTTAAAAAATACTCTGGCAACTCTGTCTCAAAACGCAGTGCTTCTCTCGTCATAGGATGCTCAAATCCCAGAGCCTTAGCATGCAAAAACTGCCGTCCATCCTTTTTTGTTCCGTAAAGCGGATCTCCCAACACAGGATGCCTTATATGCGCCATATGCACCCTAATTTGATGCGTACGACCAGTTTCTAGTTTTGCTTCTACTAAAGTGTTAGATTTGAATCGCTCTAACACTTTAATATGTGTAATGGCTTCTTTCCCCTTTCCGGGAGGGACTACAGCCATTTTCTTTCTATCTTTATGATGTCGGCCTATATTTGTTTTTATTGTTATATCCTTTGCCAAAATGCCTCTAGCAATTGCGTAGTATATACGCTCGCATTTGCGTTCAGCTAATTGCGTTGCTAAACCTATATGTGCTTTATCGTGTTTTGCAACAACAATAAGACCAGATGTATCTTTATCCAAACGATGAACTATCCCTGGCCGTAATACCCCATTTACACCAGATAAATCGCTGCAATGATGCATTAAGGCATTTACTAATGTGCCGCAAAAATTACCCGGTGCAGGGTGTACTACCATGTTTTGCGGTTTGTTGATTACGATTAAATCGCCATCTTCGTAGACGATATGCAATGGAATATCTTCTGGCAGTACTTGGTAAGTTTCAGGTTCTGGGATTTTGCAGAGTACTATGTCGTTCTGATTTACGCAATATTTTTTATTAAGCAACTCACCATTCACTGTGATATGTCCCTCTGAAATAAGCCGTTGACAGGCACTACGGCTTAAATCTAAAACAAAGGATGCAAACACATCTAATCGCATCCCTTCATTTTTAGCTTCTACTATAATTTTATGCACCTTTTTTAGGTTCCTTTAATATAAACAGCACTACCAGGGCATAGGCAAAAGTCCCTATCACAAGAAGAATATCTGCTACATTAAATATAGGGAAATTGATGAACAAAAATTCAAACATATCCACAACATATCCAAAAAGCAAACGGTCTATAAAATTGCCTACAGCACCTGCAAGTATTAAAGCCACTGGTATGCGTATCCACAGACTTTCTTTTGTATATGGAAATTTAAACTCGAAATAAATAATTACAGCGATCACAATAATTGTTAGAATTACAAAAAACCAACGCGCATCTTGCAATATGCCAAAAGCAGCACCTGCATTGGTGGTAAATCTAAATCCAATTATGCCCTCTATGATAGGAATACGGCCTGCAAACATTAAGTTTACCCTAGCCCATTGTTTAACAAGCTGATCCAAAATTATTAATAAAATAACAGATGTTGCTAAAATTAACCTAGTCCATTTCATATTAACTCCTATGTTTAAAAGAAGAATTGTTCTAATGCTACAATAACTTGACGCTCGTCGTCGCCATCAGCGATTAACTGTACTCTTTGACCATCACATATCCCTAAAGAGATAATGCCCATGATACTTTTGGCGTTAGCAAGACGCTCATCTACCTTAAGTTGAATTTTGCTATTGAACTTGCTGGCCGTTTGCACTAAGAGTGCCGCCGATCTTGTTTCAAGTGGAGAACCTAATGTAAAAGTACGTTCAACCAAAATAACCCTCCTCAGATTTAAAAGTGAATTAAGTTGAAAATCGACTCAAGCAAGGTCGCTTGCTCCCGTGCAAAACATGTGCCACTGGCACATTGCGCCGCCGAAAAAACGCCAGGTGACGCGTATTTTCCGCCTCGTTTTCGTCTGTTTTCAACTAAATTCACTATAAGCTATTCTTTAAGTGCATCAGCAATTGCGCTGATTTTACGCAATCTATGATTAACACCTGATTTCCCTATTGGTGGTGAAATCAATTGTCCAATCTCCTTAAGTGTTGCATCTGGTAATTGTAAACGTAAACGAGCAACTTCTTCCAACTGATCGGGCAGTATGCTTAACCCTGCCATGTTTGATATAAACAGAATATCATCTATATGCTGAACCGCCGCTGACACAGTTTTTCCTATATTGGCTGTTTCAAAATTTACTCGGCGGTTGATGTCGTTTCCAATTTCTTTTTCTATCCGCGTGTTT
>Ga0123355_10003661_pt1 | contig 22149 bp, 11 predicted proteins | sample TergutEmb28metaG_3_FD_89872 | JGI IMG/M metagenome (GOLD analysis project Ga0123355, IMG submission 89872) | Embiratermes neotenicus P1 segment gut microbial communities from Petit-Saut dam, French Guiana - Emb289 P1 | ecosystem: Host-associated > Arthropoda: Insects > Digestive system > Gut ... | reverse complement strand
CACACACACACACACACACACACACACACACACACACACACACACACACAGACACACACACACACAGACACACACACACACACAGACACAAACAGACACACACATACAAACAGACACACAAACAGACACACACACATACACATAGACACACACAGACACACACACACACAGGTACATACGTTATGGAACTTTCTATTAAATTAGTTTTCTTAATACGTGTTAGTGCTATGGCAAATTAACGAGCAGAAACGGCGACATATTCAACAGATTTATGATCAAAACAAGTGGCATGTAACCATAAACACTCTAAGTGAAGTCTTTTATGCCAGAACTTTTCCAGAACATATTCAGGAATGTAGAATATCATTTGTCATATTATACAAACTTGAGATAAAGTGATGCTGCCATCTGCCACTTCAAATAACTAAATAAAGCAATGCCCAGTATCATCAGACGTTCAGTCTTGTCTCATTTTGTACGGAAAACATAAATTTCTCTTTGACATTCAGAGGACCGTGCATCGTGATATATTCTTATAATAAAACCGACGAGATACACTAATTTCTCAAATTTATTTTGGAATAGGACTCTACATATTTCGGACAGTATCTCTGTTCATCATCAGGAATCTAACACTGTACACACAGCAGTAGGTATATGTCTTGCTATGCTGACTGCTTCTTAGCAAGCAGTCAGCATAACCTGTATGACATATACCTATTGTTATGTGTACAGTGCTAGAGTCCTGATGATGGATAGAGATACTGCCCGAAACATGCACAGTCCCTTTCCAAAAATAAGTTTCAGAAATTAGTGTTTCTCGTTGGTTTTATTATAAGAATATAAATTTCTCTCTCTTACTATATAACCAAACTGCTCTAGATTAAGTGATTGGAACGGTCATAAATTAATACCACGTAATACGCAAACGTAATTCTTACTAAGAAGGTTATAAGTTTGGGAATGAGAATAGCCTTCCAGTGTGCTGTCTATGATACAGTTTTAACGCAGGTGCTGTATGAGTATTCTGTAGAGCTATGTGCCGTTCTGACCAGCCACAAGAAAGAGAGCAAAGGAAAGAACTCGGTGTTTTTAATGTTTCGGAGTCTTGTTCATCCTGCCGCCTCCCACGTATGACCGTTCCTTTTGAAATTTGCGTTACGAATGCATGACTTTATTTCAAAAGTAACAGAACGCAAATTATATTTAAAAAAAACTCGAAACTTTGCTTCAACATCCTTATATATGAATGTGTATAGACATTTCTCTGTCTTGGTCTGTCAGAGCATTTAAACCAATGCGATTCCTTTCCATGGTGAAGCTTTCCGCTTCTGCTTTCAGTTTTGAAGAGGCGCGATGTATTTGGTATTTGCTTTGTCGTTACTCCAGCTTGACAATAAATTCTCTTTTATATCGACATTGTATTCGGTTTATCGCACTCAGGAAAAAAGTAGATGGAATTCATTTCAGAATAGTGTAATTCTTCCATAAATGATTGCCGTGTATAACATTCCATCGTTTATCAAGGTAAGCAAGAGATGAAACAGAAGTCCAAGTCCTGCATGAAGGAAAGTGACTTTCAAGTTAATTAAAGTTGATGGAAACTTTGCGTTACATTATTCATAATTACAGGTGCTGCTATGTTATGTTTTGTCAAAGCATATGAAAGATTTTTAAAAGACATGAATGAATGTTCAGTTAGGATCCGTAATAAAGGAGTTCTTAAAGTAGACTGAAGTGAATGAAAAATACACCCGGTGATGTTTTGTAATTTATTAAGTGCCTTAGAAAAAATTATATACATATCTGTTTAGAGGATCGGGATGCAAGTACTCTGGGTGCAAAATTTATAATTTCTACTGCCCTTTTGAAAAGTTTGTAAATGATGAAATGGTAGTGTAGTGTCTGCTTTGATACCAACGGAAGCTTCATGTAACCTTTTTATGTTAGCAAGCTGAATGCACTCCATAATCTCGTTCTCCTATTTTTGCAAAAAGCAATGTATTCCGTTTTTGTCTTCCCTACACCTACTGCGATACTTATGTCGCTTATCCCATTCAAGTTTGGTTTCATTATCCTAATTATTATTAGCTTAAGAATTTTTATGTAAGATTCTCCTTACCTTATTAAGCGCTCCTTATTTAGTCTGTATGCAAGTCTGTTATCCAGAACACTGTATTCCAGGAATATCGATACTTATCCCTAAACATAATCGTCATCAATCAGGTAACGACAGAAATATTTTTAAGTCTATTGGAAGCGTTATGGGGATTGCGTCTCTTTCTTCAACCTGTGGTCTTTGTAAGAAGGCAGTGTTTTTTTATTCAAGTAACGTATATTGAAAAAGGCCTACAATTGCCTTATTGCGGCTATCATGATTTACGATTCGTTTATCCTTGTAAAGACATTACTGCATGGTCTGTGACGCAGTACTTGAATCTTAGGCCCTACTCCATGTACAACTAATGCTTAACCGTTTTGTGTCGGACAACATACTTCAGCAGGCATAGTGTACATCGAAAATTTAAGATCAAGAAGTAACTGACAGGGAAATCTTCGGATTCAAACTCTATCGCCGCGCCAACTATTTCTTGTTGTGCAAGTTTCCATTTCAGTGCCTTCAGGCCGGTATAACATTTTGAAGGAAGATTCGAGGTATTCCAACTAATATCCTTTTAATATGCTTATCATGTTCACATTCACGTTTTTTCATCACCTAAATGAAGTGTTTGATATTTTAAAGTTAAATTACCAACGGACAAACAGATTCCGGTGGGTCACAATAGATTCTTCCATAGCAATCTGCAGTATAGTCATAATTTTGCCAATTCCACCTTAAGTAGCCGCCGCAGTTGATGAAGTGTAAGTGCATAAGCAATATCGAAATTTCTTTTTGTAACACAACTTCGGTAAATTTTTTTTATTGAATTAAACCGTCTTAAGAAACACAGTTGACAGTTGTTATTCTGTTGTAACCAGTTGTAGAATATCACCTGTCTATTGTGTTGTGTAAAGACAGTTTAATTCAATAAAATTTGTCATATGTACACAGTGGGATGGAAACAGTCCAATTCACAACTTTGGTAGTCAATAGACTTTCCATCTTGCCTGCTTTTTTATTACAGTTGTGAACAACCGTACATGAATTGAAAGTCCTTTTCCATTCAGTCGACACAACTTTATTCGTAAAGAAATTGCCTTCTGTTCTTATTCTTACAATAAAAACAAAGAGATGCACAAATTTCTCAAATTTATTTTTGGAATAGGACTCTGTATGTTTCGGACAGGTTTTCTGTCCATCATCAGGAGTCTAGTACTGTATACACAGCAATAGGTTTATGTCATACAGTATTAGACTCTTGATGATGGACAGAAAACCTGTACGAAACATATGGAGTTCTATTCCAAAAATAAATCTGAGAAATTAGTGCATCTCGTTGGTTTTATTATAAGAATATATCACGATGCACGGTCCTCTGAATGTCAGATTGCTTTCTGTGTACAACAACTGGCCACATATTTGGTCGTTTTACTATTACAATAATCAGAACCGTTATACAAATTTAAGGTACCTGAGGTAATGTCACATCACACCACAGGTAAATTTGAAGGTGATATGTGACACGTTTTAGATTTCCTTGTGTCTGAGTTTGTCAGTAATTTTGTATCTACGAGATCTTATCGATTTAACCAAAATATCTTCCTTTATTCGTAGATATTATATTGAGTTATCATCACATCCGTGCATCCGTGCCTCTGTAACCACTAATGGCTTTGCGCAAGCTGGCGAAATGTGATACTTTACAGGCCACTAGGTTTTGTATTTGTAATTTCTTACAGCCAGCACTAGCTACTTAACGGCCTCACCAGTGTTTGAAGTACGTGCGATTTTGGCGTCACTTACGTCAGAGTCTTGGCGCTTTGTGCGGTACAGATCCTAGAACAATAAGCAAGATTCGCGCTTTATTACTGGAGAATGTTGAGTAACACAACGGCTGGTCCTCGATTATGATGATGATGATTACGACGACGGCGATTAGTGCATCATACATCATAGGGATGTAAATTTTTTTATTTAGGTAACTCAGAAACCTGTAATTAAATAAATTAAATTAAACAATTAAAATTATTGCGACAGTTATAGGGTTATAAGTGTAATTATATATGTGACAATTAAGTATTCTAAAATTGTCATCATCATCATGAACATCAAGGATTGGACCCTTTGATCCGTTCCGTCTCCAGAGTTACAGCTGCTCGCGCCAACGCTTCTTCGGTCTTCCAGTTGTTCTCCTTCCTTGTGGTCTGTAGTGTTTGGAGGCCCTGAGGTTAGCTACCACCGAACTTACTCAGCGAAGGACTGGTTATCCATCCTAAGGACACTCTATCCAAAAAAGTCTCGACAGGAAGCACAGAATTCTAAAATTGTAATAGTGAAAATTAGAGTAAGAAATAGATCATAAAATTATTTGTGATAATATATATTTCCTGATGCTGTTACCCCATAGATTAAAACCTTCTTAGAATCAAAAGCGCCTTAAATTATTCCCAGATTTTTTCGTGTTTTCGTAACTAATATTTAAATGCGAGCATTCTTTCTACTTGGTTCAAGAGCAAAGAGACGTGGTGGTTTACGTATTCAAAATGGAGGGCATTTGTATGCTTCTCTTCACGTTGGGTTCGTTCCAAAAAGTGCTGCTATGGTGCCGTTTAGAATTGTCTGGAGCGTCTTAGAGTCGATGGCCTACAAAGCTGCCCTAAGTAGTCTTAGCGTCCAGAAATGCAAGATAATATGCCACCACATTACTGCAGGGTATCACAGTTATAAGAATGATTTGTACTGTGAATTTCTATGGAAACTTTATGTTGGAGACAATGTTTACTGAAAATTAAGGTTATATACGAGGGGTGGAACGTTGTTGCCAAATTTCATCCTTGAAACTCCAGTTCTTACTTTACTCATCTGAGTAAATATAACCTAAAATATGGAAAATAAAGCCTTCTTACTTATCAGTGATTTGCGTCTGTTTCACAACTAACGTAACACCCATAGCTGAATTTCATAGTGTGAACTTTGTGTCGAATATATATATATATCATTGCCGTTATATTTTGAATTATGTGACAATTGTAGAACCTTATGTAGTAGCTACATTTACTGTATCCGATCTTATGAAAGGTCAGCATACGGGTATAGAAACCCACCACTTATTTTAAACACGAATAAGCCATTTTCACCTTTTGACCTCGGTTTAAAGAATAATTTTTAAAGGTGTCATTCCATTCTAGAATAGGTAAAGGTAAAGTGATCCCTTTACAGGCCCTGTGTGACCCAGAGGGTGGGTAGAGGTATAGCTCTACTCTTCCATGACCGCGGCACGAGAAGGGGGTGAGTGGTCAGCAGCACGCCCCTGCCGCACTTTACCCCCGGGAAAGACCCGGTACCCATTTTACAGGAGGCTGGGTGGGCCCCAGGGCCGGTCTGGACGGGCAGAAAATCTCGTCCCCACCGGAATTCGATCCCGGACCGTCCAGCCCGTAGTCAGTCGCTATACTGAATGAGCTACCCGGCCCACCATTCTAGAATAGGCTTACAATAAATAATATTTGACCGGGCCAACCGACAGTCAACTAAAATGCATTACGCGTATCAATTGTTGTATATATACAGTATACCGCATGATGATGGGCTACAGATTTTACCCGAAACATATAGAGGTTGACTGACGAAATAAACTGAGGATAAATAGTGCATCAAGCTAGTTTTCATTACAAAAGGATGTATCGCGAAGCACGGTCAAGGAAAGTAAAATCTTTTCATCACATTTTTTACCAGGCAATATTCTCCGGGAAAGAAATGTCTGTGTATTTATAGAAGCATATGAAATATGAGTACGTAGATGCAGTGTGGGCTAAACGCAGACCTTTTTCACATTAAAAAAACTGGTGATACTTACAGGTAGTCACCGAATTACACACAGAATACCTTGTAAACACATAGTCATAATTTGAAATGAGCGTTAGTCGAAAATACAAAATGATGCGGAATATTGACCTTCTAGCAGGTTGAGGGCGATTCATATCAGTAGTATTTCTATTGAAAAATAATAGGAACGCACTATCTTCAAAGAAATACAAAAATGCAATCCGAAATAAAATTTTAATATTATTTTACGTTGGCCTGAATTTAAATTTTCATAAGGAAATTTAGGCAGTAATTTCAGTTTGTTATAAGTGGAATGGTCATAAGTGCTTCGCGCACTTGCGATACATCAGTGTATATACTTGGTATGACGAAGATAAATGTCTGTAACTAAGAATTTGTGTTATTTTAAGAGGTTGTTTGTGGCACATGTACGTATTTTGTAGCCAAACAAATATTCTGTATTGAGGCTTGAACAGAAAATGAGCAAATAATTGTTTGTAAATCAGTGTATGGAGTATATAAAGCTCTGGTCTCTTTCATTTTGGTGCTGCGTTAAAATGCACTGTTTAGAGGGTAAACGATTCTCTTTGCACTGTTATACCACCTTAAAATACAGATTAGAACATAAACTAGCTGTGTTTCATCTTCTCTTACGTTTTAATGTTTTCTAATCTGTAGAACTGTAGATACAGAAACCAGCAAACAATATAGAGAGTGAGTATCTGTCATTCATTTAATGGTCTTTTCTTATATCTTTGCGAGTCGAGAAAAACTGCATTCAGCCCAAGCAGACTGGAAAATTTACATTGTGTATGCAACACTGAACGTTTGAACTGGAATTCTGCTGAAAGAATCGTCTCCTTTGTTAAAAAAAGACGAACCGATAGTCAAAAGTTGCAATACAGATATGAACGGCTTATAAAAAGGAAAGTTTCTTTCTCTCCTCTGTCCTTCTTCTTCTGCACTACAAAGTAGAATAGTGTTTCTTAATACGGAACTTTTGAATATATATAAAGCTGGTCTTTTTAGGCTCTCACCGGCCCCAGCCTCAGTTCTGTGCCCTTTCTCCTGATAGGTACGCTGATCATATCTAAAATATGAGCTTTATTAAATACTCATTTGAAATTCAAATGGATGGAATTTCTGAAATACGCAAACCGTGTTCTTAGCTTTTGTTTGCGTATTCGGCAATTTACTTTAAGTGCCGTGCTAGAAAACACCCATATTTCCATTGCTAAACTACATACATACTAAAATAAATCTCATTTATTATTTGTGATCGCTTCAAAAAATGTATAAAAAATGTCTCATGTACTCCTTCGGGTTCACTATTTGCTGAATCATGTCAATATTCAGTGTATTAGACACGTTTCAGCAGTACTTCGTAGTGTAGGTTGTAGATCGGAGAGAGAAAGGAATGAAAATGCTTATTTGAAAACGAAGCGGAAGAAAGTCGGAATAAATAAAGTTGTATGTAGGATTTGGGGTGTAAGGACAGTACTGAGACACAGCCATCTATTATATCAAGATTTTTGGCGACGGCTCTTTTTAAGATTGCCGTGGAACCATCGGGTAATGTTAGAGGAGTATTAGTTCTTAATTCACAGAAACAATGAGTGCAATGACAGGTTGTTCATGTTTGCCTTATACGTCTGACGTGTCCTGCGTAAAATATTCTTATTAAATAGAATACTTATGTTATTAATTGGTATATTTTTTAATACTTATCTTAAAATGAATGTTATTGATTCCGATGTGTTACTGACACGAGTAGGATGGGCTTTATTAGAAAAATATGAAACATTATTATTATTATTATTATTATTATTATATAAAAGCAACACGGCTTCGGTGGTCTAGGGGTAGCTTGCTGGCCTTTAGTACCCAAGTTTGCGGGTTCAAACCCCGCCGAAGCCGTCGGATTTTTAGGGCGAAAAAATCCTCATCACCCTTTCATTCGGAGGGGAAGTAAAGCCATCGGTCCCATGTCGTAGATTTGCGGCATGTAAAACATCCCTAAATTTAAGTGGAAGTCGGAATTTAGGCAAAATTACTATCGGACACCTTTCGCTGCTAGGACCTCTCGCATCGTTACGGACGGAGGCACCTGACGGCTAAAGTGGGAACGTCTAAAGGCGGGGGAAAGCAATGGCAAACTACCCCCAAGAACTTATCCAGGATGCAGTGTGCCAGAGCCATACCGGTCACATGACTGGGCTCTGGTTCCTGCCAAGCCCGGCCTTTAAGGCTGAATACTAATGAATGAAGAATAAAAGCAACATTTAAAGTGCTCTCGGCACTTTAACCTGCATAACTTGGGACATAACAAAATAGATTTCTGTGACCTGTCCTACTCCAGTTTTATTAGACGTGAAAGTATTGTCTGAATTTGCTTTGTAAAATGAATACGAGAGTGTTGAGGAATGTGATAAGAAGTATGTAACAAGACAGGCAATGGATGTATAAGGTAACACTGAGGCCTATAATATTCTCATATTCTTACCATACACTCTCTCTCATGTACATTTTCCAAAATAGTCGTTCAACGATACTTGCTATTTTCAACGTATATGTGAAACACTGTCATACATTTTTCGTTACAACTGCAATGCTATGCAAAATATTTCTGTCCAGATATTCGATCAATACATCAGAACCCGTAAAATCTGAACAGTTATAAAAGAGCTTTCATATGTTACCACACCGCCTATTTGTTAAATCGAGAAAGATTTGGCAGCATCTTTCTTCAACTCGAACCTTCCAAACATTACAGTTCCTTATGTCTGTTTACTTCCAGTTTCTCCACAAAGCTTTCTTCAGTACGCTTTGCCTTGCAGGGGTTTCATAGCGTCGTTTCTTATTTTCAGCTTGTTGTGGTTTTTTATTTCTGTATTCTGTGGGTTCTTTTCTGTTATTGTTGTAGTATTCAGTGTATCTGGTATTAATCATTTCAATTCCATAGCGTTCATCCTTTTATGTCTGAACCCTTTTCATACACAACGTATATTTAAAATGCAAACGACTAATGGATTGATGGGTTTAGTTGTAGAACACGCCTCCTTGATGAATGACCTGATTTGTACGCCACCTAAAGCTTTGCTTCATGGCAGAGTTTTTGGTCCTATCCTTGCACCGCCGTCGCCAACCATAATCCAGGATCAACCAACAGCAACACGGAAAATGTGAATTTGTTTCGCAGACTAGCTGTCGTCCCAGTGACACAGAGGAACATCACGATATCGGACTGCTGTTAAAGGTAGCTTTAAGGTGATTCAACTCCTGTGACCGTAATGTCCACCACACTGTGTGAACTCAAAAATGAACCTTACTAAAGACGTAAATAATAAATAAAACACTTCAATTTCCTGACAGAACGATGATTACAGAGTAATTAATTTGCTTTTGACACAGTCTTTTCTATAGCACATGATAGTTCTTTTCTAAGAAGACAGTAAAGGAATAAAGCAATCTAGCTGTGTTGAATCTTTCAGCTGAGGTCGATATATAATCTACATTGATTCAGTGTTCCATTAATACTGAAATCGGAAAAAAATCACGGAGTTTTTATAGGTCAGTGCATTAGCTGGTCTTAATTTTGTGACTATAATGAAGCCATAGAAATGTCTGCAGTGGACGTCGGGGATGAATTCCCCGCAATCTATGAACTATTTCGTTTAAGAATTCTCTGATCTACATCAGATAGCCCAAAATATTGTAACTAGTGAAAGGTGCCAAATAATTGTCATAACCGATATTTGTATTAACAGAGGACTAGAAGTCTGGAAGGGAATAGGGACCGGTTTTAGGAAGAAGGAAGCCTCATAGCTCGAGCGGCATATGGTGGGGCGGAAATGATAACTTCTTGCCGTGTCCTTAGTATACTTCTTGTGGTTCACTCAGTTACTGTGTTCGTGAACCATGCAATGATTCACGGTGATCCAGATGGAAAATGAACAAGATTTCTCGTTTCCGGTTTGATGTTTATTCCATGAACGGGCTGTGGGTTTGTGTAGCAAGTTAATATATATAATAATTTTATTTTCCATTCCGATATATTTTATTGTGTTCCTTTAGCTATAACTGCACTTCAAAAATACAGGATTTCAGGCTTCTACGGCGAAGTAGATGAGAACTGCGCTCTTATGTGTTAATATGTAGCCAGCAATGGTAATATCTTAGTGACGTTTCGGGAAAAACTATTGTCCCATATTGAGAGGTTCTCTACCCCTGAATATGGGACCCATAGGCTGTTCCGAAATGTCGGTAAGGAAATACCACTACTGGCTACGTAATAACCCATAAGAGCGCAGTTCTCATCTACACTACACGTTACTTAACACTTTATCTGCTTTTAAAAATATGACGGCATCGATGAAGGAAGGCGTTAATTGATAGCTGAAGAATAAAAAAACCAACTAGGTGTCACTTGCTATATTTTATTTTACTTCTTATAGACTCGACATGCTTAGGGCATTACTATGCCCATCATCAGGAGCTTATGACTATGCTGTTGAATTAACACATTAGTTGTTTCGTTCTTGGTTTGCTGTGTGCTGGAGTTTGGGTGTGGTTAGGCTGGAGTAGTGTCCGGGCTGCAGCCCGGTCACTACTCCAGCCTAACCGCACCCAAACTCCAGCACACAGCAAACCAAGAACGAAACAACTAATGTGGTAATTCAACAGCATAGTCATAAGCTCCTGATGATGGGCATAGTAATGCCCGAAACATATCGAGTCTATAAGAAGTAAAATAAAATACAGCAAGTGGCACCTAGTTGGCTTTTTATTCTACAGCTATAATAATGATGCACTGTCGAATAAACATCAGTGTTACTTGATAATTTGCTAGTAATTTAACTGCTCAAAATCGTTCTGCCTTCTATAGAAACTGGTTCTTCCGTACATTGTTCTCAATACCAGCTACTGGAACCTATCCTGAGCTGAATGTAGCAGCTCCCTGCCCTAACATCAGTACTCATAAAATCGATTCTTGTGTTTTCCTCCCATCAACTGCCAGGAGCTCCAAGTCGTTGATTTCCTTCCTCTTTCGGATTAAATTTCTTTCGCATTTCTCATCGCCCACATGCATCCTACCAATTTAAAGCGCATGATTTGATGAAGCGAATAATATTTCGAAAAATAAAAATTGTTAGTATTATATATTTTTTTTCATCCCACTTCGCGTCTTCTCTCGTAAATTGACCCTGTACAAGTTAGAAAAGATGACGCCGGTCAAATTTAAGTTCACTTTATTTTAATCAAAGACATCCCGTTGTGTTTCAGTTCTCACAATAAAACAAATAGATTATTACGTAAAAAACACAAAAATATTATATACTTATTGGTATTTTTATGACAACATGTTTCGGTCTTTCTATAGACCATCTTCAGTTCAACGTTCTTAAGTAGGAGGTACAATCAGCGCGTACTGTGTGCTATGGGATCCCACAGTACATAGTACGTACAGATCGTACCTTTTACCTATGTACGTTGGCCTGTAGATGGTTTCAAGGAAGACCGAAACATGTTGCCATAAAAAATTATAATTAATTATGTAATATTGGGTTTTTCAAGTGATAAACTATTTGTTTTATTACTAAATTCACTTATTGTGTTAAAATAAAAGGAATTTCGTTGTAGAAAAGACATTTAATATTCCAGCGTTAATATGTCAAACCTTTCCCTGTACGAATCCTAGCAACAGCAAGGAGTTCATACGTTTGATGTGTGGTTGACCGTGCATCGTAGTTCAATGTGGAATAAGAGACCAACTAGATGTCACTTAGTATATACTAAGTGACATCTAGTTGATCTCTTATTCCACATTGGACTACGATGCACGGTCAACCACACATCAGATTTATAGACGCCAAACAGGCAAAAGCACTACACAAATTCAAGAACATCAAAAGACGACTACACAAAACCACAGCAAATACTAAGTGACATCTAGTTGGTCTCTTATTCTACAGTGTTCATACGTCTCGTGTATGTGTTACAGCTTTCTTTGGCCGTCTGGCTTAATTCATGTGGAGTTTCCAGCAGGTCTGGGAGGCTTCTTATGTTAACAACGCTTGAAGAATATTATTGTTGAACTTTCGAATAAGGATTCAGTTAATACTGCAAAGGAAACGGTGTGTTTTCTTTGTAAGGAACGAATATTGAATGCTTACTAGGAAGATAATTGCAGGTTATTGTAAGAATTATGTGAAAAATGTAACTCAAATGCGGGCAAAATTCAGAAATTTTTGTGTTACATTTGGCGTTTAATCTATTAAATACTAGAATTTAGAGTGTCAGATTCTATGTGGGTAAAACTGAAAGGTGAAGTGTAAAAAAGCTGTGGCAGTTACACGTTCTTCCATGAGAATACATAAACACGTAACTTGTGCATTGAATTTTATATCCTTTATTTCAGGACACTAACAAATCTCATACTCCCATTTTATTGCTGCATAGAAAATACAGTTAAGAGTACTCTGCTTTGTAGAACATAATTTTGTAATAAAGATTAAACCAACATTATGTGTGTATAACTTTGGATAATCACGTTAACTCTTGGCCTAAATTAGTACATCCATTTTGTACATAACTTTCCTGCGGTGCGTCTGTTCAGATTGACAAGCTTCAGTCGAACTTTGCGGCGTGTTGGTGTTTCTTCCTACGATCCGTCTTCTTTTGGAAACGTCAACTCAGCTGATGGAGGTTCTTTAATTGAGCCGAGGCTAAACACCGAGAATTTCATGAAAGAGTTTTGCTTTATTGGTTATATTTCTTAATTCTAAGGATCTAAGTGCTAAATCGAACACATTGATCAACACTTTTCTTGTTTCTTGGTGTTTCATTTTTCCTTCTTCAAGCGTTTAAGAAATTTGAAGTCTTGAATATTGTACCTCCAGGTGGAAGTAAAAATGTATGCATCGTCATTGCGGCGTCGAACAGTCGCTTTAGATCTGCAAGGTACCTATTGTAATTGGCTTGAAATTCGAAATTACGGAATTAAAATTTCTGAAGAACTTTGTTCCTCGATGCACATATATATTAATAGTAATTCGGCTTAAACTGGCACTGTTTTGTTGTTCACTGCAGGTGATTTCTTTGGAAGAATTATGTTCCGATTTCTCTCATACCACAATACCACACCGCACCCTGCAGCAAGTTATAGAAACTTTGTCCCTCATCATAGCATGGCACAGAGCGACACAACTTGCCATGTCGTCATAAGAGGAAACAGAAACAGCATTACAACCCCGCGACCCGTATAACCTATCTATGTAATCTCCCTTCGCCACAAAGCTTGCCAGACACAATTTGCAAACAGTTGGTTTGGCGCTCGCGGTCACGGACTGTGAAGTTGAAGTTGTTACCGTATTCGTGACGAGAATATCTGCGAATGAACAAACAAGAGATAGTGCAATATATACAACAAGGACTGCTGCTTCGATCACTTGCTCAGCAACTTGTAACAGTGCGCCAGCGAGAAGAACACTTGTGGTAGTAAACAGGGACAGGGTAGATAATAGTTTTGGTATAATGGATGCTCCTTCGTGCTAGTAGTTTCAACTATCACCCTTTCGTCTTCAACCCATCCCTTCCTCACACACACAAACAAAACAGAATGGAACAGATGTGCGATGAGTCACTGGATTCCAAACTTCTCACACAAGTAATACTGAATCTGAAAACCTCATATCGAAATGGAGAGGGTGAGAAGCGGGTAAGAGAGTAGGAGGGACATGGAGGATGTTGGGCTGTACATATGAAAATCTCGATTACTGCAAGGTAGGAAATGTTTGAGGTGAGATAAAGGGGTTCCCTGAATAGAACTCGAAATGGTATATGCCTAACAATTACACGTAATGAAAGCAAAGCCACTATTCTAAAAACCGCCTTGCTTTAGCTTTGCCCCCCTTTTAACGGATTATGTTACAGTTTTTGCCTCCAAGTTTATCATTATTATCGATTCATTTACGTATTTCTTTACTCCCAAAGCAGAAACGTGCTGGAAGAAAAATGGGCTGTCGACGAACTTGATTTCATGTTGCGTGAATTAACACAAAATGTGTCTGAGGTGTTAGGTCAGGAGATTTTAAATTGACAGACAATCTGGAGCTCGGAGTGTAAAATTAGTTTCCTTAAAAATGTGGCCTTAATTCTTGTACTGGTTTTGGTAGAAGCTAGTAAAATGAGAGAAGGTAGGTTTTGTTTTGACGAAGGTCTTCTCTTTCTTTCGTTTGGTAGTATTTGCCAAGACTGACTAACTGAAATGGTAGAAGGAAAGAGAGAAGATTGATTCTCATCTACTGGTAAATGAGTATGAATTATTCGTCCTTGTTTAAGAGCGAAAACCGCACAGTTCTGAATTAAGTCCAAAAGACTCGCCACAGTCATATGCAGAATAAAAAACCATAGAATAGGACGCGCCTTTACCTTTTGTCTTATGTTTATCATCTTTTCATTATTTATCTTTGATCTGTTATTACATTTGGGACATGCCAGTTTCGTGTGTCTGCCGGGGCACTGATTAAATCTACTGTTTTTCGTGTATTTCACCAGTCCTTCTAGGTAAATGCAGTGACATCTGCCAAAAGAGATTCTAATGTCTTTCCCTCGCATCTTTTCAAATTCATTTCACCCAGCACCGAGCCATTGAATGCTATAAATTCTGAGCTACAAAAGCGTAGTTAAATAAACCATAACTAAACAATGACGTAAAATAGAGCTTTATCTGAGTGTTTTCTCCGAAATTTGTAGTTTAAAATGTTTGATATGACTCTTCTAGTACGTAGTATATGCTCTTGGCTGCTGTTTTGCTGGAGTTCGAAACGTCGGCAAGATATTATATAAACGACGCCTTAAACAACGTTTATTGTGGTAGTATGTTCCTTAAAGAGATAGGTCGATTTTGTGATTTATTTGTTGCTTCGACCAGACTGTCTGAGGGGCGAGAGTTGCCATATAAACTCTGCTTGTGTTGGTACGCGTGTGTGTCTGTATATGTATTTCCAAACTCAATCATTGAACCAGTAGACAAAATTTCGCCAAACCAGATCAAACATTATGCCGTTGAAGGCCACCCCAACCGTATAATTTATAATTTCCTGCAGTTAGGTGTAACGGCGTTGTGGACGCAAGAGCTTGCGAAATTGGGGCGACAGTAGTAACACTTGACACAGAGTCCTCTAACTGCTCATGTCAGTAGATACATCTTCGAAAAATAAGCAACATTTTTTAAAATTATTATTATAAAATTGAACTACAACCTGTCAGCCGGTAGTAACATTTCCTTTTGTCAATTTATCCACACAGAAACTGGAAATTTTTAAAATTTCTTTTGTATAATTAGACATATTTACATTATGAGAGTAGACTGTGACTTTGCGATTTGATAACTGAAGGTTTAACTTCCGCTTGAAACAAATTCCTTGAGAATCCTCTGTACAACTTAGAGAATCATTTATATCTCAATCATAAACAAACAGTTCTCTTTAAATGCAGTTCTGTGCGTTTTAAACATCCCTCTTTCTGTTCTATTTAAACACATACATCACTTTAGGTATATTTGTGTTTTTCTTCTTTTCCCGGAACGATTATATGCCTATAAAGCATTACTTGACGTTATGAACATTTCGAAGGGACAGACGTCATTGAGGTAAATATTCTAGAGACAAGTGGCACCACGTTACGGCCTTAGCAGAAAGAACGTCTGGCCTGACGTTGGAGATGCACGCAGTTACTTTCTGAGGATTCCTGATTTTTGGTTCATTTGTTTTATTTTTAAAAACATCATCAGTGATAGAAGAGTGGTTTTTATAGACTGAATTTTAAACCTCATAGTTTAGAGTGGAATAGAAGTAAAGTATTTTAATTTACTTGTTTATTTCCCATATAACTTAAATACAACACTAGAACTTACGATGTGCCAGTCATCTACACCTTAAATCAAGAACTTGAACGAGTTTCGTATAGGGCCTATGTGGAAAATTGTTTTGGATAATAGATACATATTACCTAAAACTTAAGTTACTGAAGCGGTACACACAAAATGCACAATGGTGAGCGGGCAGAAGGAATATTTGTTTCCAATATTGAAGGCAGTTTTATTTCTCACTTCAATTTTTCATATTTTCTTGAAAAGTAAGCCAAGCTGTGAAGTCGGTTGGGTCATTAATCAGTCTAGGATCGAGGCCGCTGCATTACATGGTCCTGAATTGTGATGACTGACACTAGTCTGTATCCCAGAGTATCATTCTTCGAATGTTTCAGCGGCATGTAACGGTTCCTGTAGCCTTTTAGGAATCAAAATTGCCTGACAAAGATGAACCACAAACCGCCTATTCTCTTGGAAATCTTCAGATTTCAGTACGTTGAAATAACTTGAAATGCCAACTTGATGCAACAAGGTAATTTTATTAATGTATTCTTAGCTCGACATGTTTCGGGTACATACGCCCATCATCAGGAGCATTGGATGTTGTGTTGCAGCATATGGTTTCCTGCGCCGAGTTTTTGGATGGGTGGTGGTCTTGAGAGCAACTGTGTAGGTCGTGTGTATGGTGCGGGTGGTGCTGCGCAACTGCACGACAACATCCGCACCGCACACACGACCTACACAGTGGCTCTCAAGACCGCCACCCATCCAAAAACTCGGTGCAGAAAACAATATGCTGCAACACAACATGCAATGCTCCTGATGATGGGCGTATGTACCTGAAACATGTCGAGCTAAGAATACATTAATAAAATTACCTTGTTGCATCAAGTTGGAATTTCAAGTTATTTCATGAGGAAAATGCACGATCAAACAACCCTCAAGTTTCAGTACGTTGTTCCACTACTTCAGTGAGGTTGGTAAATTCTCGTACCTTGAAGTGATGTAAATCTGGCATTTTGAAGTAAGTTTCGAACTTGCTGCACAATACATACAAATACGTAATTATTAGTATACCAATATGATGTCTGCGTTATGAAGCTCCTAGCCCAGTCGATACATTGACTACTCTGTCTCTACTCCGTAAGGCTAAGATAACCTACTGGAAAATGTACACGAGATAGATAAAGATTTTGATGAATTTTCTTCCGTTTTCTGCGTGGGTACATTTTGAATTTGTGCTGATTTAAGTTGCTTCCAATTTTTAACGCTCTCTCGCCTAATGTAATTTTGCAATCTGAAGTGTACATGTTAGTGGACATACTGAATGTTACTCTTGGTGCATATCTCCATGAGCTGTTAATTTGGGAAAGAGGATGAAAAATCGGAAGTTAAAAAACTGCATTTAATTCTTCAAAATCCTGCAGATCTTAGCGTGTTTTGTGTTTTATGTAATCAGTCTTTGTCATTATTGGTACTTTATTGTGAAGGACTTTATTGTGAAGGACTTTATTGTGAAGGACTTTATTGTGAAGGACTTTAAAGTGTGCATACTTTCGTTTAAAGTCGCTGGCACCAAAAGCAATATAACTCTTTTGTTTATATCTTTACTGTATGGGGTTATAATCAAGCGCGAATCACAGTGAAGCATTTGCAGTTATGGTAGTCCTATTTATTCATTTAAAAACCTCCTGTGGTTCAAAAGGACCGTGCTGTATAACATATCAATCGAATTCAGATTGCTCAAGAAACTCTTTTAATTTTTTGGAACATACACGCATAAGGTTGTGGCATTATTTATTAACCCTGAACTTTTACTTCACGATTATTTCAAGATGTGTTGTAATAAATGGTGGTTTATCCTAACTGCTTCTTAATTCAGCCCCAGATTACATTGTCAGGAACGTTCATGAAATAGGAAAACGGCTGAAATTTATTCACATATATCACAGACTTGTTTATGCTAGTCAAATTTATGTGTTGTGCAAATATAAATGTGACACAGAATGCGGCAGAAATATCCATTCTGATAGGAAAATAAATTGGTATAAGAGTAAATATGTAAAAACGTATTGAATAAAAATAATGTGGAACCACAAATAAAAAGTCATAATAAACCTTCTGACACACTGTGAGAATTGCTTTGTAGACGGATTTAACGTATATGCTGTTATTGTTCAAGTGTAGAGAAGGACAGTATTTCATGAGCGGCTGGTTTTGGGTTTGTTCCTTTTATCGACAGTCATCTGGAATCAGTAGAGCCGGGAAAGAAGTTCGGGTCTCCCCAGTCCTAAGGGTCATTTCCACAGTTTATCGCGCGTTATACTGCACGCTGTGGCAATACTTGATACTTCAGTGTTACCTGTTTTGGAAATATACGTTAATTCCTATGAGGAAAGAGTAGGTTTAAGCTGCACTGAATGAGCAAGAGGTATGAAAAAATTAAACTCGGCCAAAATGCTGAGATGGAAAATAAATATTTGCACAGAGGATATGGAGGGAAGTTGGCATTAGAACGGACTGAACATCAAATTCAACTTTCTGCGAAATGTTGGAATAATTGCAGAAAGGTATACTTTCTTGTTTGAGAAAGCTACTTTGCCCCGTAACTCTTCTGCTCTTTCCATAACCAGGAAAAACAGAAGGGAGAAGTTCTTGTTTAAATATACGAACTGATAAATCTGGTGTCCATTTACTCTGATAGCAGTCTGTTCCTGTACGTCGTATTGCATGAGATGATCTGTGTATTCGACTATAAGATGTACTGACATAAGGAGAGCTTAGTAAATAAAGTGGGTGACAAGTTCATAGAAATCATGGTTCGATCTCCAGATGGGGCGGAGACCTTTCTCTTTACCATTGCAAACCGAACACATCCGAGCCCCCAACCTGTTCAGCACTGGTAGATTGCCCCGGGGCAATACCTTTACCTCTCACCTCCAGCCTGTATCTAGGATAATAATGTGGAAACCTTTATTCCATTTCCCCACCACATCTTCATAGTGCAGTACATGAGCTATCAAAAATATTGCTTTAGGTTTATCAGTAGAGAAGAAATTAAATTCTTTTTAACTTGCTAGGTACGGGAATGTCGATTGTTTCAGTAATAATTGTTTTGATACAGCGTTTCTTGATTTAAAGAACCACTCATTTTGTTTAAATGTATTGGAATTACGTATTAAAACGATACCGACGTTGCAAATAAATGAAGGAAAATGCTGTATGATGGGTGTAATAAAGTTTTTGAGAAATGAAGCATGATTTGAAGAGGTGGCAGCTTCATTCTTTTTCACCCTTCGTTACTGCTGATTGCATAATTACGGCATAAATTAACCATAGGCAGAAATGACACGCCTACATTATTTGTTTTAGTTATTTATGCGTGTATTTGAACAGAGCAGATAGCAATGAGCCATCATTTTTTGGCAGTAAACCTAAGTAATTATTTTTGTTTTCACCCCCTGTATATGAAACTCACATGCTTTATGTTTACACAGTTTTGTATTTTTTCCCATCTAGAAAGTAAATACCAACTATAGATTTTTTTTAGCATAGTCAGCAGTAGACCGTCGAGTCTGCTGATATGGGCCGAGAATTAGTGTCGCTCCGCTGAACCTCACAGCATGGCACTGAATGAAGGAGCACACCCTAGCTGACTCGTTAGCTTTTTGGAAGGGTTTCTCTTGCGCAAAGAATCAAAGAACAGTGCAATGTGAATGACAGCTGATTCATCACTTGAAACATAAACGGATTATCATTAAGGTATTATTATTTTTTGTGCTCGGGTATTGAGAGAAGTAATTGATGTTAACGAATTGCAACTGTCTGCATATATTTAAATCTACTTTTCTTCTTAAGAGCTATAAAGTATAAAGTAGAACACATTTGAATTGCAGTAAAATGGATAAAGACTTGTGTAAAATGTTATATGACTAAAAGGAACGAAAGATGTAAGAGGGAATTAAGCCTAATTATAATTTTTCTCTGTTTGATGGTATTAAGAAATTATTAGCTCACTGTTCACACGAAACCAGTGATACAGTGTAGTAATTTGTGTCTCATAATAACTGACACTTATTTTCTGGGGGTAAATCGTACTTGACTCTATTTAGACCGTAGCAGCCAAAATTTTAAAATTGCTTCGAAGTGAATTTTGTGTGAAGAACAGAACAAGTATGTGAAGGTTAAGTTGCGTTTGACATGTTATTTGTTCTGTATTCTATTTAAGGAAAATGAATTTTGTATACATTCTTTGTGAAGGAGTTTCATATTGCAAATCTCATCACAATCCATTTTAAGACTTGGATATAAGGGACACAGAAATATGACGGCTGCTTTATAGAGTAAAATGTATAAGTAAGAAAAATTTCAAATATAAATGTTCATTTTTCTACTGCATTATGTAGTCACATTTTGTGTTTCGCAGTGTTCAGGTATCGGCCTACATCTCGAATATGCCTAATGTCTTGGGATTATTGTGTTGTGAATAACGTAAAGACCCACTGATACTACTATGTGTGAAACTGTTATATGTAGTAAAATACGCCTATTTTATAACATGATTTATTTTAATTTAATTTAATTTAACACGTATAGAAAATATTAGACATGCATACAGCATTTTAGGCGGAAAACTTAAAGGAAGAAGCTGCTTTGGATATCTGAAAATTCTAGGGAAGAAAGAAACGAAGTGAGTGTCAGGGGAATGCAAAATGCGTTTATCTGGCCCAAACTTGATACGTGGGTGACTTTTCTGAATGAAGTTATGAACACTGCGGTTGAAATAATTGCGGTAAAAATTGTAACTTTTCTGAAGACGTTCTTCGCTGAGTGAAAGTAGTTGTTTCTACAGGTAGCTGTCCTCAAATTTGTACGTATGCTGATGTTTATTGGACCGTGCATCATTGTGATAACTGAAGACTAAGAAACCAACTAGATGCCACTTGTTATTTTATTGTACTTCTTATGCCTAACCATATTTCGGACATTACTATGCCCATCATCAGGAGCTCGCGACTATAATGTTGATTTCCACATTAGTCGTTTCATTCTTGGTTTACTGCATGTTGGAGGTTAGGTACGGTTAGGCTGGAGTAGTGTCCGGGCTGCAGCCCGGTTACTACTACACTGTTACTTAAATAAACTACAAAATGCAAGGTGCAACGATAAAGAAATTATTTTGTTTTATGCTGTCCTTTTTTTTCTAGATTTCCTGTCCATCTGAACCCCAAAAATCGTTATTAGTGAAGCAGACGAACAGTGCTTATTTTTTCGTGTGCAGCTTGCCAGAAACATGAAGTCAAATTTCCTAAACGGTTCATTACACAGGCACTTCCTTCGTTAGAGGGTAGGCCCAGAAGTTCCTGATACAACTTTCAGGATATGTGTGTTTGTATGTTGAGGCAGCCGGTTAGTAAAACCCAACGTGTTTAAATTGAATAGTATTTACGTATATTATGCAGTCGTTTTGATTAGGGTTTGCAGGGCCCTTCAGCAGTAGTTGAAGTATGTAGAAATGGTATAGTAATCTGAGTGGGGCAGGAGAAGTGAGGTTAACCAAGTCAATGTTGTAATGTGCGCGCATGCGTGAAATTAAATTTGGTAGGGGGAGGGGGAGATGTTGGTTCTACACAAAGCGATAGGATGTGGAACCTCAGTATTCCATAGAACGTGAGGAATGAGATTATGTAAACCGAAGCAACGTGTCCGTGCAATTGTGGGATTCGGTGCCAGTAAATGATAAAGATGGAGAAATAACTCGAAAAAAAAAGTATAGAAGGAGGTAAGATGAGGGCATGACGACTGAACACAGAATGCTGCAATGAATTTGAATATCTGTTTCCTTCTGTCTGCTCCCTTCTTTGATCTCATTTCCAGTAACAAAGAGCCAACAGATGAACTACCAACTAAAGTACGAATAGACTTTGATGTTTTCCGGAGGCCGAGATCAGTATTCAAATGGAGTTAAGTCAGTCTACTCTGTGTTCAGCAAGTGAATATGGAGTCATTTTCTTGTTCTACTGAGTTCTCATAACAAACGTGGCTTTTCCATTTCCTGAGCCTTCGGTCGTTATATTTCACAGCACGCAGTGTTCAAGGTCTACGTATGTAGTTATGCAGTGAGGCAAGACTGCAGAGAACACGCACGCTTCAGCATGACTGCTGCATCTTCTGCCTGACGACAGCACAACTCTTTCAGAAACCTCTTTAACCTTTTAAAGCTCTATTATAGCTACATATTCACCCCCCCCCCCCCCCCCCCCCCCCCCCCTCCAAAAAAAAAACACACCATAACCCAAATATTTTCATCTTTTTTTAATTATCTTATTTTTTATTCTTTTTTTCTTTTTTT
>Ga0123355_10003660_pt1 | contig 22150 bp, 13 predicted proteins | sample TergutEmb28metaG_3_FD_89872 | JGI IMG/M metagenome (GOLD analysis project Ga0123355, IMG submission 89872) | Embiratermes neotenicus P1 segment gut microbial communities from Petit-Saut dam, French Guiana - Emb289 P1 | ecosystem: Host-associated > Arthropoda: Insects > Digestive system > Gut ... | reverse complement strand
GATAACAAAGTTCATCTGTCAGCTTCAACATGGGAGTACTATGATGATTACACGTTGTACACAATTTCACCCATCACTGTAACTTCCCCAAAACTTTCCCACTACCTCCTCACTATAATAACAAACAGATCTTCAAATAGACCTTGACTCTCTTCGTCACAACCACACAATGTAAATATCATCATCACACTAACATAGTGCATTACCTAACAGATGTTTCCACCCATTTTTAATATCACATGTTTACATTCACATCCCACCCAAACTAACCTCTCCACAAAGAAAATGAGTTGCAGTCACAAAAACATATTAAGATATGTATTGTAAATTAACGCTGTATTTTCTACACTGCGTTTCTTTAGAGTAAAATTCTACTCAATGGTTTTAGTAACTGACTCTCCCATCAAAGTGTGCACTTGCAAAAAAATCTCACTATAAGCCATATCCAGACACTGGAACAGGACAGACATAAATGAAGGAGGTGGGCATCAGACCACTTTGCACTGCAACCAATAATAATCTATTATGTGTTACTACTTTAACATCAGCAACCCTGCAACTTAAATTAACTGAACCTTCAGCCAGTCACACCTCAATGTTGCTGCTCACGATAAGGAAACTATGCCTTTCAGTGTCTTCGGAATTAATCCTAACACAAAACTGTGGCTGAAATATGAAAACCTCACAAATCTGCCTAACATTCAATGACACCCAAACATTATGTAATGTAAGGGAAAAGCACCACTGCATGAAGAGTACAGACTCAAAGAATTAAATATTTTGTTACAGGAAGCTAAAAATGTGCTTATAATTGAACATTCATTTTCTGGTTAAAAGTAACTGATATAGATCAAACTTTCAGCACAAAAGGTGCATACAAAATGTCTGCATGCAGAGGCTGATTTCTGTAGAGCACTACACAAATCAACAAGCTACCCAGGGAACTTGATGAGTTGTAAAGCTCTGCTGAAATCTTCTCGTAAAATTCTAATCAATTTGATTCACATTCTTCCATTTCTTCAGTTTTTCTTTTGTCACCTAAATGTAGTGTCATAAACTCTGTAAGCACACAATTGGTTCTATCCTAAACCGGTTGAATCCTGCCCACATACCCACAGACTAGTCTTCAACACCTACATTAATACCATGCTTTCACATCATCCTTTTCCCTCCATGTGGCAATTTTGCCAAAGGTTTTGCCATCAAAATTCTGTACACACAATTATAATCCCACAATTCTCACACTAATAGTCTAATTAGAGTTATACATATCACACTCAATAATCTGTGAAAAGAAGAGCGTTTAAACTACCTAGTATATCTTAAATCCCCAAATTAGGGCACTGGGTGTGACTACACACACAGGTCTGTGTGTAAATTACAACAAATGTGGAAATAAGCTATTGTAGTTTAATTTCAGGTACTACCAGGCAACTGCCTGTAGGGACAGTGGAGAACCACACAAGATCTGTCTTGATGGCCAGTGTCCAATGTGATACTTCAATAAAGGGCCTGCCAAACACAAAACAGGAACCCATTAAACCATAAGGCAATAAAGTCTGAGGTACAGAAATTCATTTATATAACAACCAACATTTTTGTTTTGCTTTTTTAAGTGTGCAATTTAAAGATACCATCAGTAGCTGAGATTACACAGTATCAATGAAAGATGAATACAGAAAAAAGAAGCATTAGTAGAAAGAGAGAAACGAGGAAAAATCAAAGCACTTGCAGGAAAATCTGGCCCAGTGCCTCTTTGCCCAACACAAATCCTACAAAAACTAGCCTGGGATTGAAGCCAGGCATCCACAGTGACAAGCCAGCAGCAACTAACCACCTAAGCCATGACGTGGCTATGAACTTTTGTTCATTAGGTCATGACTGCGTATAAAACAATTATAAAGCGCATGCATAACACAACCACCAACGTACATTCACTTATTCATAAATATGGTGTGCCGGATAATGGTTTTCCCACACCCTAGCAGCACTACAATCAAGAGTGACAGGTATTGAGCACACATACAGAAACACATGTAGATCTTCACATAAAAGTTGTTATTAAAACTGTCTGATCTAAATTAAAATTTAAAAACTTGACAATTCTTTATAACATTCCCCCTACCAAATGTTTTGAAAACCTATTCAGTAATTCTTGAGTTGCTACACACACACAGAAGGTGAGAATGATTTTAACAAGCTCTCTGCAGACACACAAATGCAATGAAGAAACTGGAATAACAAGGAAATGTTTAAGCTTTAAAATAAACATCAACCAGCACAAAAACTAATGTAACTGGAAACAAATTAATCATTGCATTTGCATATATATACATATATATATATATATATATATATATTAGGCAATATACTGGTCACAGCCATGGCCAGTTGCTTTTACATGGATTTGCTTTACTCAGCTCCTGTGTCTTCAGTGGTCACAAATATTATATAGTAACATGTTAACACATCTTTCATTTTGCAGCCCATGGTCTATACAACAGCACATAAAACAGACCTACTGAATTTTGTGTAATGGCCTTACAATTTGAATCGTACATGGTGGAGGAACCCACAGCCCATATTTTTCATAATCATGGCATAATAATACAAAATCATGCCAAGACTGGAGACATAGAAGAATGAATTTCATTTTTGTTTATATAACAAAGGACACACAAACTGTCCAAAACTTTTTTATAGTGAAAAAATATATACTTTTTATGTGCATATATCTCACATCACAGGATTTAACAGGTCTAGCTCCAATTAAGCAGCAACGCCATGAAAACTATACGAACACTTACTGTGGTGGTAAGTGATTAAACTTAAAAAACATTTTACATAAGATGGAAATAATTTTGTGTTTACAACAAACCATCAATAACTTGATAAAAAGGAGGCCTGAGAAAAAGGCATAAGGAGTAACTTTGTGATGCATATTCTCTGCCACACCTTATTAGAATAAGAAACTCAAGGCAGGGGACATAAAACACACAGGACAGATATGGTTTAAATCTCGCGGACAAAGACCACTTGTAAGAGCTATGTGCAGATGAGAGGATAATATTAAAATGCATCTTTAAAAAACACATGAGTGGGAGTGTGGAATGGATTGGAACTGACTCGGATATGTATAAGTGACAGGTGCTTGAGGAAGAAATAATGACTTTCCAGTTCCATAAATGACAGAAAACTTCTGGACTTACTAAGCAACTTTAGCTTCTCAAGAAGGACTCTAATCAACCCCATGTAGTGGTAAAATCTAGACTTGTATTTGGAAGGTATTCCTTTCATATTTCATCTGGAACACCACCTATCAAGGGGTTTTGGGGGGTTTCCTCAGTTTCTCAAGAAAAATTCCACTACAGTAAGTGAGACTGGCCACAACCATTTCCTACCAAATCATTTCCAATTCATCATTCACCAGTCATCCCGCCATTAGACGCTACATGATCAGAGATACTAGCAGAAGCATAAAATAAACCAGTAATAAATAAGGACCACTCTCTGTGAGACGCAAAGTCAACCATGAGTATTAAGAACTTAAATTTATGAAGGTATCAAGTTAGAATGATGGGAAGGATTCATCCAAACCTGTCCTTAATATACATACATGTCTTTGCCCAAGTCTCACCTCAAATACACACACACACACTGTTGACTGATTAAATTATTCTGAGGCACAAAAAAATATTGGGGGGGCATTTGCCCCTTGCATCCCCCAAGCTGCACCTACAAGTGAGAGGGCTGGTTATCAGTAACTTATCTTATTATGTTAGGCAAGGTTCACTACTAATTTTGCCATGCCTTGCTACACTGCACAAACTCTATGAAATATTAAATAAAGATTTAATAGAATGTACTTGATAAAATATAGGTATTTAAAGAGCTTTGTACCTCTTAGAGAAGTGCAAAATTAAAAAAAAAAAATCCATCTAGTTGAATGTAAAATGTAAATTTCCTAATAACAGATAAAGTGCAGTAATTAAAAGGTCAACAACCTCAGGCAAGAGAAGTAAACTGGAGGACATGATTAGGGCCTGAGTGTGCTGCAGTTCTGACCCAACCAGCCAGTCATGCAATGTATAAAGCAAACATAACAAAGAAAGGTAACAGTTTCTGCACACTCCTAATGACAATTTATGAGAAACTAGTCAAACAACTGTAACTGAAAGCTTCTCATTCTGTGGTGCCTCGATTCAGAAAGGCATGGAATTCTTGTTTGGCAGAAAAGAAAAGTTGAAATCTAGAAAGTTGTTGCACTAGGCTTCAGTAACAATTGTTTTCAAACATTGAGAACGAACACCTAATCAAATAATGCTACAGTAATATTACTCAATTTTTATGGTCATCATTTGGTGTGGATGTATGCATGTCATACACACACACACACACACAAATAGAATACATTTACAAAACATGTACTATCAAGAGAAGTATACACATGTTTTTGCTTCTTCTGAAGGTAGCTATATCCTGCTATGAACCAGATCATATCTGAAACAATGTATGATACACTATGATTATATAAGATTTGAAGCTTTCATGTTGAGTTAATGTAATGATGTCTGGCAGTCAGCCATGTCTGGATGGAATGGACTTCCATTCCATTGCACCCTGATACATGTTACTGTTAAATGTATTATGTTTAGTTTCTAGTAGGCAGCACATTTTTCACTTATTTTATTCTTCTCCTGACCAGTACCGTGGCATCGAATCTAATTATTTGTTCTTATGGAGAAAGTAATGAGTAATGGACAGCTGAAGTCAGACCAACATCACCAGTTCCATGAACCCTCATTCTGACTGCACAAGCATTCATACAAGAAAGTGCAGTGGCCTCATGCATTTAGCTAACAGGAAGTATAATGGAGCAAAAACTTTCACAAACTGTAACAAAATCAAGCAGGCAGCAAGCCAGCCATGTTTAAATTTTGTTCTGCCATGCCTTGCTTCACATGGCTGCACTTGTATAATAACATAATTGTGAAGGTTTAACAAATCATATTTGCAGCACTGTATGTTCCTACTTCATGACACACGTAGTATTATGATCACATAAAAGCTTTCAATAAAATATTCCTAACATCACTCAAATGTTCCTTCATCACAAATGAACATGCTCTTCCTATATCTTTCAATATCACTGTCCTTCAAATCTAAACATCATCACCTCAAGGATATATTTATAGCCTTAAAATTCCTCAAGGATAAATGAGCAACTTATATGCATTTAAATCACTATTTCATAAGTAACATGCCTAGTATGCTCATGAATATGTGCATGTGTGCATACACACACACACACAAACACACACTCACTCAATCAAATCCCACGCTGCAAGACATTTAGAGACAATAGGGAATGTAAAAAAGAATGCACTACGTGGTATTACTGAATCCCAGTGTGCATCATGCCAAAAACAACAGCATATCAAAGGATCCTATTCTTGGACAAAATAATCCACTTCATCTCATCACACATTATTCCCATTACTAACATTTTCTTTGATAACAATACTGCACTCAAAACACATTTTTTCAACCTCTGATCCCTGCAACACACCCACTTCACCAAATATAACACATTTCATATTCCACACAGTAACATTCACACACACACAACTAATGCTGCAATGCTACTGACACTACATACTCAAGCAACTCTTCCTTATACTTTAAAATATACATACCATTGAGAAATACTTCAAATCAAAGTCAAAGATAATAAAGTGAACCCCCCTGATGATGCAGACAGACTCTGAAACACCGATTACTACCTTCATTGTCACATGGCTAATCAACCAAAAACACTTCTTTGTGTGCAGCACCCATGAAATCTTGAAGGAGGAGGGGACGACAAGGACACGCGCAAATTCTTGCTCTCCCTATTGGCATTCATTGTGGACAACATGGAGAAGTTAGACATACACAACAATAAAAGCACAAGACATTAATATTTTTTCTATATGCTGAATGCTGACGTCACTCAGTATCAGACAGTAAGAATAAAGTTACTCAGTCATCCTCCACCTATCACTAAAAGTTTCAAGAATGACATAAATGTATTTAAGCCAGCATTAAAACACCATTTCCCATCACGCTCTTTCTACTTGGAAAACTTTTTCTAAACTAAGAACTCTCAATTATACCCTAACATTTACGAAATAATGTTTCTGAGATCTTGGGTTCTTCTGCCCAATTACACAATGTAAAATCCCAGAACACCTGAATATTCAAGATAATGTTCCTCTGTTATGACTAGTTTCCTCTAAAAACAGTAGTGTCCAAACAAAATAAAATCTTCGTCACTCTAGTCCTGGAATGGAGATTAAGCTTTGAATTTTCATTTTAGTAACAGAACCTGTATTTAGCCCTTAAGATTACACCGATAACGATATGCAGGCTTCTAATTTACAAGAGGTTAGGTTTTTAGTTTTTTTTTATTTTTCTGACAGCTACATGTGACTGAAATTCAGGCTGAAGAACACCAACTTTATTCCAAGTAATGATTTCAGATCAACTATAATCCAAGTTATGTTTTCAGGTTTTAATAGTGACACACAGGTAGGTTAACTATTGAGAGAAAAATCTTGTCAGAATGCCATCCTATTCCTCAAAACTTCATACAGAAACTGGGGCATGGTACTAAATGCAAACTATATTTTTCTACAGTGTTAGCAAATGACTGTGTCATGTTTTGCATGTTTAGTTCTCTTGATATATTCAATAGTTACATTCACAAATATCATCGATGCTGTGGTGGCTATAAATGCTGGCAACCTTGCAAGTCAACAGCCACTGTCTGTTGCAAGTTGTCTTCCACACTGTGAATTAATTATGTATAATATATTAAATTAAATTGCATCAGTCGCAAATCTTGCTTCTGTAACAACAATACCAGTCTTTGCAGGTGATAGCGCATGTACTCTATGTTATTATATTGCTCCATAAAACTAAAAAGTTGGGGGGTAGGGGGAGGGAAGTGACTCTTTATTTATGTTTATAATGATATTATATATCATTTTTACACCTGTAATACACACTGCACTTCTCTTACTACATGTACTACCCCTTGGCTCAGTCTTCTAAAGGAATCTATGGAATGTAAATAAATTCTAGGACTTATGACCCTTGAAGTTCAGGGCATTACCTCCTCTCAAAAGGTCAAAATCAAATTATGCACTGACATGACACTGTATGCCAGAAGAACAGAGTCCTCATCTACTCTACTGTTCACATCCAGAAGTCACAAACAAGTTTTAATTCTGATTCTAAAACATAAAAAGTGTCAAATTCTTGGTTCAAGGGTTAATCATCAAATAACATTTCTGTAACACAACCGGTTCCAGTAATGTGAGAGAAACAACTACAAAGAAACCTGTTACAATCCATAGAACCTTCATGGTAGAATGCCAAGAATGCACAACACTTCATGATATGGAATACAATATAAATCTACATGCATGATCATTGTAGCTAGTTACTGATGTTGTAACACTGCTGCATTATCTAAGAAAATGTCAGAAAACACTACAATGTATTATGTGTCAATGTCTTTATAATATGCACAATACTTAAAAAATTTCAAAAGAAGAAAATTCTTCTACAACATGAATGGAGTGAGCTAAAAGATACTGTTTCAATGCTGGCCTAAATATTTTTATATCATGATTTAAAGTTGCAATGTTACATGAAAGTACATTATATAACTTGTTCGTGCACAGTGTATGCCTCAGCAGAGTCCGTACAGTAGTGTCGTATTATATACACAGAATGTTGATTATTTATTTGCAGCATCAGTACTGTCTCATGTGAGTAATTGTCTAACTTCCAGCCAGTTGGCCCCAAATCTAAATAACATGAATAATCATTAAGTATGGGCTATGAAGACAAATATATAGAAGAGTCTGTACATACAAAAACTGCTTGGACTATAAACTGACAACATCAACTGGAATAATCTAATCATACTGATCAAATAAGTCCTAAATTTTGGGGATTTCCTTATGCAGTTAAGTCTTCATTTCATCAACACGGAAAACATCCAACAATTTACTGTGCCTACTTTCTCTGTATAATGTGATTTATCTTACAGTAACATGATATTTACTCTACAAAATAAAACTGTGAGAATTACAGTTTGTGCAAAAGCTATAAATGTTGTCTTCAACTCTCTAAGCAATTAAGAAATTTTACATCTTGCATGTTAATACATATATTCATTAATGAACTTCACTGCAAATAAGCAAGAAAAATCTCAAACGCAGCAGTACACAGTACTAATACAAGGAATAAATACCAACTTCACAGACCCACTACCAACCCTTCATGATTTCTGAAAAGTATGTAAGGCTACTGTTGGCATAAAAATATGCAACTGTTCACCACATCAACTCACAAGTCTAATTAGTAAAAAGGTTCAATTTAAAGTAGTATTACAAATATACTTAAATACATGCTCCTTTTATTCTGCTGATAAATTTCTGATGTTTACCAGCATCTCATTATCTTATTATATGCTGTATATAACGAGTTTAGTGTAACATTAAAATACTGTATGTAAGAAACTTACACAGCTTTCATACTTTATTTTTTTTTTTACTTTGTATGTTATGACTTATTCCACATCCTACTGTCACGACTGTATTTTGGATACATGGAATGTATCGTGGAGAGATGCATGTATGGTATTGTATTAAAATACAAGGGTCTACTGATCATTTAGAATACTATATGCTAGCCCATAACAATAAGTAGTTCCGACAAAATACCGTCTCATTTCTGCGGTTAATTTAAAACACTACACCCACCTTACAGCATTACATCGCTTCGAACGCCTGTATAAAACAAATGCAGATCCACTATCGTGAACAAATGTCAACCTTTCATGAAAACTGACAGGAAATCCCCTCATCATGTACTGTTTAATAACGAACACGTTATAAAAACGCAACTGCCATAGCCCAATGAACACACTCCGCACACCTCAAGTCACTACGACCAAGCAGCACACGCCTACTTTCCGTAAGTACCCAACTTTTCACAATTTTAGCCAAACGTACTGAACTTACCCTCTTTCCTGGTTTATTGCAAGCTCGAACATCAACCATATTATTCACGGCCCCCTTCCGTAAATTCAAAACATCTGTAGTTTCAACAGCTTGCTTTGAGACAATTTCTTCTGTCAACCGAATCATATCCATAGCCCACTCGCCCCTTCCCCATGCACTTGCGCGTCATGAACCGCATTGACTACACACATCATTGACTACATAAGTACCAGACCCTTCACGTACAGCATACACTCGAAATGTCATCTACATTTTGCGTCCGAAAATGAATTTGTGCTTCCTGTGCACTCCACTGCATGCAGCACTAGTTCAGTCGTCCACGCGCACGGATTACAGCCATGGTAGAGTTCACGGATCAAAGAACACACCTATTGGTTGATTCATCACATGTGGATATGACTGTAAGAGATGATTACCTAGGTCTGTATGATCAAAGTGGTTAGTATTAGCATGGGTCCTATCCTCAGTGGTGACGGAGTAATGGATGTCTCTTAATTGTCGAAAACGCCCTCCTGTAAAACGCGATGCGACTAGCAAACCGCGCAGATCACAAAAGAGCGCCAGGATGAGTTGCGGCCGCCGTTGGCATTGTCGAAAACCCGTTGAAAACACAGGGCTGTGTAAACTGAAGGCAATTTCATGAAGTTAGGTTAAATTTATTAGGTGTCATGCTTGTTTGTTACTTTGTTCCATTTATTTTCAATAATCCTTACCCGGTATTCTAAATTTCAAGGAGCCATAACTCCGTGACCGTTCAAACTCGGACACGTGTTTATATGAACTTTTATGATTACGAAGACCTAAGAAGTCATCTCCTGCAGTAAAATCCGGAATTCATGAAACACTCTCTAGAGGCAGGGATTTAAGTTCGAACTGTAAGGCCTCGTTCACACGTTCCGGTTTTCGACCGGCCGGCAGCTGATCGAACAGGCGAGAGCACAACTTGGAACTTTTTAACATCTCCGGTTCTAACCGGCCGAACGAACGACCAGGAAACGCTGTGACCAAGCAATAGTGCATGCACAGTGATCTACAATGGGTCGTAATTCAATTATTGCTCTGTTCTTGTTGTACCGTCGTCGTAAACGTATACGTAACGGGCTGCATTGGGTTCATCCAATAATTCAAAAAAGGCGTAAACGTATACGTAACGGGCTGCATTGGGTTCATCCAATAATTCAAAAAAGGGAAGAATTCGGTGCCTTTAGACACTATTTGGTGAACTACGGGATGGGGCAAACAAGTTTTTTAAAATTATTTTTGAATGTCTTATCTTTCAACGGGACGGAAAAGACTGATTCTACGATTTTTAAACGATCTACGCTATATGCATTAATTCAGACAAATATGCTGGAATTACCGAGTGAGAGACCTCTTTAAGGAACAAAAGGTCCTAATGTACCATACTTCTTGTGGGAGATAAGTGATTTGCGCTAAACATAAATATACTTCGACCTTTTGGTGGATCTAACCTGAGAATTTAAAAAAAAAATTCAAATATGTATGAAATGTATATGGAATGTGCTTTTGGAATTTTGAGCAATAAATTGAGAATTTTCAAGCGACCGCTCAATGTCAGTCATGAATTCGCAGTCGTCATTGTTAAGGCCTGTGTTGTTCTGCACAGTTTTGTTCGCGAGAGAGATGGTTATAAGTCTGAAGACTTTCACAGTGAATGGTCTTGAATATGTACTTGATGGACAAACAGTACGTGGGGGGATAACAGCGAACAATGTAAGGAATAAAGCAGCTGATTATTTTCTAACAGATGGCTTCCTGGCAGATGTCAAAAATATGAACAGTGGAGTACATCAAATAAAATAAAACATTTTAAGTTTGTATGAATTTCAATTAGCTGTGTTCAAAAAAGCATGGCAATAATCACCAACAGAGTTTTTTTTTCCTTCTTCTTCTTCTTCTTCTTCTTCTTCTTCTTCTTCCCCGCATCTCCTAGAGCTTCGAAGTCTTCTTGAAGACAAATACAAACTACTCTCCATGTCTTTATCGTTTATGTCTTTGTAAATATCTTCCGTCTTGTCCCACAACACGGGCCTGGCTTCCACCAGAGATATTAATAATTTTATGTCGAACCCAAAATCGCCCATCTTCACCACTGGAAGACTATTGTTTCAGTACTCTACTGACCACAGATCATCTAGTCTACTGACACTGCAGTGGAAAGTGATCGCTCGGCTACGGCCGGGTAAAAAACGGGGTGTGCGAACGTGTGTATTAGCACCTGCACTACTGCTAACTCAGCTACCGGCCGGCGACCGGTCATAGTAGTGGACAACTGGGGTTGCTACCAGGGCGCCGGCCGGTGAATTCCCGGCCAGCCAAACGACCGGGTTGTGTAAATAGGCTTATGCTTTCCTGCGTTCCACTACTTTGTCCGGCGATAATCGGAACGTGTGAACGAGGCCTAAACAACACAGCCAGTAGCGTTCATTTTGCAGGTCAGAGGTTATCTGACGTACCTGCACCTACAGTAAGTCATCAGACGCTTACGCGGAACAACTCACTACGAATAAGCAATATGCTAATGGTGAACAGAATCATTCGTGGTACCCAGTGTCGCAAATCACACGGAAGAATTCTAGTACAAGTTATAAACCATTTTTCATCCTAATCCTTTACGTCCGAAAGGAGAAACACTGTCCCAGTATTAAAATGCCCTTAACGGCCGAAAGGAAAAGGACTCTCCCGCAGCGCCATGTTTTTAAATTTTTCCCCATTTATAATTACACTTTTTTCTACAATATTTGTCAAAAAGGCTTGTATGGGCATAAAAGATTGTGTGAAATTTAAGCCTAGTTAAAATCATCATTAATGAGGTTTAATTTTTCTTGATATATTTTGATATCCACAGCCTTACGATTTTTACAGCAGTCACGACTTATTTACAGATGTCTCCAGGCAGTGGTTCTCACTTTTTTCCTTATATTGGCGAAGTGGAGCATATACACACATGATGTCCCTTCTGACAAGTCTCTGTTCTTTCATAAAGCCTCTTCTCTAAAACCCATATCCCCTTCACCTCCATTATTTATCACGCAGATGCTACTGAAAAATATCCGTTCAGTAATTACAGTGGTAATATTTATTTACAACTGTGGGTTGTGCTTTTCCAACTCAGTGTCTGTAGGTTCTCACAAATGCAGTTTGGTGTAATACACCTCCATACATGGGGTAGCACACAACCCTATTTTGCATTCTTGGCACTTGCAAGTTATTTCTTGGTTTTTGACGGATCACACACGGCCCCAAATTCTCTTACACTGCATGATCCAGCGTCTGTTGTGTCTTAAGTCAAGTTTTTTTATTTGGTTTTTGGATGGGGCTTGTCTTCTTTGTCTTGCAGACAATATTGCACATTCTTTAACCCTACAATTGTCAAAATCAGGGTTGGTAGTGTGTTGCTCCACTTATGACATCTGCAGTCATGTTAAATTATTCCCTTATTAAAGCTACCACATGATGTACAAAACAAATTAGTCTGGTTATTTTATCATCAGTGAGCATAAAGAATGGCAAGCAAAAGTCAAATTTCACCCACACAAATTAAAAGTATGCCATACAATTACTTCCCTCATCACAAGTCCCACTATTCTGCTCAGGGATTCATCCTAATCTCCACAGTGAGAAGCTAATATTGCAAAATTTTTGTAAAATAAAGTTCTTATACCGGGGGCTAAGAAAGTACAATGTCTGACCAAATAATCTCCGGATTATATTATAGTTTTCTTTCCATGCTGTCCAGTTCCAAGGAGATCCCTTTGAATGTGATGTAGGGAGTCCAGTGGTTGTGTTATTTTTTAGAAGCATTTGCAGAAATCCTGTGTTTTAAATGTGTGAAGTGCAGCCTGCATTTCCTTGAATGTGCTATCACCAAATGTTACCCACTTTGCTCATGGATATTAACCGACATCATTCAAATTCAAAAGCCAACCAGGTGTTTCAGTTCTGTTCATTATTTCCTCTGTAAGAGTGTTTTAATTATCCTATAGGTTTCCATACCAGTTCTGCCTAATGAGGCAGAACCCCATCTACATATACTATGCTTTAAAATATAATTTTCTCATCATACAAATCAAAGAGGCCACAACACACAACTGAACTTCATGTGTTACTACTTCTGAGTGATGCTGGAACAATGAAATTCCAACTAGATGAGGAGTTTTGTGTTAGCCACAGTAATTAGTGTCATATTATTCACACCACACGCTGAATTACACAAACTTATTCCACAACCTTCAGCTATCAAGAGATCTGGATTCTGGTCACTTCTGGTAATAGTACTTAGCTTCTAGGTATACAATTTGAGAGGCAGTATTAAGGTATAAATGACAAGACAAAGTGTTATTTAACTTCAGTACATATTTATTATAATCTATATTGGCATTTAATTTATAACTGGCTTAAAATGTATATAATATCTCTTCATTAAAGCTAACTTGTTTGTAAATTATCATCTTGTACTATTTACGTATACCAATTAAAACAAAAAATACAGATAAGCATGAAAACACCTCATGTGTGATGACAAATAGCACTAGTGCTCACCCAGTTTACATTTGTATCCAGTCAGAATCCCCAAGGTTTTATGATGCCATGTTGTGAGGTAACAAGTAATAAAAACAGGATATGGTATGAAAAGGAATACCAAAGACTGACCAGTATAGCATAAATGGAGAAAAGAAATAAAAATCCCATAATTAAAACAACGTACCAACTCTTAGTATGAAAACTGTGAATTTGTTATACAAAATAAACGATATGATAAAGTAAACTGTGAAATGCCAACTGCATAACTTCACTATGGAATGCTGGAAAGAAATGCCATTTGGATATACACATTGTCCCTCTATCAAAGGGGGAAGAAAAAAAAAAATCTATCATAACATTCATATATATGTATTAAAACATAAAAAAATCCACGTCAGTTCCTTCCCACAGTAAGTATTCATTAATTTCTTAAATTCAAATTTTTGGGTAAAATACAGCACACACTTTAAATAATCAAACCGCACTCACTAATAGTGTATAAAACATTCATAGGCTCTTATACAAAACACTGTTTGTTATTTACTGAAAACAAAATTGACGGACTAAATTCAGTTTTAAAAAGTTAAATTTAGAAAACATATTTGACAAATTAATCTGCCTGAATGTATCCACACCACACTAAAATTATTTAGGTAATGGTTGTGTTTGGTCATTTTTGACAGTTTCAATCTTGTTGGATTTCCAGATTTGACTGTGGATTCCCTATGGATTTTTAATTTAGCAACCAAAATCCTGTTACTGAAAACAGTGCACAAATTAAGCAAATGGGAATGCAGGCACACTACATGTTCTATGTCACTAAAATGGTGCTTCCCCAATTTTGGACATTGTAGTTCATCGAATATTTTTAAAATTTTGGTTAAATCTTGTAACTTAGGGACTTATGGTGGAATATTCCTTCTCTAACAAGGCAAATACTTCAGACTGTATAGTGTCACTACATTTTGAAATGGACATAACTAAATAAACTGTATTCATCGCAGAAATTATGAATACCGTGCATGTACGACATTTTTTAAGCAGCTGCATGTAAAAGGTAAATGAAAATGTTCTGTGCAATGGTTTGTTCTTGCCGATGCAATTCAGTGTTGAACTAAAGCACAGCTACAACAGTTTCACTGTATGATCAGTGTAGGTAAGGAATATGCAGTGGCAGATAAATTACGGTTTTGGACATTTTGTACTTTAGGTCGTCATGCAACTAGGTGCCACAATTCTTTCAAATTACTAATATCTTGGTATAATTTCTACACCAATTTACACATCTACAATTTGTGAATACTGTTGAAATGTCTATAAACAGTCTGAAAACTTCCTGTGGATGAAGCACGCAAATGCAAACATTGGAGACCCCTGGTCTGGCATGCAAGCTCTTAACCACGACTTCTAATAAACTTAACTGTTTTTATGTGCTTTGAGTTTAACCAGATCTGTAGGGGGTGCTTATGTGCACTGAAGCTAATTCCAGAGAGATTGCACGAATTACATCCCCCCCCCCACTTCAAGTATTAAAAACTTGACACTGAAAACTATTTCAATTGACAAATAACAAAGGTCATACCACATAACAGTATTAATATTTTAAAATAAAATGCATTTATTTGGAGAACACAAATGCTGGAAATACTGCAGTATGGTCATATGTTCTACATATTAAAAATTATTGTCAAACATTCTGACTCCATCAGCAATTTTGTCTTCACCTTAGACAAGCAAGGCTGGGGTACAATCGTATAGTGACTTGGCTACATGCCAGACAGACTGGGATTCAAATCCCAGTTGAAGAAGACTGTCTCATCTCTCAGCATATTCAGACTGACTCTGGAACCCACCCAGGCTTCTTCCTAGGGTACCAGGGTTCTTTCCTGGTGGCAAAGTGGCCAGAGAGTGAAGACCACTCACCTCTATCTAACACTGAGGTTCACACTGAGTGGTGCTATATTTCTACTCCCCCTACCTTCATGGCATGTATGGATCAACTTTACCTTTACCCTAGAAATGCAAGTGAAGAACAGTTTTCTTTGTAACAATTAATATATACTTTAGCCAGAGTGCAGACTTCAATTATTAATCAATGACTGGTTCATCAGTTGAAAGTTATGAGTTGGCTGTAGCAGAGCAATGTAGAATTCATGCCTGTCACTTGAAAATTTATTATGGTACAATAAATCTGTGAAGCAGATTCCTCCTTAGTATAAAATATTTTAAATATCAATAATTATAATTTGTTGCTTATGGTGAGGAAGATAACTGATACATTATCATGTATATGAAAGATAATGCCTAGAAGATACAGAGGAATGGCAAAGATAGCACTAGTCTCAGTACACTAGTCACAGAGATTATGACTTTTCTTCATGACTTAATTATAAAAAGAAGGGAATCAGACACAAACCAAGACAGAAATACCTGCTGTGTCAGTTTTAATACTTTCATACTTTCCAACATAACCAAAGTCTTTAGACCTGAAAAAGAAACTGCAAATCAAGCAATAGGTAACATCTACAAAAAAGAACAAGCTTTACATTAGGGACCCTGCTGTGTTATGTGATAATATAAGTACTCAATACTGTTGACAAAACTAGTCAGTGATGTCCTTTATTAGTTGTCATTATTTGACAATATGTTTCTATCAAACTTTGATTATGTCCAGGCCCTTATCAAAACTAAAATTTACAGCTATACATTTGCATTAACTGTCAGTAACTGAGACCTCTATTCTGTCACTTTCTGCAGGACGTGCAGCTTGTCATATTCCATTAAAATTAATGTTACAAAATGTGACAAATTATACATGTTAAAAAGAAAACAAGAATGCTATTCAAAGTAATGACAGAAATATAGTTACCGATAGTGTAGCATTTAAGGTATTAGTACAACGTGAAATAGTAGGGATGACGGTTACATCTCAATCAAAAACCAAATGGCACTCTTACCTGACATTCAGTACCTTCCGAAAGGTGACAGAGTGCACAGTGACTACACCAGTTTTTTAAAAGAGTAAGTATACAAATGCCGGAATTCATAATGGCTTACATATTTATAGTTATTAAATGGACATAAAATTGTTATATAACAAACTGATACTAATAAAAGGGAGTTTTACAACAAAACAAAATGGAATATACAAGAACTGTATAGAAGACCATATCAGTACTAGTTAAATGAACAGGAAGTGAGAATGTTTATATGCAATTTCTCCTAAAACAGCAAGAAATAAACATACGAAGTAATAAAAACTTTCAAAAAATAAGTTGATATAAACACACAGTAAATTCTATTACTTAACTACAATGTTTTATTACAGTAACTTCATAATTTAAACAACTAACATCCTGATACTCTGCCCTTCACTAAACCAAAGAAATCTTCATGAAGGTGCAGATTTAACATTAGTAAGTATTTTAACATGTAATTTGCCACACTTTACAATCATTAATTATAATGGAATATGTCAAGCAGCATGTACAGCAAAAAATTAATTTTATATTTTCTTTTAACTTCTGGAAATATGTTTCTAGTATACAAGTTACATTTCCGGGTTCAATAATTCTGTTTATTTAGAATGCATATATTTTGTAATCATTACATGTCATTCAGTGTTTCATTATAACACAAATTCTATATCCTATAGGTTAATCGACATTGTATGGATTGACAGAATGTATAATAAAATCAATCAATCAATTATGTAAAATTGAGATCCCATTTACTAACAATTAATACATCTGTATATCTGTATGTTTAATTTTGATACAGTCCTGAAGATGATCAAGATTTGATCAAAACATGTTGCCAGATAAAAACAATTAATAAACATCATCACTAAATACTTTTGTCAACAGTAGTGAGTCTTTATATGATCATAGCGAACATACACCTCTCTCAGCTTCTACATTCTAAGATTGTCTGTTAATTGTTTTCCCATTTTACAACACAGAAAAATATAAGTTGCATTCTGTAAAGAAGCCTTATTCATTGCTTACATATCACACACATCTGACTCACCAACTGCAATTCCACAAACAGATACATTTTGTTCCTTCATACTGGTCATAAACACCACCTCTACAGAATATTTCCAGGATACAAAAGAAGGTAAAGCAGTCCCATTACAGGGCTGGAGTGGCTCAGAGGGTTCCAGGAAGTTAGGGTTACCAGATTTCATGACAATGGCACAGAATGTTGGTAAGGTTGTCAGCCTTACACACCAGCCGCCTTTAACCCCAGGGCCACAGTGCAATCGGAAGGGTTTTATGTCAATGAAAAATTCCAATGACACCAGCTGGGATCAAATCAGCGACCTTCCGATTTGTAGCACAGCACTGTAACCACCGTGGTCCCCCTTTTCCAAGATATATGTTATTAAAAATTGCAAAGGAACCATACACCTAACATGGCATGAAGAGTAATTATTTTAAACCTCTGGCTTCTGACATGGACACTTAATGAGATGCATCAGCTTTCAGGATTACACCACATTCCAGCAAAAAAGGATTAATGAATCTGGGGATTATCAGGGGCTCCTTATATAGATCTGATATGTTGGATCTAAGAAAACTTTTAAGTCACTTCTTTTTGCCTCCTCCACCTGCCTCAAATTCTTATCATGACCTTTCAAGTCCCTCGATTTATTTTTTTTTGGGGGGGAGGCATCATCCCTTCTCACTACAATGAGGAAGCTCCCTTTTTGGCTACCACAAGTCTGCTCCATGGCCAATCAAGTCATCATATCCCACACCCCACCTACTGCCAAATCCATACATAGGTCTGCCCCCCCCCCCACCAGAACCCCCAACCCACCACAGAAACCAAGAGGATGCAGCACAGGCTCTCAGCCAATGCACTTGAGCCACTCTGGGTTCAACAACCAACCCTCCCCCAAAAGGCATAAGATCATTTGTAGAAGTCGTTAGTATGATAATGGGAGCCAGCCAAGACTGGAATGGACGATAATGTAGGCAAAATCCCCCTTTACAGTTCCCACGTCACAGCCAAGCAACATGTTCTAGGCACAGGAATGGCAGAATGGGCCAAGGGGCACTGGTTTGTGTGAAGTGCAAGTTTCCACTCTTAGTTACCTTCTGGTTGGTTGGTTGGTTGGTTGGTTGGTTGGGTGGGTGGTGGTTCCCTCTGGTTAACTCAGCTTGAAGACGACAACTGCAGCATTAGTAAACACCTGGAAACCTTAATTTCCTTGTACAGCCTATCCTAAAAGCTTATCCAACTTGCTAATTATTTTTATTCTTGCAGACAAAGAAATGAAAATCAACATAATTTCACAGACACAAAGCAACGCACAAAAACCCAGTGAACCAATTAACTGCAAACAGGGACACTAATCAGGCTGCACATATGCATTCTGCCAGTACATGCAAATATAACAAGCATCTGACCAGGTCCCCATTGGAGATTCTAACTTCACTTACCCTGGGCATATGAAATTCATACATACTCTTTACATACAACCTAAATTCTATACACTTACAATATAATTAGTACAATTAATCATAAATAAATGTATGAAATTAATCCCTAGGCCTACAAATCTCAATGCAATACATACATTTGTGGATACAGAATATGGCTTTGTTCAAATCATTTTACTACTCATTTCATGAAATGCAAGCTAGGAGCAAAGGAATACAAGTCAAATATGGATATGCTTAACATATATCATAAATGGGTGCATATCCGGTTTTTATGTTTTTAAAATTCTCACTTCCCTGACAGTTTCTGTGACTGTGTGTGCAAAATGTAACCAGCCTTCTGCTACAGTCTCTCCTCAAAAGTAATGTCGAAGTCATGCTGCATGGAACATGTTTTCATAACTAAACACATATTCATACTGTTCATAATATGAACACATATCTGGTCCATTTCCCACTTGAAACAGTTCAAAGGAGAGGCTTTATGACTGGTATTTTCAACTCTGCTTCAATTTCATGTACCATGATGAAGACACATGACAATAAGGAGACTGGAACTGAATAAAACACAGCAGTTTCTGGTTTATACTGATTAAGTTTATGTACTAGGTAAAAACAAACACCATAATGAAAAACAGAGGAACTACATTAGATGATAGGAAACAGGCTGGTATAGAAATAAACACAAATAAAACAAAGTATTTCATGTGTCATCACAAAGATGCATGACCGTATAATAATAATAATAATAATAATAATAATAACAATAATAATAATAATAAATCTAACAAAGCATCTGAAAATGTTGCAAAATTAAAATATTTGGAGCAAGAAAGGAAAAAATCAAAATTACATTCATAAGGATGTTAAGTTAATTTTAGATGTAAATTCAAGCAATACTTTCAACCATTCCATTCACAATCTTTTACCACCCCAATTACTGCATAGAAACTTGCCTGGATTATTCAATTATTTACCTCACATTTTTTTCAAGCACAAGCCAGCAAATGCTTATTCAAGTGCTCTAAATCAGAAGTACCATATACATAACATGTCCTTGTAAAGTGTTTTTCCTAAGCAGACCACATTCATTTTTATTTAAAGAAACTGTTGTATCATGCAACCAACGTTCATCACATCACCACAACAGTACTTTACTGACCTCCACCCTAACTTTTTTTTAAATTCTGTTCACATCTTTAATAACAAATTTCCCATTCAAATACGTTCTACACTATTATTATATCTATGTCTCAGCCTTCCAAATAGCCTTAAAGAATATTTGTTTTTCTAATTCAGACCTAAAATCATTTTGTACTTCGAGCATGAATGAATGCTACAGATCTTATCCAGTGAGACAAATATAGCAACATAACTAAGTCCTATAATTGACACAATTCACCTCAGGTGGGAAGGAAAATAAAAATTAAATGACATGGAATAGACTGTGGCTATTATCATAGAATAATATAAAATGAGCCAGTCTGATAACTGGAAACCAAAATGGCCATACTTCAAGTCCACAAATGTATCACAAGTAAAACTGGCAATGCAATAAAATGCAAATATGTTCAAACGCCATTTATGAATACAAGCTGCAATACTAACCAATATAAAAAGTCTAAAAAATGTAATAAAAAAAGAAGACCAGGTGTAGTAGTTTCTACTAACACCCTACCTCCAAAATATATACTTGATATAAACTAGTTGTTCTCAATTAATTGCCATGGCTAATACAATGGAAGGCAATTCTAAGAGGCATATTCAATCCAGTGTTGTTGAAGTTACAAGCTCAATCAAACAAAAACACAAATAATATGTCGGAATGGAAGTTATACACAGTTTTGTACTTAAACACTTCGGTGTAATAATGTCACAGTAGTAATGAACTATATAGCACTGCCTGCATGCAAAAAGAACACTGGCAGGCTATGGAAGAAATTACAGACTTCTACATTCCACAATACCTCTGAAAATTCATCAGGAGACTACTCTGTGAATTCACATTGTAATTAATTTTATTTTCATTTAAACTTCAGTATGTAAAAACACATTAGTGTTTTAATGACGATAACCAAATTTTCCATCATCAGTCATCAATAAAAATATTTATATGTGCATAAACTTTCAGGTGTTTTTTTTTAATACATCAGACATATATCCAAACATTGATGCTGCAAAGTTCTGAACTACAATTCCACCCAGCAACAAAATGTTGTTAATAAAGACAGTTTGTCCCAAAAGGACAAAAAGGTTTGTTTCAAACTTGTAAAAATAAAGACATAAATAAATAAATAAATAAGGATTAACTTAAACTTTAACAGTCAAAACAAAATCAGACCCTGTTTTCTAAATTCTTCTGACAGGACATTTTCCATTCAGTTTCCAACACTTCTTGCTCCTCAGTCATTGAAAAAATAAAACATCACAAAATAAAATAAAATATTAAAAGACTAGTTACAATACGTACAACTTGTGGCTCAACATTCCACTTTTAGGATATTCAATTCAGATATCAGGGTTCAAATGACTGTATAAAATTTTGTTGTGACTTTCAATCAAAATCATATATAAATTGAGTATTACATGTATTCTGATTTATGTTAACGTTTCACACAAACACGTCTCATCCTTCACAAATGAATATTACAATAGTTGCCAAAGTTTCAGAGCTGACTGGTCAGTTAAATCATGAATACAGTAGAGTGATAAACTGCAGAATTAAACACGTGCACACCACTGCAATTCTTCAACCACCTGACTTTCCAAATTAAGATCCTTTACAAATGATCAGTTTCCAAATCCCATTCCATACAGATTTTTCTCATCCTCCTGTCAGATTCAAAATGAATGTCACCAGTAAACAAAAGTGTTGTTGAAGTCACAGGAACGTACAATTATCTCTTATTTTTTAATCTGATAAGGAAATACAGTGATACCTCGGCTAACAAGTGACCCTGCAAATGAATTTTTCGCTAACGAAGATTTTTTCGCTGTTTTTTGGACTCGGCTAACGAATATGGATTCGGCTAATGAATGTTTTAGTGGATGCGCGTGCTAACATAAAACAGCAAACAT
>Ga0123355_10003659_pt1 | contig 22155 bp, 22 predicted proteins | sample TergutEmb28metaG_3_FD_89872 | JGI IMG/M metagenome (GOLD analysis project Ga0123355, IMG submission 89872) | Embiratermes neotenicus P1 segment gut microbial communities from Petit-Saut dam, French Guiana - Emb289 P1 | ecosystem: Host-associated > Arthropoda: Insects > Digestive system > Gut ... | reverse complement strand
CTGGCGGGTCTGGGGGGGCGGGGGGGTCACTCCCCACCCCGGCGGGCGCGGCTGGCCCGGCGCGGCTGCTGCACGGCGTGCCCGCCGGGCGCGGCGCGCTGCCGCAGCGGTACGACCCGGCCGCCGTGCTGGCGGCGCTGCGTGACCACCCGGCTAACCCGCGCCGTGGTGACGACGCGGTGGTGGCGGGGAGCGTGGCGGCGAACGGGTTCTACGGGGCGATCGTGGCGCAGGAGCATACGGGTTACATCCTGGCGGGGCATACGCGGCGGCGGGTGCTTGCGGAGGCGGGGCAGGTGACGGGGCCGGTGCTGTGGGTGGACGTGGACGACGAGACGGCTAAGCGCATCCTGCTTGCTGACAACCGGACGGCTGAGCTGGCGTCGTGGGATGACGAGGCGCTGGTCGAGCTGCTGGCGGCGCAGGCGGCGACGGCGGAGGGGCTGGCGGGGACGGGGTTCACTGCGGAGGCGCTGGCCGCGCTGAGCGCTGAGCTGGCCGACGTGCCGCAGCAGGTCGCGGATGCGCCTGACCCTGCCGCGCGGCGCAAGCAGATGCTCGCCAGCTACGAGGACAACGCGATGCGTCAGGTGGTGCTGGTGTACCCGGCGGGTGAGTACGACGGGCTGGTGCTGCGGCTGGAGGAGCTGCGCGAGGCGTGGGCGCTGCCGTCGTTCGCGGCGGTGGTGGCGCGGCTGATCGGGGCGGCCGGTGCCTGAGCTGACGGTGCGCCGCCGCGACGACCTGGACATGCGGGTGCTGCGCGGGCGGCCGGTGACCGCCGAGGGGCTGGACGTGCTGCAGCCGGGCACGGTGGTGAAGACCCCGGACGGGCGGGTGCAGCTCGCGTATGTTCAGCTCTGGCTGCCGGGCGACCCGCTGCTGGAGGCGCTGCGGGCGGCGCTGCCCCGGATGCAGGTGCGGCGCACCTACCGGGCCTCGACGGGCACGTGGCAGAACTCCGGGTACTTCGGGTCGCAGCCGCGTCAGCACGGGACGACGCACGACTACTGCCGGGCGGGTGAGATCGACGGGGACACGCCGCGTGAGGCGGGCCTGCTGTACCGGGCGGGGCAGGCGTGCGAGCACGTGTACCGGCAGATGAACCCGGCGGGGTTCGCGCATCATGCGGTGCAGGCCGAGCGGATCGCCCCGGCGTGGCGGGCGCAGGGGCTGCGGTGCTTCACGGGCGGGGTGGTGAACCGGGACAACCCGATCACCTGGCATCTGGACAAGGGCAACTTCGCGCACACGTGGTCGGCGATGCCGGTGGTGCGGCACGGGATGAAGGGCGGCGAGCTGGCCGTGCCCGAGCTGGGCGTGGTGCTGCCGTGCGCCGACGGGACTGCGGTGTTCTTCGACGGGCAGTCGCTGGTGCACGGGGTGACGCCGCTGCGCCGCACGCGGCGGGGCGGGCACCGGTTCTCCGTCGTGTTCTACGCGACGCAGGCGCTGTGGCAGTGCCTGCCGCCTGCGGCTGAGGTCGGGCGGATGCAGGCGTCCCGCACGGAGCGGGAGCTGCGCCGGGCGCAGGGCGGGCCGGTGGGCATGGACGAGCGGCAGCGGGCTGCGCTGGGCAGGCCGTGATGGCGGCGCTCGTGACCGCGGTCCTGAGCGCGGGGCGGCCGGGGAACGTGCCCGGCATGGCGGGGCACTGCGCGGGGCTGCGGCCGGTGTGGCTGGTGCCGCGCGGTGAGGAGGCGGCCTACCGGCGGGCGGGTGCGGCGCGGGTGGAGGGCGTGCCCGGCGGGCTGCCCGGCGCGCGGAACCGCGCGCTCGACCTGGCCGCCGAGGCGGGCGGGTGGTGCGTGCAGCTCGATGACGACCTGCGCGCCGTGCGGATGCTGCTGCCCGACAAGCGGGTGATCCGCATATCGCTGGCCGACGCCGTGCACTCCATCGCGGGGTCGATGAAGGAGACCGGGGCCAGGCTGGGCGGGGTGGCGCCGACGGCGAACGCCTACTTCTGCCGCCGCCCGCTGACCGACTGGGGTTTCGTCATCGGCAGCCTGGCGGTGCTGGTGCCCGGCCCCGAGCGGTACGACCCGGAGCTGTTTCTCAAGCAGGACTGGGACATGTGCCTGCAGCATCTGCACGCCTACGGCAGGGTGGCCCGCCGCGACGACATCCTGGCTGACTTCGCGCACTACAGCAACGGGGGCGGGGTGGTGCGCTACCGCACCCCCGAGCTGGAAGGCGCTATGCAGCAGCGGATGCTCGCCCGGTGGCCGGACCTGGTGCGGCCTCATCCGCGCCGCGCGAACGAGCTGGCCATGAAGCCCCGGCCGAAGCAGCAGGTGGCGTGATGGGCAGGCGCGGCCCGGCCCCGACCCCGACCCGGCTGAAGGTGCTGCACGGGGAGACCCGTCCCAGCCGCATACCGGCCGCTGAGCCGGTGCCGCGCGACGTGCGGCCTGTTCCCCCGCCGTGGCTCAACAGCGAGGCACGGGCCGTCTGGGACCGCACTACGGCCGAGCTGGCGGCGATGGGCATGTGCCACGCCGCTGACACCGACAGCCTGGTCGTGTACTGCACGGCGGTGGTGAACCACGCGCGGGCGCAGCAGCTCCTCGACGCGGCCGGGCCGCTGATGAAGGGCACCGAGGGCGGTGTCGTGCGGAACCCGGCGGTCGCCACGGTGAACGCGGCTGCGGTGATCATCAACAAGTACGCACGGGAGTTCGGCCTCACGCCTTCAGCGCGGGTGAACCTGGGCCGCCCGGCGGCCGACCTGCCGCGTGCCCGCGACCTCGCCGAGCGGCTGCTTTCGTAGGGCAACCAAAAGGACCGGCCAGCGTACGGGGGTACGCGGCCGGTCCTGTCTGGTTACGGGAGCAGCCGGGCGATGGTCCGGATCTGCTCGTCGGTCGGGTCGGGGAACTGGTCGCCGTGGTCCTCAAGGACGCGGCGGACACGGTTGGCCAGCGAGTCGGCGCTCTGAGGGGCGTTTTGTTCCAGGCAGATGCCGGTGGGCGTCACCCAGTAGCCCCGGCCCCTGCTGCGGACGATCTCGCCCACCTGGGCGAGCGCCTGGAGCGCCCGCTGGGCGGTGTCGCGGGACACGCCGTACTCGGCGGCCAGGGCCGGGATCGACGGCACCCGGCCGGTGTACTCCCCGGCCCTGATGCGCGCCTGCAGGTCGTCGGCTAGCTGCTGGTACAGCTCGGCGGCCGAGTCGTGCTGCAGTGCGCGCGTGCCCTCTGGTGCGCGGGTCCGCTGCCGTATGGGACCGCGCCGCGCCACGACCGGCTCGACGGTGAGCCGGATGCCGCAGCCGCACGCCGGGCAGGTGATCGCGGCGGTCGGGGCCGCGCCTACGGTGGCGGCGGCGGTGGCGGGCTGGGCTGCTCGCTCCCGCTCGCGCATGGCCTGCTGGCTCTTGAGCCAGGCCAGGGCCTTGGCCTCGGTCGGGAACGTGCCCGGCCCGATGTAGCGGACGTTGTGCCACCAGTAGCGAGCCTGCCACCGGCCGCTCCGCAACTGGCGGGCGTTCCCGAAACGTATCCTGTTCATGGGGTGGTTCCTTCCAAAAAAGCGGCCCGCCCCGTTGGTGGGGCGGGCCTAGCGGGTTGTCACGCCACTTCGGCGGTGTCGGCCAGCTCGTCGGCTGCGGCGTCCAGCTCGGCACCGGCCTCGGCCAGCTCGTCGGCGGCCTCGGCGGCGGCGGCCACGTCCTGCGCGGCCTGGGCGGTGGCCTCGGCGGGCGCTGCGGCGGCCTCCGCGACGTGCGCGGTGCACCACTTGGCAACGTCCCGGCCTGCGGCCAGGCGCTCGGCGCGGGTAACCACGCCCAGCGTTTCGCCGTGGTCGTTGCAGCGGGCCAGCCACGGGGCTGCGCCCGGCACCTCGTTGTCCGGGGTGCGCATCAGCAGGTCGATGCCGACCTTCGGGTAGCGCACCACGTACCCGGCCACGGGCCGCCCGGCGTAGGGCTTGTCGCCCTTCGCCTCGCGGGCCTCGGGCGCGGCCTTCGGTGCCTTCGCCTTCTTCGGCGCGGCCTTCTTGGCTGCGGCCTCCTTGGCGGCGGTGACGGCTGCGCCGCGCTCGCGCTCCAGCGGGTCGGCCTCGACGGCTGCGGCCAGTGCGTTGGCAATGGCCTGCGCGGTGCCTTCCTTCCAGGCGGCGGCGACGGTGCGGGTGCCGTCGTACAGCTCGACCGCGATGCGCTGCGCGTCGGTCTGCACCTTGCGGTCCAGCTTGGCAAACTTCTCGGCCTCGCGCTTCGCCTGCGGCCCCTGCCCGATGGCGCGGATCTTCTCGGCCGTCGTTGGGGTGTTCTTCGTGTTCATGATGGTGGTTCCTTCCCTCGGTGGGGCGGTGGTGCCCCGGTGCCCGGCCCCTGTAGTGGGCCTTGCACTTAGTACAACACTGCACGTCAGCTCAATGTTTCGCAAACCGGAGCTAATCACGACAATCTTTTGGCGGGGGTGTAGCGTGGTGCTGGCTGGCCCCGTGCTGCACGCTGCGGATTGGGTGGTTCCTTCCCGGCGAGGCGCGGGGCCGGTCCCGTATCGTGGGCCGCATGGCTGCTGACCGGCGGCGGTTCCCGCTGTGCGGGCGGGTGTTCGACGGGCTGACATGCAGGCGGCGCGGCGAGCACCTGTGCGTCCCGCGCGCCGCGCACGTGCTGGCCTTCTTCACCGAGCTGCTGGTGCACACGAAAGGCGACTGGGCGCGCCGCCCGTTCGTCCCGGCCGACTGGGAGACCGACGAGGTGCTGGTGCCGCTGTTCGGCACGGTCGAATGGTCCCCCCAGTGGAAGCGCTACGTGCGCCGCTACCGCGAGCTGTACCTGTCCACCGGGCGCAAGAACGGCAAGACCGAGCTTGTCGCCGGGGTGACCCTGTACCTGCTCGCCGCCGACGACGAGGACGCCGCCGAGGTATACGGCCTGGCGCTCGACAAGGACCAGGCGGGGCTCGCCTACCGGGCGGCGGCCCGCATGGTCAGCCTGTCCCCGGTGCTGCGGTCGAGGCTGCACGTCATCCGGGGGCAGACCCGCATCACCAACGACGCCACCGCGAGCTTCTTCGCGGTGGTGGCCGGGGACGCGCCCGGCGCGCTGGGCACCGGCCCGCATGGGGCCTACATCGACGAGCTGCTGACCCAGCCGAACCGCGAGCTGTACGACGCGCTGCGCACCGGGTTCGGGACGCGGGCGCAGCCGCTGCTGATCCTCGCCACCACCGCCGACAACGACCCGTCGGGGTTCGCCGCCGCCGAGCGGGCCTGGTCCGAGCGAGTCGCCGAAGACCCCGAGCTGGACCGTGCGCGGCTGGTCGTGCTGCACGCCGCGCCGCGCGACGCCGACTGGACCGCCGAGGCCACCTGGAAGCTGGCCAACCCGGCGCTCGGCGACTACCTCGACCCGCGCGTGCTGGCCGACGAGTGCCGCAAGGCGGTCGCCAACCCGGCCGCCGAGCGGGCGTTCCGCCAGTTCCGGCTGAACCAGCAGGGCTCCCAGGCGGGCCGCGCGATCGACCTCGACCGGTGGGACGACGCCCCGCCGCTGCGCGACCTGGCCCGCCGCGCCTGCTACGGCGGCCTCGACCTGGCCTCGACCGTGGACCTGGCCAGCTACGCGCTGGACTTCCCCGACGGCGACGGCGGCCACGACGTGCTGTGGCGGGTGTTCGCCCCGCGGTCGGCCCTGCCCGCGCTGGACAGGCGAACGGGCGGCAGCGCGACCGCCTGGGCCGAGCAGGGCCTGCTGACCGTCACCGACGGGAACGTGATCGATTACGAGGAGATTAAGACCGCGCTCCGCGCGGACGCCGAGACCTTCGACCTGCGGGAGATCGCGTTCGACCGGTGGGGCGCTACCCAGATCAGCTCGGAGCTGACCGACGAGGGCTTCCCGCTGATCCAGATGGGGCAGGGGTTCGCGTCGATGTCCGGCCCGGCTAAGGAGCTGCTGCGGCTGGTCGCCGCCGGGCGCTACCGGCACGGCGGCAACCCGCTTGTCCGGTGGCAGGCCGCCAACCTGATCGTCCGCACCGACCCGGCGGGGAACATCAAGCCTGACAAGGCGCGCAGCGCCGAGAAGATCGACTCCATCGTCGCCGGGGTGATGGCGCTCGACCGGGCCATCAGGCACGCGAACGCGCCCGCTGAGCCCGACTACCTGGCGGCGGGGTTCTAGGGGGACGCATGGACGACGACGAGCTGGAGGCGCTGCGCGAGGCGTGCCGGATCAAGCTGGACGAGCAGCAGTTCCGGGCGTGGCGGTTCCAGACCTACTACGACGGCCGGGCCGAGATACCCGCCCTGATGGACTCCGAGGAGCGGCGCACGTTCACCGCGTTCCTCAACGAGTCGGGGGCCAACTGGTGCGAGCTGGTCGTCAACGCGGTCGCCGAGCGGCTGCAGGTGACCGGGTTCCGGTTCGCCGGGGCCGACGCCGATGCGTGGGGCATCTGGCAGTCGAACCGGATGGACGCCGACGGCGAGCTGGCCCAGACCGACGCGCTGGTCACCGGGGCGTCGTTCGTCATGGTGCAGCCCGACGGCGACAACCCGACCGGCGTGGCGATCACCCCGGAGTCGCCCCTGGAGACGACCGTGCTGTACGCGCCGGGCAACCGGCGCAGGCGGCTGGCGGGGTTCAAGCGGTTCGCCGACGCCGACGGCGCGGTCACCGAAGTGCTGATGCTGCCCGACGCCATCTACACGTGGTATCCCGACGAGCCGACCGGCTGGGTCGAGGGCAACCCGGCCGGGGCGGTGGGCATCATCGAGATCGTGCCGCAGCCGCGCACGTTCGGCCCGCCCCGCAGTGAGCTCACCCCGGCGCTGTCGTTCCAGGACCGGATCAACACGACGATCTTCAACCGGCTGGTCGCCACCGACTACGGCGCGTTCCGGCAGATCTGGGCCACGGGCGTGAAGCTGGCCCGCGAGGTCATCCAGACCGACACCGGGGAGAAGATCCGCGCGGTGTCGCCGTACCAGGTCGGCGCGAACCGGCTGCTGGCCAACGAGAATCCCGAGGGCCGGTTCGGGAGCTTCGCGGAGTCCACGCTGGGCGGCTACCTGGCCAGCGTGGAGCAGGACGTGCAGCAGCTCGCCGCGATCACGCAGACCCCGCCGCACTACCTGCTCGGCGCGATGGTCAACATGAGCGCGGACGCCATCAAGGCGGCTGAGGCGGGCCTGGTCGCCAAGGTGCGGCGGCGGGCGCTGCACATCGGCGAGGCATGGGAGGAGGCCATGCGGTTCGCTTTGCGGCTGCAGGGCAACCCCGCCGCCGAGGACGTCGCCGCCGAGGTCATCTGGGCCGACTTCGAGACCCGCAGCGAAGGGCAGCGGGTGGACGCGCTGGTCAAGATGCGCACCCTCGACGTGCCGCTGGAGGTGCTGTGGGCACGGTGGGGCGCTTCCCCGCAGGAGATCGACCGGTGGAAGCGGATGGCCGCCGAGGAGCAGGCCGCCGCAGCCGCGACCGCCGCGTCCGCGCTGGGCGCGCCCGAGTCGGCGTATGCGGCTATCCTCGCCGGGGCTGCCGCGCCCCCGCCGGGTAGCTGATGGCTGTCCCGTCGGCTGTCACGCGGCTGTACCGGGCGCGGCTGGCCGCCGCTCAGGTCGAGCTGCTGATGCGGCTGCGGGTGCTGGCCGCGCAGCAGTTCAACCCGGCCGACCCGACCGGCTCGCTGGCGATGATGAGCCGGATCGCCGGGGGGTGGGCGACCGCCGCCCAGGCGCTGTTCGCCGCCGAGACCGCGACCTGGCTGGCGGCGCTCGTCGCCGAGGCGACCGGGATGCCCCTGGGCGGGGTGGCCCCGTTTGCGGTGCCCCCGGTGGCGGGCTCCACGGCCTCTGGGCGGCCCGTGGAAGACCTGGCGGGCATGGCCCCGGCGGTGTACCTCAACCGGCGCGCGGCGGGCTGGGAGGAGCTGCAGGCGGCGGCGGCGGGCATGTCCTGGCTGGAGCGGCTGCTGGCGTCCGAGCCCTTCCGCGCGGCGAACGCCACCACCATCGCCAACGCCGAGGCCGACGACCGGCTGACCGGCCGCTACGGGCGGGTCACCCGCGACGGGGCGTGCCGGTTCTGCGCTGACATCGCCGATCGCGGGTACATCGAGGGCCGGGCGGGGTTCGAGGCTCACGCCTACTGCCGGTGCACCGCGACACCGGAGATCATCACACGTGTGTACTCGCGTGCCGCGATCCGGCGCGCCCGCATCCTGACTGGAGGCCCGTCATGACAACCCCCGACCCCGACCCCCCGGAGCCGACCGAGCCCGCCGAGCCGCCCGAGCCCACCGAGCAGGCACCGACCGCCGGGGACATAGCCCGGCTGCAGCAGTCGCTCGATGAGGAGCGCAAGGCCCGGCGCAAGGCAGAGACCGAGCTGGCCAAAGTGCAGCAGCAGACCATGACCGACGCGGAGAAGGCCATCGCCGACGCCCGCGAGGAGGGCCGCGCGTCGGCCGCCGCCGAGGCGGCCGGGCGGCTGGCCGCAGCGGAGTTCCGGGCCGCTGCCGTGGGCAAGCTCGCGGACCCTGACGCCGCGCTGGAAGTGCTCGACCTGGCCAAGCTGGTCGGGGAGGACGGCGAGCCCGACCGGAAGGCCATCGCCGCCGTGGTGGACCGGCTGGCCCAGACCCCCCCGGCGAACGGCGGCGGGCGGGTGCCCGCCGGGCCGCGCCAGCCGCAGCAGCAGGAAGACTTCATCCGGGGTGTGTTGCACCGATAGCCGAGGGTGCTTATCGTGGCCGGTGATGCCGTGCGGCGTGATGCGGCGGCAGCCGGTAGCCGAATCCGGGCGCTTTACGAGGCGTGATGCCAGGCCCGGCCCAGCGTGCGGCGTGATGCGGCGCTAGGCCCGGTAGCGCGGAAATGCGGCGTTCCCTTCCCCATGCACACGAAGGAAGCGCCATGACAACGCCACCTGGCGGGGGCGTGATGGCCGGTGCCGGTCCCGGATTCGGCGGGACGATGGACTTCTCCGGTCAGATCCCCACCTACTACGCACGGCAGATCATCGAGGAGGCAGTGCAGCGCTCGGTCGTGCTGAGCCTGCCCATCACGCGGCTGCCGATGGGCACCCGCACCGCCGAGATGATCGTCCCGGCCGCGTTCCCGAAAGCGGCCTGGGTGACGGCAGACAACCCCCGCAAGCCGTTCACCGACATGAAGCTCGCGGCCCGCTCGATCACCGCCGAGGAAGTCGCCGCCGTGGTGGCCATCCCCGACAACATGATCGCGGACCTCGACATCAACATCTGGGCGTGGGTGCGGCCCCGGCTCGCCGAGGCCATCGCGTTCGCCCTCGACAACGCGGTGCTTTTCGGCATCGACGCGCCGAGCACCTTCCCCGACGGCGGGGTGCTCAGCGCCGACTACACGCAGCCCGTCACCGGGGGCGTCGATGCGATCGACACCATCAACCGGGCGATGGCCGCCGTGGAGGTGCAGGGCCTGCGGGTCAACGGCTCCGCAGCCGACCTGACCGTGCGCGGCCAGCTCCGGGGCGTCCGCGACGACTCCGGGGCGCTGCTGCTGGGCACCGGCCAGGTAGACCGGGGCACCATCGACACGCTGTACGGCGCGCCGATCCGCTACGAGGCGTTCGAGGACACCTCCGACGCCGACTTCATCACCGGGGCCTGGCAGAACCTCGTCATCGGGGTGCGGCAGGACATCCGGTTCCTGATGGACCGTTCCGCCGTGCTCGCCGACGACGACGGCCGGGTCGTGCTGAGCGGCTTCCAGGACAACGCGACACCGCTCAAGGTGTGGGCGCGGTTCGGGTGCACCATCATGAACCCGGTCTCGCCGCGCTTCCCGACCGGGGCCAGGCCGTTCGCGTCGGCGCAGCTCGGCGGGCTGCAGGGCATCAGCGGCGCATCCGGCGCATCGGGTGCCAGCGGCCAGGCGCAGGGCGTGCAGGCCATGAGCGCCCCCGCCACCCGCACCCCCGCCACCACGCAGTCCAAGCAGGCGACTAAGGCGTGACCACGCCGCTCCTGTGGGAGCTGTGGGCACCGCCCCTCACGCCGCCTGCGGCCGAGGGCCTGCCCCGTGGCATCGCGCAGCAGATCGCCGACGAGTACGCCGGGTGCGACCCGCATCTCATCGCGGCGCTGCTGTGGGAGACCTACGCGGGGCTGTTCCCCCCGGAGCCGTCGGTGTCGGCGGTGTCCACCGGGGCGCAGTCGGTCAGCTACGCCACTCCAGGGGGCCGCTGGGCGCTCGCTATGGCGCGTGCCCAGTGGCACCGGGGGTTTCTCGGCAACCTCGTCAGCGTGCCGCTGGAGGTCGCTCCCGTGGACGAGGGCCTGGACTGGCCGGTGGACTGGTGGCAGCTCAACCTGGACGACCCGTGGTTACCGGGCTGCTCCTGCCGACCGACGACGTGGTGCTGTACCCGCCGGGACAGCTCGACGGCCACGGCTGGCGGCAGCCCGGCACCCGGCCGAGCTGGGCCGGGCGCGGCGCGCTGCAGCTCCTGCCGGGGGTCTCAGACGCGCGGGCCGCGACAGGCGGCGGCCACGGGCCGCACGGTCCCGCCCGCGACCTGACCGGGAACCTGTTCCTCCCACCGGACGCCGCGCCCGTCGAGGGCATGAGCGCGCTCATCCGGGGGCGGGTGTTCGTGCTGTCGCAGGTGCGGCAGGTACTCGACCCCACCGGCCCCGGCATCGGCTGCTGGACCGCGACGGTGCAGTCAACCGACACCTGGCCCGAGGGAGGCGAACCGCGTGGCTGACGCCGAGTTCTACGTCACCAGCCCGGCCGCGCCGCGCTGGTCGGTGCGGGAGCTGGTGCAGCGGATCGCGCTGGAGATCGCAGCCGCCGCAGCCTCACGCACCCCGCACGACACCGGCACGATGGGCGCCAGCTGGAAGGTGTATCCCGGCCGCGACCCCGGCACCGCATTCGTCGTCAACGACACGCCGTACGCCCGGTACGTCGAGTACGGCACCCGGCACCAGGCCGCAGCCGCGCCGCTGGGCCGCAGCGCCGCCGAAGCCAGGCGGCGCGCATGATGACCTTCCCCGTGATCGAGCAGCCCGACCTTGAGGCGTGGGTCTGGGAACAGCTCTCGCCCGTGCACGGGCTGACCGCGTTCAGCTACGCGGCCAGCTCGATGCTGTGGAACTGGCAGTACGCCCATTTCATCCAGGTGGACGCGCGGGCCAAGACCAAGCAGGCGGCCCGCGACCTCGCCGAGCTGGCCCGTCAGGTGCTGTGCGCGCTGCCCGCCGAGGACTGGGCCGACGGCGTGGTCAGCTACGTGCAGCCCGTCGAGGGACCGTTCTGGCTGCCCGACGACGACAGTGCTCCGCGCTACACGGCGCGGTACGAAATCCGATGCCATCCCCGCCGTCAGGCACCGCCCCCCTGATAGGGGCGGACGCTCCTGGCGGCACCGTAGGAAGGATCGAAAGTGACAACTCCAGCAGTGGCACTCAACCCGGATGAAGTGCAGGTCGGCTTCGCTAACGGGCCGGGTATCTACATCGCCCCGGCGGGCACCGCGATGCCCGCCACCGCCGCCGACGAGTGGGCCGCCCCGTGGTCGATCCTGGGCTACCTGTCCGAAGACGGCCCCACTGTCGGGCAGACCACCGACTCTGAGGACATCACCCCGTGGCAGTCGATCGTCCCCATTCGGTCGGTCATCACCAGCCGCAGCGTGACCCTGCAGTTCGTCATGTGGCAGCTCAACCCGCAGACCCTTGCCCTGTACTTCGACACCGACGTACCGGCGGGCACCGGGGACATCGACATGGAGATCCGCACGGACGCGCCGCAGCACATCTACGCGGTCGGCATCGACAGCCGCGACGGCGACAACGTGTTCCGGTTCGGCTTCTTCCGCGCGTCCCTCACCGACGCGGGCGACATGCAGATCCAGCGCGGCGCAGCCGTGCCGCTCGACGTCACCCTGTCCGCGCTCGATGACGGCGGCAGGCTGGCGCGCATCTACAAGGGCCGCTCCGCGATCACCCCGGCGCAGGCGCAGGCTGGCGGCGGCGGCGCGTTCCAGGGCGTGCAGACCGTCGGCGGGCAGGCCGAGTCACATGCGCGCCGCGCGGCTCCGAGGGAGCCGTGACCGCGCCGAAGCCGGAACAGAACGGTCACGGGCATTTCGACCTCGACGCGGCGGTGGAGGCCGCCATCGCCGAGGCAACGGGCCGTCCGTTCCGGTTCCAGTGGCGGGGCAAGCTGTACGAGCTGCCCAACCAGAAGCTCTGGCCGATCGCCGCGACCGACGCGCTGGTCGGGTCGGGTAACTTCCGCGACTTCATGGACCAGCTCGGCCACGTGGCCGACTACAACCAGCTCGTCGCCGACGGAATCAACCAGGCCGCACTCGAGAAATTGATGAACGCCGTGGCTGAGCAGTCCGGGGTCGGTGACCTCCCAAACTCGTCACCGCCGCGCAGGCGCGCTACGACCCGGACGTAGAGGCCGCGATGCTCGCCGCATACGGGGTTGACGTGCTCGACCCCTCCGTTTCGCTGCGGCGCATCTGGGTGCTGCTGAACCGGCTTCCCCCGGCGGCGCGGCGCGGGGGCGAGCAGTGGTCGACTGAGGCCGAGCTGCTGGCCGGGCTGATCGACCACGTGGCGAACCTGACCTGGGTCACGCTGAAGGCCAACGGGGCGAAGAACGTGTCGCGGCCTAAGCCGCTGCCCCGGCCGAAGCTGCGCCCGCTGCGGCCCGCCGGGCAGGCGGCGGCCCCGGCACCCGGCGGCCCGGTGAAGACCGCGAGCTGGACCGAGGCGGCGAAGGCCATCGCCGCCGTGCCCGGCGTGGTGGTGACCGACGATGGCTGAGTACAGCTACGGCGGCCTGTCGATCCGGGTCACCGCCGACACGTCCGCGCTGCGCAACATCATCGCCAGGGACGCGACCCAGGCGGGGCAGGCGGCCAGCCGCAGCCTGTCGAGCACGCTGGGCCGGGGCGTCACCGACATAGCCCGCTCCACCGGGCGGGCGCTGGGCACCACGTTCGCCGTGGCCGGGGGCGCGGCGGTGGCGTTCGGCACGCAGGTGGTGCGGGCGGGCATCAGCTACAACACGCTGTACCAGCGGTCGAGGGCGGCGTTCCAGACGATCCTCGGGTCGGGCGACGCCGCCAACAAGATGATGAAAGACCTGACCGAGTTCGCCAAGACCAGCCCGTTCCCCCGGCAGGCGTTCATCGAGGCCACCCAGATGATGCTCGCCTTCGGGTTCGAGGCGAAGGCAGTCATCCCCACCCTCGACGCGGTGCAGAACGCGGTCGCCGCTACCGGCGGCACGTCCGACGACATCATGGGCATCGTCGAAGTGCTGTCCAAGGTGCAGTCGTCGGGCAAGTTCAGCGCGGTCACCCTGAACCAGCTCGGCATCCGGGGCATCAACGCGGCCCAGCTCATCGGGCAGGGCATGGGCAAGACCGAACAGGAGATCCGCGACTCGATCACCGCCGGTACGCTCGACGCCCGCAAGGCCCTGACCGTCCTGGTCGAGCAGATGCAGAAGCAGTACGGCGGCGCGGCCGAGGGCCTGAAAAACACCTGGGTCGGCGCGGTTGACCGGGTGAAGGGCGCGATGCGCGACGTCGGCTCGGCGATCGTGGAGCCGTTCATCTCCAAGCAGGGCGGCGGGTACGCGCTGGAATGGGCGAACAAGTTCGCCGACCTGCTGCGCGCTCTCGAACCGGCGTTCACCCCGTTCGTGCAGTCGGTCATGACCCGGATGCGGCCCGTGTTCGACGCGCTGAACCGGGCGCTCGACGTGGCCATCAAGCACATCAAGGACATGTCGAACGCCGAGCTGGTCCGCTGGTTCCACCGGCTCGTGCCGTTCGTCGGGCTGGCCGCCGGGGGGCTGCTGGCGTTCGCCGGGGCGTCCGGGTCGGTGCTGCAGACCATCCCCGTCATCGGGCCGGTGCTGGGCGCGCTGGCCGGGCCGTTCTCCGAGATCGGCAAGCTCGCGCTGAATCTCGGCAAGGACATCGCGGGCAAGCTCATTCCGGCGCTGGGCGGCGGCGGGAAGGCGCTCGCCGGGCTGACCGGGCCTATCGGCCTGGCGGTGCTCGCGTTCGGGCTGCTGCTGGCCGTCTCGCCCGAGCTGCGCGCCGCCGTGATGGACGTGGTGCGGGCGCTGGTCGAGGCGCTGAAACCGGCGTTCCAGGCGATCTGGGAAGGCGTCAAGGGCCTGCTGCCGCCGTTCATCGAGATGGCGAAGGTGGTCGGCGGGGCGCTCGCCGAGGGGTTCAAGGCGCTGGTGCCGGTGATCCAGGCGCTCGCCCCGATCGTCGCCGGGGCGCTGCGCATCGGGTTCCAGCTCCTCGGCGTGGCGGTCAGCATCCTCGCGCCCGTCGTCACCGTGCTCGCCAGCGGGTTCGCGAACCTGATGCGCTGGGCGCAGCCGCTCACCCCGATCATCGTCGCGCTGGTCGTGGCGTTCGTCGCGTTCAAGACCGTGATGGCCGTCGCCACGCTGGTGGACAAGGCCATCATCGCGTACAGGGGACTCAGCTCGGCGACGACGATCGCGGCGGCTAAGCAGTGGCTGCTGAACTTCGCGATGAGCGCTAACCCGCTGGGCGTGGTCATCATGCTCGTGGGCGCGCTGGTCGGCGTGTTCATCGTGCTGTACCAGCGGTGCGACTGGTTCCGCCGCCTGGCCGACAACATGTGGAACGGCTTCCTCAACGGCGTGCGCTGGGTGGTCGGCGCGGTCCAGACGCTATGGCGGTGGATCGTCGGCGGGTCACCTGGCCTCATCCCCGCGTTCCAGCTCCTCGGCTCGATCGTCGGCCCGGTGATCGACGGCATCCGCAACGGGTTCCGGGTGCTGGTCAGCGCGGTGCAGGCCGTGGTCAGCGGCATGATCCGCGCCTGGGAGGGGCTGCGCGCCGCGATGGTCGCCGTCACCAACGGCATCGTCGGGGCGGTGGTGGGCGCGTGGAACGGGCTGCGGGCCGCCGTTATCGCGGTGGTCACCGCGACGGTCTCCGGGGTGGTCGGCGCGTGGAACGGGCTGCGGGCGGCGGTGGTCGCGGTCGTCACCGCCACGGTCAACGGCGTGGTCGCCGCGTGGAACGGGCTGCGGGCCGCTGTCGTCGCCGTGGTCACCGCGACCGTCGGCGCGGTCGTCGGCGCGTGGAACGGGCTCCAGCGGGCCGTCGTGGCGGTCGTGCAGGCAACGGTCGGCGCGGTGGTCCGCGCCTGGGACGGGCTCAGGACCGCGGTCGTGACCGTCGTCGGCGGCACGGTCGGTTTCATCATCGGCACCTGGAACACGATCCAGCGCGCGGTGACCAGCGTGGTAAGCGCCACCGTCGGCGCGGTGGCCCGCCTGTGGGACGCGCTGCGCGCCACCGTGACCTCCATCATGTCCGGGCTGGCCACCTTCCTGTCGCGCATCTGGGACGCGATCCGCTCCTCGGTCTCCTCGACCATGCAAGCGCTGGCCACGTTCATCGTCCGCACCTGGGACGCGATCCGCGCCGCCGTGTCGGGCATCGTCACCGCGCTGGCCCGCGCCCTCGCGCAGATCTGGGGCTGGATACGCGACACCGTCGCCAGCATCCTGTCGGCAATGCAGCGCATCCTCCGCGCCGCGTGGGACTGGATGCACAACCTGACCCGGCAGGTCTGGTCCAACATCCTGTCGTTCTTCCAGCGGACATGGGACAACATGCGCGCCGCGCTCGGCTCGGCGGTGACCTGGCTGGGGAACACGCTGCGGGCCGCGTGGGATTTCGCGCTCCGCACCACCCGCGACATGTGGGGCCGGATCGGGCGGGCGTTCTTCGATGCGTGGGAGAACATCAAGGACGTCGGCCGCCGCGCGTGGGAGTGGCTGACCGACCAGCTCGGCCGGGCGTGGGAGCGCATCCGTTCCAACGCGGCTGACATGTGGGGCCGGATCGCGTCGGCGATCGGCGAGTCGTTCAAGGCCGTCTGCAACCTCGTCGCCGACCCGATCCGCTGGGTCGTGGACAACGTGGTGAACCGGCTGATCGGCGGCGTCAACGCGCTGATCACCAAGGTCGGCATTGACGCGATACCGAACGTGCCGAACATTCCGCGGTTCGCGCAGGGCGGCCGGGTGCCCGGCGGGTACGGCGGCGGCGACAAGGTGCTGGCACGGCTGGAGCCGGGCGAGTGGGTGCTGACCAAGAAGCAGGCGCGGGCGATCGGGTACGGCAGGCTTGCGGGGCTGCCCCGCTACCAGCAGGGCGGTCCGGTCGGCATCGCCCCGGTCTGGAATCCGATCGACGCGGCCAAGCGGGTGGCCGGGCTGGCGAAAAGCGCGTGGGATTCGGCGTGGGGGTTCACCAAGGAGATCACGCATATCGAGCGGCTGGGCGAGCTGGGCGCGGAGCTGATTGACGAGTTCTCGGGGATGCTGCGCTGGGCGGCGGCCGCCGCGTTCCGGGCGCTGACCGAGCCGCTGAAAAAGCTGCTGGAGCCGTTCACCACCCACTCGCAGGTGTTCCCGACGCAGTGGTCGGCGAAGTTCCTCCTCGACGTGATCGACAAGACCGCCGACTTCATCGAGGGCAAGTCCGCGCCGGACTTCATGGGCAGCGGGCAGGGCATTGACGCGCTGGCCGCCGAGGTGATGGAGCGGTTCCCCGGCCTGCGGATCACCTCGGGTTACCGGCCCGGCTCGATCACCGCGTCGGGCGGGCTGTCGTATCACGCGCGGGATATGGCTCGCGACCTGGCCGGGCCGGTGCCGCTCATGTCGGCGGCCGGGCGGTGGATGCAGGAGAACATGTGGGGCGACCTGCTGGAAGGGATCTTCAACCCGACGCTAGCGGTCAAGAACTATCAGAAGTTCAACCCGCCGGGTCCGTACGGTGGTGTCGTGTGGGCCGGGCACGCGGACCACATTCACATGGCGGCGGAGAAGGAAGGGCGGCCGGACGCGCCCGGCGCGTCCAGCGGCTCGCCGGGCGGCGGCGTGGGGCAGTGGACCGGCCTGGTCAACCGGATAGCCGCGCAGGTCGGGTTCCCGCAGCAGTACCTGTCGATCTTCATGCGGCAGATGCAGTCCGAGTCCGGCGGCCGGAACGTGGTGCAGGAGATCCGCGACATCAACGTGGGGATCAACCGGGCGCGCGGTCTGATGCAGGTCACGTGGATGGCCGCGAAGGACTACTACCCGCCCGCTCGCGGCATGAGCCCGGACCAGATCAACCAGGCGCTTATGCGGCCCGAGTTCAACATCGCCGCGTCGATGATGTACATGATGCGCCGGTACGCCGGGCGTATCCCGCAGAACATCGGGCGCGGGCACGGCTACGCACGCGGCGGGATCATCCGCGAGCCGGTGGTCGGGTTCGGGTCGCGGTCGGGGGACCGGTACACCATCGCCGAGCGCGGCCCGGAGCTGATCTCCCCGCTGACCGGCCGCACGCCGCAGGTCGGGCGGGGCTGGGAAGGCGTCACGATCAACGTGTACCCGCAGCCGGGCCAGTCCGAGGAGCAGATCGCGGCGGCTGTCAGCCGTGAGCTGCAATGGGCCTACGCAGGGGGGCGGGCATGACCGAGCAGGCGTTCCGCCGGTACGACCTGACGTTCAACCGGGTCTACGAGGGGCGGCGGCCGGGGCCGGACGAGCGGCCCCCCAGGCCCGAGCCCGTGGGCCTGGTGCCGGTGCGCTGGCACGGGCTGAACCTGTCGCCCGGCTGGGTCGATGACCGGTTCACCGCCATCGTGGAGAACGTAACCGGCTGGTACGACACCCCGACGCTCAACGGGCGTGACACCGAACGGGCGCTCGCCGACGGCGGCAACTGGGGCTTCAAGACGATCGAGCAGCGGGAGATCACCGTCACCGGGGCGGCGGCCGGGCCGCGTGCCCAGCTCATGAACTGGCGCGACCAGCTCGCCGGGCTGGCCGCCGAGCGGGAGCCGCTGGAGTTCGCCATCACCGACCCGTGGCTGGGCGTAACGCACACGTCGATGGTCCGGGCCGGGACCGACCGGTTCAAGTTCGTTTTCATCGCCGACGGGGAGGCGTTCCGGTGGGAGGTCACCCTCACCGCAGCCGACCCGCTGCTGTACGACCAGGAATGGCGGCAGGCCATCCTGACGACCACGACCGCCCCGGAGGCGGGCCGCGTCTACCCGCGCCAGTATCCCGACTGGGTGTACGGCGACCCGCACCCGCCGGGCTCGGCTGCGTACATCCGCAACGACGGCAACGCGCCCGCCCCGGTGTACGCCGAGTACGTCGGTGACCTGTCGGAGTCGCGGCTGGACGAGGGCGGGCCGCGTGCGATCATCCTCGCGGCGCTGGGCGCGGGCGTGACGATCCTCGTGCCGACGGGCACGCTGGCCGCGCAGGCACCGGGCGGCGCGGCCCGGCAGGCGTTCGTGCTGCCCGGCTCCCGGCCGCTGGTGATCCCCCCGTTCTCGACCGCCCGCTGGCATCTGTACGCGCAGGGGTCGGGCGAGGTCGTGCTGAACTGGAGGTCGGCCTGGTGGTAACCCCGGTGATGCCCAGCCCGGTCGTGCGGGCCGCCGCGACGATGGCGGCGCTGCCCGACCAGTGGCAGTTCTGGGCCGACACGATCGTCGGCAGCATCCCGCTGGGGCCGCTGCGCACGCCGCACGGCTTCTCCTGCACGATGCGGCTGTCCGGGTTCGGGAACGGGCAGCTCACCCTCCCGATGGAGCCCGGCGCGCTCGACGCCGAAAGGCTGACCCGGCTCTGGTCCTACCGGGTGTGGTGCTGGTACGGCGACCGTGTGATCTGGTGCGGGGTGCCTACCGGCATCGCCGACGACGGGTCGAACTACGTCACGCTCACCCTGACCGAGCTGACCAACTACCTGTCAAAGCGGCAGTGGGACATCCACCCGAACCGGCGCTACAACCAGACCGAGCAGACCGTGATCGCCCGCGACATCGCCCAGCCCGTCGAGGACGTCGGCGTGGTGATCGCGACTAACCCCGGTCCCGGCTTCGCCCGCGACCGGCTGTACGAGTACCTGGAGGGCGGCAGCCGCGCCGAGCTGCTGACCAACCTGGCCAACGTGATCCAGGGACCGGAGTTCCGCACCGAGTACGACATGACGATGCAGGGCCGCCCCCGCGCCACGCTGCGGGTCGGCTACCCGCGTGTCGGCGGGCCGACCGGGCTGGTGCTGGGCGTGCCGGGGAACATGACCGGCTACCGGGCCGCGTGGGACGCCGACATGCTGCGGACCCGCACGTTCGCCGTGGGGGACTTGCCCGAGGACGCCGACGAGGGCACTCCGCGCCCGGTCGCCGTGGTGGAAGTGCCCCAGCCCGACCTGCCGCGCCTCGACGCCGCCGACGACTGGCCGCAGACGATCCTGCTGTCCACCCTGCAGGAGCGGGCGCATTCCAACTCGGTGAAGTACGCCGCCCCCTCCCTCGACCTGTCCGCGCAGACCGGGCAGGCGGTGCCCGAGCTGGGCACCTACTCCGTGGGGGACGACGTGACCGTGCGGCTGGTGACCCCGCTGCTGGAGGAGGGCCTCGACGTGATCGGGCGGCTGTCCGAGCTGACCCTTTCGGCGGGGGAAGGCACCGCGAGCTGGACGGTGGCGATCGAGCTGCCGCCCCCGGCTGTCCGCCCGTCGCTGCCGCAGCGGCTGGGCCGGATGGACCGCACACTGCAAGGCATCTGGCGGCGGCGGCTCGCCCCGGTCTAAGGAGGGAAACATGCCAGCACGACAGCGCAGCGGCAACGGCAACGGCGGGATCATGGCGACGTCGCTGTCGGAGGGCACCGACCCGCAGGGCAACCCGACCGGGCTCGCCATGTGGGGCCAGGCAGGCGTCTACAACGCCGTTGACGACCGCTACCTCGCGGCGGCGCTCAGCGGCTCTGACACGGGCGTGGTGCGCCCGGCGATCCTGACCGCAGCCTCGGGGCTGGTCGTCAACGTGGCGGCCGGGTGGCTGGCGGTGGCCTCGTGCGCCGACGGCACGCAGTGCGTGGTCGGGTCGAGGCAGACCCATCAGGTCACGCTGGCGGGCGGCCCGGCGTCGGGCACCCGCGTTGACTACCTGTGGTGCGACACCAACGCCGACGCTGGCACCTGGACGCTGCGAGTGCTGAGCCAGGCGCAGACCATCGGCCGGGTCGGGGTGTCGCTGGCGCGGATCGACGTGCCGCAGGGCGCGAACCTGTCCTCCCAGATGACGTTCACGCAGATGGTCCCGACGCTGCGCCCGCGCTGCGACGCGACCTGGCGGGAAGCCTCGTTCACGCCTATCGAGCTGACGCCCCGCTACCCGATCGCGCCGCATCAGCTCCAGGCGCACCGCACGTGGAAGATCCATGCGTGGGGCGGCGGGTTCCTGGGCGCGGCCCGGTCCAACATCCTGTTCGATGCCCGGTCGGGGCTGCTGGGCTCGGGCTGGGTCAACTTCGACCTCGCCGGGTCGGCCAGGGACGTCGGCGACTTCTCCCCGCGCAACGAGGTCAACTGGGACGCCGAGTGCATGATGAGCATCAACCCCGGCCGCGACCTGGTGCGGCTGGCGTGCAGCGTGCGGCTGTCCAACGCGACCCGCACCGGCTACCGGTGGGAGGGCCAGAAAACCGGCGTGCGGCAGCGGGGCCTCCAGCGGCTCTGGGCCGCCGACTGGTACTACCTGACGCTCGTAGCCGGGTGGCAGCAGAACAGCGCCGGGCAGAACCTCGTCTGCGTCGGGTCCACCTTCGAGATGTTCGAGCCGTTCGCATGAGCACGTCATCCGGCCTGGCGATGTGGGGGCAGCTCGGCAGCTACACCGCCCGCCACGACCGGCTCGTGCTGACCGCGCTGACCGGCGGGCGCACCGGCATCGCGCGGGCCGCGCAGTTCGTGCCCGGCTCCGGGCTGGTGCTGACGGTCGCGGCGGGCTGGCTGGCGGTCGCCGACTGCGGCGACGGCACGGTCGCGTGCCTGGGGTCGGTCGAGCAGTCGCAGGTTGAGGTCGCGGCGGGCGGCTCCGCGTCGCGCACCGATGTGGTCTGGGTGGACGTGTTCCCCGAGCAGGGACAGTGGGCGCTGGACCTGATCCCCGCCGGGTACGAGCAGGGCCGCACCGGCATCGCGCTCGGCGAGATCACCGTGCCCGCCGGGGCGACCGCCGTCTCCCAGATGAGCCTTCAGCCCTACCCGGCTGACTTCGCGCTCGGCGGCGGCGGGGGCGGGGCCGGATCACCCGGACCGCCGGGACCGCCCGGCCCGCCGGGGCCAACGGGACCCGCCGGGCCGACCGGCCCGGCGGGCACGCCGGGCACCAACGGCAGCAACGGCGCGACGGGGCCGACCGGCCCGGCCGGGCCTGCCACGTTCGCGCACGTCGGGCCGCAGGCACCGGGAAGCCCGGCCGTCGGCCAGATCTGGATCGACACGTCGTGACGACCCCCCCGGCCTCGCCCCCGATCACGCTGGTGAACACGTGGTCGGCGAACGGCGGTTCCCCGAACGCGCCAGCGGTGACGGTCAACCCGAACCGGGTCGGTGACCTGATGGTCATCTGCTTCGGGCAGAACGTCGCCTCCCAGTTCGCCACGGGGGTGACCGGGGGCGGGGTCGCGCAGTGGCAGCGGGCCGCCGGGGTGGTGACCACGACGAGCGTGCAGGGGAACGAGATCTGGTGGGGTGTCGTCACGCAGACCGGTTCGCAGGCGGTCACGATGCAGCATCCGATGTCGAACTGGTGGCGGCTGCAAGTGCGGCAGTTCACCGCCGGGAACGCGGCGTGGAGCCGGGCCGCCGGGTCGCCCGTCGCGGAGACCGTGGCGTTCAGCGTGGGGCAGGCGATGACGTTCCCGGCGCTGGCGGCGGCCGGGCTGTACGTCGGGTCGGGGCTGGTGTTCTGGAACAACGCGCCGTCCGGGTGGACCGGCGCGCCGCCGTGGAACTGGGCCACGTTCAACAACGTGCTGGTGTCCCTGTGGCGGCTGGACTACCCGGCGGGCACCGCGCCGCCCACCGTCACGATGATCGACTCGGCGCAGCGCTGGTCCACGTGCGGGGCGGTGTTCGCTGCGGTGGCCACGGCCCCGGCTGAGCCGGTCACACGGGCGTGGAACGGCACCGCCTGGGTGACCGGGCAGCGGCGCGGCTGGACCGGCTCACAGTGGCGCACAGCGCGGGTATGGGACGGAAGTCAGTGGAGGTGAGATCATGACCGGCGGGCAGCTCCTGTGGGGCCAGTTCGG